>JAEEGL015809480.1_pt1 | contig 15183 bp, 11 predicted proteins | sample 9134231 | NCBI WGS metagenome assembly JAEEGL01 (sample SAMN16246548, study PRJNA631951) | gut metagenome | biome: gut microbiome; feature: rumen; material: fiber-attached | host: Bos | place: Iran: Karaj | collected 2018-10 | reverse complement strand
TTGGGATCCGGGTTGGGGTCCGGGTTGGGATCCGGGTTGGGATCCGGGTTGGGGTCCGGGTTGGGATCCGGGTTGGGATCCGGATTAGGATCCGGATTGGGATCCGGGTTGGGGTCCGGGTTGGGGTCCGGGTTGGGGTCCGGGTTGGGATCCGGGTTGGGATCCGGGTTGGGGTCCGGGTTGGGATCCGGACTCGGGCTCGGATTATACTCTACTTCCTTTTCAAGGTTGATAGTAGCTATAATATACTCTTCGCCCGACTTTTCAAGCGAAATATCGTATGTCCGTGCGACAGAATGCAAATACGACGAATTTTCACTATTATAAAACGATGTAGTAACCGTCGCACTTAGATGATCTGCATCAGGATTTTTCTTCAAACAGATATCTGTAATATCTTCAAACTTATAATTCTCCCCTGTCAGCGAGGCCGTATCTTCATGAAGCTTTTTGTATATAGCAAGTTCAGCTTTTGCACGATCCTGGTCTGATGCCTGAACCGACCTTTCATCTGCGATGGCAGTACGTGCCAGACGGAATCCTACACGTGCATCCGTAAAATTGATACAGTTCTGGACAAATGTCTGTGCCGGGCCGTAACGGTTTACCGTGGCAACAAGAATATACGGATTGGTAAAACATCCTCCTCTAAGCGTATGCGATAGTTTGCCTGCGCCGCTTCTGTTGTCTGCTGCGATAATATCACGCGGATCCCACAGATTGCCTGTATCAACGGCAGGAATACTGTATGTATACTGCCATTGACCCCTCATCGTTTCATCTACCACAACATCGGGAGACATATCGGAAATCTGCGCCACACTGTATTGCGGTCCCTTGTCATCCTGTATTGTACTGCCCTGCGCCTGCTGAATGGCATAATATCCTCTGTTATAATAATCCCAGCTTGCTTCCCATACACTGCCGGAAAGATCGTGTATCCCCAGCAGGTTTGCGAGCCTGCTGCCGACCGGCGAAGAATAGCCGTTTGCGCCCATATTGTTATTAGGCAGGCTGCCTCCGCTTTCTCCGTTAAACTGCGGATTATCGGTATCTTTACGCCACCATGCGTAATTTGACAGATTATTTGTATCAAATGATGCCATTCCCGAATAAAGTGAAACCTTATCTTCATCATCTCCGGACTGGTCATCGGTGAACACGGTATTGCCGCCGCGTGCTGCGTATTCATATTCAGCTTCCGTAGGCAGTCGATATCCGTTTTTGGTAAAATCACAGGTAACTTCTACAAGCTGAACTTCTTTTTTGGATTGTTTGATCTTCTGAAGCGAACTTCCCCTTACATTGCCCAGAAAATCGACAGTAGTCCTGCCATCCCCGTAAGTACCGTTATAAATATTTCTAAAACCGTAACAGGGATCATATCCCTCCTTTAACGACAGATAGTTACAGAATTCAACCGCTTCGTACCAGTTTACGTCTATCGAAGGTCGCGAACCGCTTCCCCAGCCGCTGTCACGCACTGCGGCTTTTTTGTCAGCAACCGCATAGGCTGCTACCTCGTTCAGATAATACTTATTAGTGCCAACAGTATAGCTGACCACAGGGGCTTCAGCATCGATGACAGTAACCTGTCCTGTCGCAGGCTGGGCTTCAATATCCATTTCAACAACACAATCATTGACAAAACAATAAAACTGTTCCATCGTGACTTCGTACCTGCCCAGCCAGAAATCGGATACTCTCACATTATAGCGGTCTTTGGAATCATCATTTGTGGTCCACATGGTTCCATCAAGCGATGCAAGACTGCCTTCTGTAGTGCTGTAATTCAGGTATGAATCGGCGATTGCAAGTTGTTTGCTGTAATATACTGTTGAGCCGTCGGCGGTGACGCCGCCTATTATGCCCGAGATCTGATCCTTCGCATCCGACTGAAGGATGGAATATATATTTTCACCGCTGAGTGCCGAATAATCCTTCATTTTTTCAGTCATTCCGTCATATTCGGTTGCTCCCGCCTGATAGATCGACGTCGGATCATAAATACTCTTCCATAACTGCTTCATATTAACATACTTGTCACTTACGGAATGGCATTGTTCCGGATCACGCCAGTCTCCCCGCTTATATGTATGATCTCCCTCCACAAAGACCATGTTAATATGCTCATGAGAAGTGTTTTCATGATACCAAATCTTACTTATCTGGTCCCAGTAGCGGACGGCAACAAGTTCTCCGTTTATGTACAGAGAAAGCTTATCCATATGGTCAAGAGAATGTTCTCCGCGGCTTTCGTTGGGAATATCATTTACGCTTTCAAACAGCTCGGGTTCATTCGAGTTTCGTGGTTTAGGATATGTGCTTTTTACCGAAGTGCCCGCCGCGAGATTTGATTCCTCATCAACGCCGTTTAGGAGGATCTTCGGCCATTTCTCGGGATTAAGAGAACTTTCGGTTCCGCTGACCTTGAACGTGATCGCTCCGCCTGATACACTGTTGCTGTAAACAACCGGATATACATAATCACAAAAAGGTATCTTTTCCTCGCCCAAAGACTGGCTACCATCAGTATTAATATCATTGTAAGTCGAATTGACACGCTGTCCGCTGTCCTTGCGCAGACACGATACGGAAACGACAGGGAAACTGTCGTTTCCGCTTACAAGCGTATATTTACCGTCAGGTAGCAATATACGATCATAACCGTAGAGAGCATCCTGGTTTCCGAATTTATATGTCCCTTTCCGGTACAAAACTACCTCTTTATAACCACATTCGGTTATATTCCCCGTCGCGCAGATCAGATATTCCTCCGAGCTGCTGCTCGCATCAGGAATACTGTTACGAAGCGGATATGCATTTCCCTGTGTCGCTTCCCCTTTTTCGTCCAACTCACGTTTCAGCGATACTGAAGAAGCCTGGAACCCTTCAGAAGTTTTAACATACAGAAGTCCGTCAAGAATGTACGAATATACATATTGCGGCTCCGATGGCGGATCGCCGTTCGCCCTTACGCTCTGTACCGGAACAAAGCTTCCGATGAATACCGTGATCAGAAACAATGCCAGATATGATCTAAAACGCCTGTTATTTTTCATATCATGTCCACCTTATAAGGGATATTTCCCTGTCAAATACTTTTTCTCAACGTTTAATAACCGACTCTGATACCACCATGGTATCTTTTATCATTTTTTGTGTGTGAACCGAAAACACGCAGTGCCATATGAAGATACGCCGGAGACGGACTGACAAATACACCGCCTCTTACACCCGCACCCTCGGCAGTCTTCGGATCAGGCCAGCAAGCCATGTTATGATAACCGTCATCTGTCAGCTCCCCACTGCCATGCTCAGGGATATATCTGCGTCCGTCTTCCCTTCCGAGTGTGATCAGATTCTCCCATACATTACCGCACAGCTCCATGATCCCATAGTAGGAAGCTCCCGTTCTTTCCCTCTCGGTCAGATCAGGATTCGGAGCGGAATTTTCAAACAGTCCAACGGTCACCGGTCCTATCCAGCCGGGATTATCCGGTACAGTCTTTATTTCCTTTTCAAAAGGAGCTATATCAGTTCCAAAATTACAGTTGGTTATCTCTCCCGGTTTTTGAGGAACAGGCTTTTCGTATCCGCTGCCGTCAAGTCCGTCAAAATGGAATACTCTGCCTATCTTAGTGCTTCCCCAGGCAAATTCCTCCTTAACCGCGTCGAGCGGTCCGCGGCAGGCCTTTTCATATTCAAGTTCGGTCATGGGTCTTAATCCTGCAAAACACGCAAACGCACTGGTATCTGCGAAGGATATTCCATTCATCGCACGGTTTGGTGCGGAGGTATAGAATTTGACCGGATCAGGCAGCGTATTGCCGAACCTGCTGCAATATACCTCACAGCGGTCTCTCGGTTCGATCGTATCAGTCACGGCAAAGTAATTGGGAATATCTTCCCCGGACAGATCCGCCATGCAATGAGCCTGCTGCTGTTTTCTGGTAAGACAGTTAAGGAACCTGACAAACTGTCCTTCGGTCAGGGAATACTTCATATACCACATCGCCTTATATCCTTTGGGAAATTCGGCGGGAATGGTAAATCTGTCATTCTGTTCACGGCCGTTTGGAGTATCAAGATCACAATATAGATGACCTTCCTCGGGAGCGAATTCGATCGCGTCCTCGGAATCAATAAGATACGCTCCCTTGTCCGGATAAGTATACAGGCAGTTTTTCAGTGTTCCGCCCTTGCTGATCCCGTTTCCGGGATCTCCGACATAGTGTCTGTCCTCAGGAACATAGACCATCTCCAGCGCAAATATCTGTACATCGTCCACTTCCCCGGGCATATCCAATCTGAGCGAGATCTCGTCAATATTCATATCCGTTTTATCCTGATCGTTGAGAGGATAGATAAATAAGCCCATCTTCTCCTTCGGCACGTAAACACCGACAGGAGCTGAAGCACCCTTTACAGATACGCAATCCGGAATCAGATCGGTATAGTCAAACTCTTTAACCGATGCTCCCGTAAGTTTCGCAGAATGATAGCCGTACGATCCTTTTTCTTTATACTTTACAAATACATAGACTCCGTCGCAGTTAACGGAGTTTTTCCACGAACCCTTCCAAGAAAGTCCAAACCTTACCTGATCCCGGCAGGCTCTCACATCATTATCAAATAAAACATTTACAAGCATGCTGATTTCCTCCATACTTCAGGCTATCTTACAGATTTCTTCTTACGGGTCTGAAAGGATACTTTCCGCTCATCCTGTCGGCATAATACCCGTCAAATCCGAACTGGAAATTGACGCCCCATCCGAAAGTACCGCCGTAAACCGTCGAAGACTGATAGAATCCCTGAGGTTTCGTATTGGTGTCGGGGAAAAGATCCTTGTAATACCATTCCTCTCCTTCGTTCAGATTGATCAGCGTCGCAAGTTCTTTCAGCGTAGGCATCACCCAGTCATTATGTCCGGCAAGTTCAAGTTCCTGACAATATACCAACGCTTCTTTCTGTGTCAGGAGAGGGGTTTCCTTTTCCATCCACATCAGTCCCGTCACCTTGTCTGTGATCGTACCGTCTCCGTTCTTTACGAAACGTTCGGCTGAAGGCATAAGAAATGCGTCACAGCCTCCGGATACCGGCTTGATATGGGCCGGTTTTTCCTTCGGCGCGGTATAGGTGCATCCATATCCGAAGTAAATACCCCATGCATTCTCAACGCATGCCTTATCCGTATAAGCTGTCCAGTAATATGCATTTCTGGTGCCTGAAAATACAGACTTATCGACAGCAGGCTGAGAATCGTCATATTTGACTATGCTGCGAATCTCCTCACGTCCGGGCAGTCTCCAGTCACTTCTCCCCAGATATTCTGCCTCATTCAGTCCCGCAATATACTCTTTCGCGTCCTTCCATGTAAGAAGCAGGTCATCATGCGAGTTATCCCATACAAGTTCGTTTATATTATCGATGACAGCTTTTCCGATTATTTCAAAGTCAGGCAGCACCCATATTCTCTGCGCATCCAGACCCCAGATCCGATCCTTCTCAACCTCTCTTCCTTTGAGATCATATGCCTTGTTCTGACCTGTATGTGTGATCGTAAATGTGCCGTATTCCTTCTTTTTGCACTCTGCGCCGGCATACCTTACGGCTCTTGAAAGCAGTGGAGCACTGCGCCCACCGTAGTAACCGTCATAACCGTAAGTAAAATTCGTAACCCAGGCATAATGACGCTCGAAGAGATCACATGCACTGTAATGGAGCATTTTTTCGTTTTCGGGTACCGGGAACACATCGAAGAACCAGTTATCCTTCGCCTCGTCAAGATTCAGTATGGTATTCAGCTCTTTTATGTTAGGCAGACGCCAGTCCGTGTAACCCGCAAGATCCATTCCGGCGATATAATTTTCCGCGTCCTTTGGCCCCATTCTTTTGTTTGTATCTTTCTGCCACATCAATCCGGTCGCCTCATCAGTAACTGTACCGTCACCATTATCAATAAACCTGCTCGGATCAGGTTCGCCGAATCTTCTGTCGTTGCCGCCTCTTACCGCGATAACGAAATTCTGCGCATCGGTCCTTTTTGCGATCCCGCTTCCGAATCCGGAAAAAAGAACCCATGAAAAATAAGGCTGAAGCTTATAAACATTCTTTGTCCAATAATCACCGACCGGACAGCATCCGAATATTTCCGGAATAACCGATTCATCTTTTCCATAATCAAAAATGGATCTTAATTCATCCTTATTCGGGACCCGCCAGTCATCATAGCCGCCAAAACTGGCACTATTGAGTTCACTGATATGAACTTCGGCGGCATCGTTAAATGAAAACCTTTTAAGACCGGAATTGACGTCGGTTTCATTATCGCTCTTGTACTCCCAGTACAATCCGGTATTGGTGTCATGTATTACATCGCCCTCTTTTATGAAAGGGAATACTCCATAAGTTGATATTTTTTCAAAAAGTTTCATTATGCCTCCTGTCATGGTATTATTCACATTGATTTATTCATGTTGGCATAAACGTCCCCATCGATCACTGCGTCGATCACAACAGGCTTATTAAGCGCTATCGCCTTCTTCAGAGCATCCTCGAGCTCTGTTCTGTTGGTTACGCGCATTCCTGTCGCTCCGCAGCTTTCCGCGAATTTGACATAGTCCGGATTCAGGAAAGACATATACGCATGATCATTGAACATATTAAGCAGGAATTTTTTTATAACATTAAACTCGCCGTTGTTAAATATAACCCAAATAACTGGGATATCATTCTGAACGGCGGTAAGCAATTCAAAACCGGCCATCAGATAGCAACCGTCGCCCGATCCTGAAATGACAACCTTTTCCGGATTTGCGCATTTTACGCCTATACAGCCATTTGTATGGCTCGCCATGGGACCGAAGCTTCCCGGATTTTGATAGCGCTGATTGCCTGTCAGCTTCATATATTCCGACAGCCACAGCATATGGGATCCGGCGTCACCCATTATTATGGCGTTTTCAGGAGCGACCTGCGAAATTGCCCTTGCAACATCTGCCGGATGCATTTTTGCAGGATTGCCGACATTATCCATATCAAACCATTTCTTCTTTTCGGTCGAAATAGCAGGATCGAAAGCAGCAGTATCGCCCTTAAGTCTGTCCATATTCGTAAGTATCGACGATAATGCGTCTCTTGCGTCAGCGATCATCGAGTAATCAGCCGGATATACTTTATTTACTTCATGAGGATCGATATTGATATGCATCAGGGTCTTATTGTCGAACAAATCCTCCTTGAAAAGAAGCGTCGCGTTTTCAGCGAACGAATTACCGATGGCGAGTACCAGATCCGCTTTTTCGAAATATTCCATCGCAACGGGATCTCCGGTCGTTCCGAAAATACCGAGCGAGAGTTTATGGTCTTCAGGAAGGAAGCCCTTCGCATCCATCGTGGTCACAAACGGTATCTTATAGTCATTGATTAGTCTGAGCAATTCATCTTTAGCGCCGGCTCTGATACATCCGTATCCGACCATAAGAAGGATGTTCTCCTTCTTTGCTATACCATTTATTATACGTGAGGCGAATTCTTCGGCACATTTATTCTTTGCCTTTACGGGCTTAACATTAATATTAATTGATCTGAAATTCGGAACTTCCGCTCTTGTTATATTCTTTGGAACATGTATATGCACAGGACCGGGTCTTCCGCTGAGGGCTGTATTGATTGCGTCTTCCATGATATCGCAGATCTGGGAGCCGTCCTCGACGATATAAGACTTCTTGGTTGTTGCAGAAAACATTTTGTGCGAATCAGGCGTACGGGACAATCCCGATGACTCATTCAGACATCCTTTTCCTCGCACATTGGCAGATGCGTAGCCTGTAATTCCGATGATAGGCAGCGAATCAGAATAGGCAACCGCCATGCCCGAGAAGAGATTAAATGCTCCGGGACCACCAGTAGCAAAGCAAACGCCGAGATTTCCGGGATTGAACATTGTATAGCCGCAAGCCATAAATGATGCAGCCTGTTCATTTCTTACCACAACGGTCTTGATCTTTTCAGAATCCCTTAATGCCAGGAGCATGGACGCATTGACCTGTCCCGTGCTTCCGAATACATGTGAAACTCTTCCTGTTTCTTCCAGTATTTTTACGATAGCCTGATTAACATCCATTATTTATTCCACTCCTCTTCATTAAACTTTCCGCGTATCGGACCGATCTTCCTGTCCGAAAACAGTTTCCCGTCCGTTGCGGCATTATCAAGCGTATATCCGTCAAAAAAAAGATATACCCGGTCTTTGGGCACACCGGTTTCTTCGGAAAAAATCTCTATATATTTTTCCGCTATTCTTTTTTTCTGACACTCTGCCAGTTCCAGGCTCTGAACAGTAATGCACGGCATATCAAAATCCTCCTTGTTCGATTGTATATTATATAACCAAAAGCGAGGCAAATCCGCACGTTACTCCCGGCTTCATTGCCCCGCCAAATGGACTAAATCCAGATCAAAGATGAATATTCTGTTTGGATACATCCTCGCCTGCCGCGATCTTGTCAAGAACCTTAACAAGAAGCGCACCGTAAGCTCTTGATGACTCAACCGATGCAGCGGTAACGAAAGGCCATGAGAAGTTCGCCTCGGGATCCTCTCTGCTGGCTCCGTTTCTTGCGATACAGTTTCCGTTAGGACCTACAGCATCTCTGATAAGATCTTCTATAGGATAAAGGAATCCGGGTGTGATCACGTCGGTTCCCTTGTTATCTTCGGTAGCGTTGTAAAGCTCATAACCCGCAGCCATATCGGGTCCGTAGAAATCCCATGCTCTCGGATGAGCCGTAATATTCTTGCCGTAAACAACGCTCTTGTAATCCTGCTTGGGATCACGACAGAATACCAATGCCGCAACCGCATAGCACAGCGAGCCTACCAGCTTGTCATTGTAGAATGCGTCAAGGATAAGCTTGTGGGTATTATAGTCATTCGCAAGATCGATCATGGCTCCAAGTCCGCCTGTAAGCACAAGCGCGTCATAGTCAGCCATCTTCGCGTCCTTAATTCTGATAGGATGAGCCCACTCATCACCATTTACAAGCTCCTTTATCCTGTCGCATACTTCGGGAGGATTGGTCTTATAATTCTGCACACCGTCAACGAAATCAGGATCTACACTGATAGTCAGCGGAAGAGGCTTAAGTCCCTTAGGCGTAGCCAGAGTCAGATCATAGCCGGCTTTCTTCAATGCATCCCAGGGAGCCTGAAGCTCCTCACCCCATGAACCATAATTTGTAGCTAGTACAAGTACTTTTAATTTTCCCATAACTAAAAACCTCCTTAAAATTTATTACAAAATTATATGAACTACGCATAGCGTGTTCAGTCACAGTAATCTCATTCAATCTCTTTAGGAATGTCTTCCTTGATCGGATTGAACAGATCGATCGCCTCGGTTTCTCCCAATGCTATAAATTTATGCTTAACATTCGGAGGAACGAAATAGCAATCACCTTCATGTATCTCAAATTCCTCATCATCGAGCCAGATCTTAAAACCGCCCTTTATCACATATCCGAACTGCTCAGCCTCATGAGAATGCCAGTCAACTATCGCTCCATCCTCCATGTTCCAATGAAGACCATTCATTCTCTGTCCCCTGCCGAGTTCCTGCATCAGTATGCCTTCAGCGGTTTTTTTCTTGCGAAGTTTGCTTCTGATGATTATCGCGTTCTCATACATTTTTCTACTCACCTCTGCTTTCTGATGTTTTTTATGATACATTCCGCGAACGGAGCATGATGTCCACCGGTTCTCGCTGTGATCACGTCGTCATCAACGTAAATATCACTGTCCTGATAATCCAGTCCGGCATTACGTACATGAGATATTATGTTGTTGTGGCAGGTAACCTTTCTGCCCTTGAAGGAGTCGCTGATCGGTCCGGCAATCCAGAGAGAATGACAGATAAAGCCTTTTATTATCGTTTTGTCCTTCATTATCCTTTCAATGAATCTGCAAGCGGGAGAAATATCTCCTGGCTTCTCTTCATAAAGCAGATAATCCGACACATACCCCGCAGGCGCAATGATAGCGGCATATTCGCTCAGATCCTGTTCACTTAAGTCTTCGAAGCTGTTCTCGGCCGTTATCTCAGCCTGAAATTCCAAACCTTTGAATGTAAGCCGGGGCTGACCCCATAATCTTGTAAGCAGTACAACATCAAATCCCGCGTTTGCAAAATATGACTGGTAGTAAAATATCTCTTTTTCGATAAATCTATTCTCTATCAGTATTCCGATTTTATTGGCCATGGTATTATCCTCCGGTCAAAGAATAGTTACAAAATTGTCGCACCCTGTCATTTCGATAACCTGCTTAACATCATCATTTACATCCTTCATAAAGATCTCGGTATCTGCTCCGAGCTTCTGTTTGGCAAAAATGATAACTCTGAGTCCGGCACTGGCAATATACTCAAGCTCCTTGACATTGAAAGTGACTTTCTTGATATCGGAACCCTGAAGCTTAGCCATCTCCTCATGAAGCTGCGGTGCTACGGTCGCGTCAAGCCTTCCCTTAAGATCAACATCAACTTCTCCATCATTGTTGGTAACATTGAACTCAAACATATTATACTTCCTCCTTAAATGTATTATAACGAACAGTTAACTGATCGCTTTTTGCTGTTAACAAATCCCAGTTCATTTACCTATAAGAACCATCAGACTCCTGGAAATTAGCTGAACATGTCCGTCTGTCACAGGATTTCCATCCAAACTGTCATCCGCCGTATATGCAACAATTTCCCATTTCATACCTTCCTTTATTATCGGAAGCGTGAATGAAACATCTTCCCAATACGCGTTGACAGCACAATAGATAAATGCGTCTCTTTCCGTATCATAGAAAGCCGCGGGTTCTGCATACATAAAACCAAATGACAAGAACGGCGAGTTTTCATTGAACTCCCATGGAATCGTTCCGTGGAAAGACATCTCCGGGTAACCGAGCAGGTTCTGTCCTGTGTAAAAATCACTTCTTCGCATTACCGGATGTTCATTTCTGAACGCGATCATCTTTTTAAAGAATTCAAATATATCCTTGTGTTCCTTAAGACAATTCCAATCAAGCCATGATATCCTGTTATCCTGACAATACGCATTGTTGTTTCCAAACTGTGTATTGCCGAATTCATCTCCCGACAGGATCATCGGTATCCCGCGGCTCATCAGTAATAACGCCGCCGCGTTCTTGATCTGTCTGTATCTTAATCCAAGTACGTCCGGGTCATCCGTCGGTCCTTCGACGCCACAGTTCCAACTGTCATTGTCATTGCTTCCGTCCCTGTTGTCCTCGCCATTGGCCAGATTATGCTTTTCATTGTAAGAAACAAGATCGTTCAGAGTAAGACCATCGTGACAGGTAATAAAATTGATCGATGCCTCAGCACTTCTGTTGCCGTACAGGTCAGGAGAGCCTTTTAGTCTCCATATCAGTTCGGGCCCGCATTCAGCTGTGCTCTTGATAAACTTTCGCAGACAGTCCCTGTATTTCCCGTTCCATTCGGCCCATCTTCCCCAAGCAGGAAAACTTCCAACCTGATACAATCCGCCGGCATCCCAGGCTTCCGCGATAAGCTTACATTTGCCGAGAACCGCGTCATGCGCGAGAGTTTCAAGAAGCGGAGGACTTGTCATCGGCGCGCCGTTTTCGTCTCTTGACAGAATTGCAGCAAGATCAAACCTGAAACCATCGATATGATAATCGGATACCCAGTAACGCAGTGCGTCCAGAATACAGTTTCTAACGATCGCGTTATTGCAGTTCATGGTATTGCCGCATCCACTGAAATTATAATAATATCCGTCCGGCGTAAGCAGATAATACGTCTTGTTGTCAATACCCCTGTACGAGATATACGGACCCTGTTCGTTTCCCTCTGCAGTATGATTGAAAACAACATCGAGCATAACCTCGATACCGGCCTTATGCAACTGCTTGATAAGATTTTTCAGCTCGTCGGCAGCAAGTCCGAGCGGCGCCGACGCTGCATATCCCGCCTTCGGGGAATAGAAGCATACTGTTGAATATCCCCAGTAATTATATAGCCGTTCTCCGTCGATCACCCTGCTGTTTTCAAACTCGTCGAATTCAAAAATGGGAAGCAGCTCGATGCAGTTGACACCCAGCTCCTTAAGATATGGTATCTTATCAAGTATCCCGGCGAATGTTCCCTTGAATCTGACTCCGCTCGATTCATCCTTCGTAAAACTCCGGACGTGAGCTTCATAGATCACCAAATCCTTCATGGGTATCTCGAGAGGTTTATCACCTTCCCAATCGTAATCCTCAAGGATAACGCATCCCCTGTGCTGAAACGGATCGTTCCAATCAGGTTCTTTTCCCCACACATTTCTTCCGCTTACAAGCTTCGCGTACGGATCAAGCAGTATCTTACTGCGGTCGAAGCGATATCCGCATTCCGGATCATACGGACCATCCATACAATATCCGTATTCCACTTCCTCGATGTCAAGTCCGTAAACTATCATCGAGAATACATTTCCGATACGAAATTCATCGGGAAACGGGATCCTTGCAAACGGTTCCTTCATACCATGATGGAACAATACCAGCTCACAATAAGTCGCGTCTTTTGAGAATATCGAAAAATTGACTCCGGTATTGCTGACCACGCTCGCGCCGAAAGGCTGGACACGGCCGCAGCGGTACTTTATGCCGTTCAGCTCATGAGTAGGATATTCATCAATTCTGATCATATTTTTCCTTCAAGTGTTGTTATTCACAGCCGTCCCGGCAGCAACCTGCTGCCGGGAGCAACAGCTGTCTCCTTCTTAGTCGCCAAATATCATACCGGCTGAAGAGTAACCTTGATCTTCGGTGCGGTATTGGTAGCGGGGATCGTTACCGTAAGTGCGTCAGCATCAAACTTATCCCAGGCTGTTCCGTTGACCGTTACCGCGGCGATCTTTACCGAGCCCTTCGGCAGGATATCGGGTGAAACATGAAGTATATCATCCCTGAAAGCTCCCGGTTCGGGTTTGAAATACAGATCAAGAGGCTTCTTGGTCGCGAGCATATTGATATAAACAGCAGACAGATAACACAATTCCACCGAATGATAAGCGCTCATTGAATGTGAGCCCTTCATACGCTCCGTTCCCAGCAGATAAGGCAGACCATTGTTCAAAACGTTGAAATAAACCGCTCCGTCATCATGATCGAGGAAGAATGAATTGTAGAATGCGGCTGATTCTCTTGCATACTTTAGATACTCTTCCTTACCGAGAATTCCATACAAAATCTGATATGCCAGTATTCCCTGTTCCTGCTGCCACCATGCTTTTCTGTCATGCCATGCGAAGCGGTGGAAATCCTCACCCTCGAATGTTTTACGTTCCATTACGTCATACCATCCGAAACGCTGGATATCCATTCCTACGCGGGGCATCTTTTCAGCTATCGTCTCGGCGAATTTCACGTATTCATCCTTAGGCATATAGCTGTTGATTCGCATCAGGTTCCATGCAATCTTGAGATTGTGTCCGACTACGCCTCTGTTCTGCTGCCATCCCCAGTTATAATCATGCGACCAGTCTTCGTTGAATTTTTCCTGAACGAAAGGACTGTTACCATAATCCTGGAAATGTCCCGTAATGGTATCGGCGGTTTCAACAAGAAAATCCCAGTATTTCTTCTCATCGGTGGCAAGGCACAGATTGATCAGATAAGCGGGAGCGTGATCACCGACCGAATTCCAGTTTTTCTTTCCTTTGTTTCCCGCAAGGCTTTCCGCAAGAGGGTCAAGGAATATGGGATCAATATGCGAATAATAACCGCCTCTTTCCTTGTCATGGAAATGTTCGAACAGATCAACGGTCATTTTGATATCACGATAAATTGAAGGATTGCCGGTGATACGGTATGTCTGAGTCATTCCGGCAAGAGCATAGATCTGCTCGTACATCGGGATTGCGTCATAGTCATCACCAAATTCCGACGCGAACACTTTATGCTCTCTTCCATCCTTAACATCAATGCCATGATACCAGTAAACGATATTCTCATCGGTATCATAGAATTTGAGGTGATCCTGCATATATTTGCAGCCCTTTTCAGCCGCTTCAAGAAAACGTTCTTCGCCTGTAAGCATATACGCAGACGCCATGCCGTATATCATTCTTGATATGGTATCGGTTTCCTGCCTGTAAGTATGGTCATTTCTCTCACCGGTCAGCATCAGCGACGTACGGTAATTATCGTAGTTGATGTCCCCGTCAGGGAACTGTGAATGAAGGAAGAAATCGCAGATCTCGCGTGACTGCTTAACCCACCAGTCTTCTTCCTCAAACCTGAAATCTTCTTTGTTCTTACCGGGAAAATCAAGACATTTTGCTTCAAAAACATAATCGTCTTTACCGCTACCGTTCGGATAGAAAATGCCATACGCGAAAACCATCTGACCCGGCTTCAGCAGATTTCCGATCATTGCAGTCGCGTCCGAATACGGTTCTCCAAGGTTACGCAGCAATCTGGCATAAATATTGCTTCCCAGAATTGCCTCATAATCCCTTCCGTCACTGGTTGTGATGACGAATCTGTCTTTTCCGTTATATTCCTTGACATAACCGGAAATAAGATCTGAAAATTCGAGGTTTTTAATCTTCATGCGTTTTCTCCTTTTATTTTTTCCTCATTGTGAGGATATTTTGCCTAGTCGTTTCGTCATATCTGTAGCTGACTTCGTCCATGATCTGCTTGACCATGAAAATCCCGTAACCGCCGATCGTCATACCTTTAGGATCGCCTATGACAGGATCTTTCTTTCCCAGCGGATCATAAGGCACTCCGTGATCTTTAAAAACAAGTAATGCAGTATCATCTTCAACACCGCATTCAACGATCACATCCTTCGAGCCTCCGTCCGGGTATGCATAAGATGCGATATTAACAAATATTTCTTCAACTACTATATCGATCTGTCCACAAAATTTTTCATCAAATCCGTTGTCCGAGAAGAATGCCCTTATAAGACAGGAAATCTCCGGAAGTCTGCCCATTTCTGCCTCGATGCAAAATGAAGTCTTATTCATACCGTTTATCCTGAAGTCGCAAAATATATTGCTAAAAATATAAATTCATCTATATTATTATACAACAATCGAGAGTTATTTTCAAGAATAATAGTTTAAAATGTCAAAAAATCAC
>JAEEGL012912030.1_pt1 | contig 15183 bp, 6 predicted proteins | sample 9134231 | NCBI WGS metagenome assembly JAEEGL01 (sample SAMN16246548, study PRJNA631951) | gut metagenome | biome: gut microbiome; feature: rumen; material: fiber-attached | host: Bos | place: Iran: Karaj | collected 2018-10 | reverse complement strand
GTAACTGATCTCCTTTATGATGCGGCAAACATTTCCGAAAGAGTCTCTACATACCCTGCTATGATGCTCTGCATCGTGGATGTAAGGCACAGTGAGTATTCCGAGTTCTTAAGGTATTCAGCAGTGCACTTGAAGTATCTCATCGTATCCTCTTCACCGACCATGATCTCGCCCTGGTATACCGCAGGATCGGTCAGCTGTTCGGGTTCGGATTCTTCGGAACCGTTGTACATATTGCTGCTTCCGCGTTTGAAGATATATACCTTGGCACCGCTGGTCAGTGTTGCCGTAGCTTTGGTCTCATCATAGAAGTATCTGTATGAGGTAACCAATGACAATGTCCTCATGTTCACATACTCGACGGTCTTGCTCGATCCGTACTGTGTATAGAGATAACTGTTGTTGCCGTTTAACAGACGTGATATCAGCTGAGCCAGCAGTTCATCCGCAGGAGATATGCCCGACTTGGCAAGCTGCGAAAGTGTGGCACAGGTTATGGCCAGTTCACGGTCATCCATCTCGTCGAGGCTCTTACCGAACAGGGCTTCAAGCTGTGCCAGGAGTTCATCGGCGCTCATGCTGCCCGATCCGGCTCCGGCTCCTGCTGCGTTCATCGCATTATTTATTCCCTTCAGTGTATCTGCACTTGCTCCGCTCGCTGCCGCCTTATCGGCCAGATCCTTCAATGCATCATTGGCTCCCATTCCTGCCAGGGCATCGGCGATTCCCGACAGATCGGCGTTGGCATTGTCGGCAAGTTTATCCATGGCCTTGTCAAGAAGCTGGTCAGCGAGAGCATCACTGCTTCCGGCGCCGCCTCCTGCGCTGTTTATGTCGTTGTCTACGGCTGCGATCATCGCATCATAGGCAGCCGCTCCTGCCAGATCGTTATCATCAAGAGCACCATCACGCTTAGCCTGCAGATCCGCCTTCTTGTCACGGAGTCTGTCGGCATCGGACTTGAGGCTCTCATCGGAATCTATGATCCTCTGGGCTTCTTCGCGAAGCCATACGAGGTGGGCTTCCACGGAGCTTGTCGCATAAGTCTTGAAATCATCCTCTGCGATCTGACCTTTAAGCGCCTCGGTCCAATCTATCCTCTCATATACAAATGCAAGAGCATTTGCCGCTGTATCACGCATCCTGACTCCGTCTATCAGGAACTGGAGCATGGATCTCTCCGCTTCCAGATCGGCCTTCTGATCCTCGAGTGAAGTGGACCTCGCATTTACTGATGAGAGTGAATAATAATCCGCATTCACGCCCGAGGTAGCCTTGGATGTATATCTTGAAGAGCAGGTACCGATGAGTGTGCTCTTCAGCATATCAAGTTCTCCTGCAGCATCGGCCACATTGTTATCCTTGATCTTGATCACGTGCTTGAGATAAGTTACGGGACCGCCAAGTGAACCTCCGCCGGATGCATCTATGACCTGAACGGCATATTCATATTCGGCATGTCCGAGTACGTCATCCTTGTCATCCAGACACTTGGCCATATACTTCGTGTAGCTGTCGCCGCAGTCTGACATCGCTGAACCTATGGCATCGAGAAGCGATGTGTCAGCATTAAATGACATCTCGAGCGGTGTTTCATCGTATACCCAGTCATCGTTTTCCGCATTTGCTTCCTCCGCACGTTTCCTGCGATCGGACTGAGCGGTATCGAGTACTGTCCACCAACCGTTTCCTCCGGTCACGATCCCGAGCCTGGAGAACCAGCTCTGGATCCAGGGATACTGAAGGAGCGGTGACTGTGAAGCGGTAAAATCATGCTGCAATGAATCCTGAAGTTCGGTTATATAATCATAAGTTTCACCGGTCTCCGTCTCTACGGACGAATCCTTAAAGTTACCGTAAGGTGTATAGTAACTGCCCGTTGCGAGCGTATAGAGAGTGTTCAGCAGGTTCGTATCCAGTTCCGAAAGTCTCTCCATGACAAGGGCACGTCTCTTGGAATCAACCATATCCATCAGGTGATATACTAGTTCAGCTTCATCATCCGATCCCGCAGCCTTGAGAGATATATACAGGTTGTTCAAACCGGTCAACTGCTCGTCAAGCTTATTGGTCTCCTCGTCACGAAGATCCAGCGAGAAGAATGTACTGAGCAGCTGATAGTAATATACATCCGATCTTAAGTTACCCGAGTCAGCGGAGTTACGGTTCTTCAGGAAGTCCTCCTGCGATATGCTCTCGGCTGTCTCGGAGTAGGTATACTGAAGCCAAAGGCTCTGCAGTTCGGGTAGTTTGGACAGATCGTAAGGATCCGGTATATCAAACGGATTGATGCCCGCCAGTGTCTTGGAATCTCTTAAGATCCCGTCCGATCCCGCATAATATGTCACATACAACGGATCGATGTTCTCCTCGGGAACCGGAGTTCCTTCGGAAGATATGCCCTTGATACCGTTATCGACATCGCCTACGTCAAACCATTGTCCGTCCGACAGTTCGGACTTGTAGTAGATGCTGTTCTGACCGGAGTCGGAGGCACTCGCCATCGCGTCCTCGTAGATCTTATCGGTCAGAGCATCCTTGTGTACGATGTAGGTACCGATGAAGAGTACGGAGTCCTCAACTGTGGTACTGGTCTTAAACGTTGAATAAATAATCGCTTCTTCAGGATTGAACAGCGCTTCGGCTATCAGGCTTCTGTTAAAGAATACCGTCAGTCCGCCTGCTGCGATCGCCAGAGCCAATACTATCGAGAGAACCCTCTTCCAGTGGCGTGCCGGCTTTTTATCCTTATTCACTTTACTTGTACTTACTTTGTCTTTGTTCATATCACTCTTCTTCGAGTTTCTTGATCAATCCGTTCATATCGTCGAATCGTCCGGTATAGAGAAGTCCGCCTGATTCGTCATACAGTTCTATCTTCAGCGTATCCATGGACTGCTGGATGATGGCCAGATAGGTGAGCGACTTGCTTACATCTATGAGTTCATCCTTTCCCAGAGGTTTGCCCTCTTCATTGAGCACCTTGAATTTCTTCACTTCGTCATCATCCGGAGTGATCTTAAGTTCCATCAGACCGGTCACGGAGTTCAGTTCAAGTGTGAACTTACCGAGTAAGTCGCCTTCGTTCTTCTTGATGTCATAGCCCGTGGTGATGGTCAGCGGTCCCGTCTCGGCGGAAGGATCTATGATGCAGTCATCTATGAATTCGTCTCCGGCATACAGTCTGATCTTGACCTCGGTCACACTGTCCACTGTCAGTCCCAGATGTCGGAGTTTCTTGTCCTTGGGAGTACGGTCTCCTATCTTGATATTGTCGATCCACAGTTCATAATCGGTGATCTCCACCTCAAAATCATCCGGGATATTGATCGCAAGTTCGAACTCCTGACTCTGGATGATCGACCTGAGGCTGTAGTAAGCTCCGTCTGCGGTGTTCTTTTCGATATAACTCTCGCCTACGACCGCGGTTCCCATGTCGGCATCGGTGCCTGCGAGTATCGCACTCACTCCGCCGCAGGTAAGGCGGTCGAAAGAGTACAGAGTCTGGGTGTAGAGCTTCATCGCATCCAGCATGCTGTTCTGAAGTTCTTCATAACTGTCCATGGAGGAGTCATATTCCTCGAATGACAGTTCACCGATACGGTTTAACATCTCATTTTTGGTCAGCGTTTCCTCGGCTGCATCCACATCCTTGATGTACTGCTGGTAGGAATTGCGGACCGATATGTAGTTATTGAAAGCATCCTCGACACTCTGATCCAGATTCAGCTGAGCGGTCTTCTTCTCATTGGATGCCGCTACATAATCCAGCACATTCTGGTAGAGCACATAAGGATCATCTTCCATATATCTGGTACCGTCCATGTCACCCTTGAACCATAATCTCGGGATCCTGATGAACAGTATCCTCTTCTTGCCCTGCCAGTATGAATCGATCTTATCCAGGAATGCCTTGTAATCCTTCTTGAATCCCTTCTTGTTGACAGCGTTGCCGTTCAGCGCACTGTTAACGTATGAGGAGATCATATTGGCATCGCCGCCGTATTTGTTCCTGACCAGATTGTAGTTGGTGGTCAGTTCCGCTCTCGCGGTGGATTCGGCGATGCACGCCTCGTAGTAGCCTTCGTCACGATCTTCGGTATATTTGATCAGGGCGTCCAGCTGGTCTCTGCTTAAGGTTGCCTCCACGAATGGAGATTCGAACTTATATCCGGTGGTAACATCCAGTCCGAGCATCGTGGAAAGCTTCTTGAGATCGGCTTCCAGTGTACGTCTGTTATTGGCGATCGAGGTCTTGATGCTCTCGAGCTTCTTGGAGATCGAATCGATGTCCGCCTGCTTCGCATCACCGATCTTTAACTTCGCCTGGTTGCGTGCCAGTCCTTCTTCAAGAGCTTCCACACGTCTTTCGTTAAACGCGATGGTCTTCTGCAGCACTACGATCTCCACATAGAGGTTGTTGACCTTCTCGGTGATCTCATAGGTCTTATCCTGCAGGTTATGCTCCGCGATCTTGATATCATACTGGATCGCTACGGGTTTATACTGAAACTCCGAAGCCTCAGCCATATCGGGGCTGGTAGGAAACTTAAAGCTTAAGAGCGGCGACCATCTGAACTGCCGCATGCTGGCCTCCTTGAGTTTGATCGCCTTAACGGCACTCTCATACTCGGCATACTTGGATTCGATCTTGTCCTCGGCGTTCTCATAATCCATGGAATTCTGAATGGCCAGAGATCTGCACGCCTTGAGAGTCAGGACCTTATCGGCTGCCTCCGCTCTCATCAGATTACCGTCTGCAAGCACATACGCTCCGAAGAGAATGACTGCAAGGAAAAGTGCCATGCCCCTGCGAACCGTTATCTGTATGGAATTGAAGAATGCCTCTTCTCTTCTCATCAGGCTCCCTCTTCATCCCTGGTCAGATAGTAGAACTCAAAGTTACCGTCCTTGGATGTGCATACGAACGAATAAACGATCTCGCCTCTCTTAAACGAATAAATGTATACGGGGAAAGAATCATCATATGTATCGACCTCGAACACATCCGAGAAAGCGCTGCTGACTTCCATATCCTTCACGCCCTTGAATATATCGGCGTTGGAATTGATCGTCTCCACTGCCACGGCCTCGGGAAAGATGATCCCCGAATAGCCTTCATATATGGGATTACCCATTATGTCCCTGATCTCCGAAATGGTATCTATCGTATCGTTTCCGTACTTGTAGTAATCCTGAAGGATATATACTTCGGAAACCTTCTCTTCATCATCAAGAGCCTCTGCATCGGCTACGCTGTGATAGATGGCACCTATCGCATCCATGATCACCACGGATTCATCACCGGATATATACAGAGTCCTGTGTCCCTTATAGTGGTCACCGACTTCGGTGGCGCTCTTGCCGAGCAGTTCGCTGTATACTATGTCATCGAAGGCAAAAGTGCCGTTATATATCTCATTGCCGCCGGCATCATAGAGTATTCCGTCACCGCTCTTCATGCCCTGTAAAAAACCGCCCATGTACTCGATGGATCCGTCCTCGCGATAGAGGTTTCCGGTTCCTTCGAAGAGGTTCTCATGAAATGTACCTGTATATCTCATGTTGCCGTCTTCGTAATTCTGCGTTCCGCTGCCCTCGAACTTATTCTGTTCAAAAGTGCCCGTATATACGATATTTCCGGCCGGATTATAGAGGGTTCCGCTTCCGGTCACCGCTCCGTCTTCCACTGTTCCGTCGTATGCGAGGTACCCGGATCTGCCGGTGATGCGGACATGTCCCTCCGCGGTACGGAGTCTGACCGAATTGTACTTATAGGTTCTTACTCCGCCTTCGTCAAACTTCTTGAATATGGTCGTCTCGGAGGAGATATACCATATACTGATGACACCGATGATCAGGACTGCCGCATAGAACAGACGCTTGGATATCATCCATCTTCCGACCGTGAAATAGTCCTCGGAATCTCTGGGTTTGACACCCAGCATGTTCGTAAAGAACTCGCGGATCTTGACTATCAGTCGGGTCTTGATGAAACTCCAGCTGGTGTACAGCCTGAGTTTCGTCACCAGGCCGGTAAACCTGGCCTTGACAGTCTGTATCAGTATGTTGATCAGATTATTTCCGCCACCCATCGTTAACTGTTTCTATCCCTTACTCAAACCTTCAGGTTCTTAAATGTTTCGTCGTCGCAAATCTCATTCAGATATCTGTCGCTCTCGAATACATACCATTTAACCAGAGCATCATCAGGCATTTCCTTCAGGATATCCGAGAACATGGTCCTGGATATGTAGAAGTCCTTGTCATAGAACGAACGAAGCGCCTGATCGAACTTATTCAGATTGGCGATCTTGACAGCCCGTACTCTCGCGGGATATGCATCCAGCACCTCATACAGAGGTATGCCGCCCTCGTCGCTGCCACATCCGACATATCCGATGAAGCGAAGAGGTCCGGTGATCTGCTCGCGTTCCTTGATGTCTTCACTTATGACGATGCTTAAGCCCAGTGAAGACGCAACTCTGTTGATGTGCGCGATCATGTGTTTGTGATCTCCGTCAAGATATGTCGTTGTCTCTTCGTCGGATCCGGTTATGCCGAATCTGCAGTTATCGAAGAATACAGATGCCGACAGTTTGATATGATCGTCTCCCTGATTGTGTGTATTGAACAGGTCGGTGATGAATCCGACCGTATTCTTCTCGTTTTCGCGAAGCAGGAACTGCATCCTGTTCATATCGGATGATTTGCCGATGAGTATGCAGCCGTGCTCCTCCTGATATCTGCCTATGCGGCCGATGATGCGATCGTATTTCTCGAGACTTCCGCCTCCTACCGGTACAGCATTTATCGTTGCGATCGTTCCGCGAAGTGAGATATTGTCGCCGTTCTTAACTTCAAGGATCGAATCCTTATGAAGGACTTTCTCGATATTCTTGGGAGCAAATCTGTAATATGCCTCCAGTATCCGAAGCTTGGAGTACTGGATCTCATCCACTCTCTTATTGATCTCTGCAAGAGAATCCCACATATCCTTGACATCGCCGCCCACGATGAGAGGTCTCTCACGGAGCTCGCGCCCGTATGCGGTATCGGACAGAGCCGTCTCAAATATCCTGAGATCGCGGTTCTGAACAAACCATACATTCAAGGTAAGGAAGCTTGCCGCCGCGAAAGTGAGAAGGAATACGAGGAAAGCACCGCTGTTATCCTTCCATCTGGTGATCATATCGGTCGTATCATTGATGATGCCCAGGATCATATAGTCGGGAACGGTATCGGCATCCGGTACCGCTACGGCCTTATAACTCTGCGATTCGATATCAAGATCCTCAACGGCAAATTTCTCTCCGCGGTATATGGCCATCTCGATATCATCAACGGGATCTCCGTAAAGAACGGCTATGTCCTGAAGATTACGTCCGCTCGCACTTGCGACGACATTGCTGTCATTTAATCTGACTATCAGTACGTCATAGAAGATATCCCGGTTTCCGTCTCTGCGGATGAAGTCGGTCAGAGCAGTCTTTATCTCCTGATACCTCGCGGAATCATAGAAATCCTTATCCGAGAAATCTATATTGTCGTTAATGTCTGCCAGATCGGTCAGTCCCATCATGGAAAGGACTGCGAACCGGGAGTGCTCGGCAGTCTTGGCGTCGGAAGTTCCGCGTGCTACGGCCCAGGTTCCCACGCCGCATATGATCAGGAGCACGAGTTCTACGATCGCAACATAGTAGAAACTCCTGTTGCGGTTCGTAAACATCCTTGAAAGCAGATAGAGTATGATCAGCCAGATGATCAGCGCTACCAGATACCAGATCAGATACTGATAATACAGTTTGATCAGCTGCATGGGATTGAGTTTCATATTCTCAACGGCACCTGCCACTCTCTCGTTGGGAGCAAATATGCCCTCGGGAGCATCGGCATCCGTCCTTACTTCCATATCGCCGTCATGGTATACGGCCTGGACGAAGAATCTGCCCACATCCGCATATCTGCTTCTGATGCCCTCGATATTGACTCCGGCACCCGTGAGCACGTCACGGATCTTGAGTTCGTTCAGGCTCATGCTGAATACTCTGACCGCCGATCCGTCTGGTGTGACATATGTCAGAAAAAGTCCGCCCGCCTCAGCAGAAAAGCCTGTCAGGATCATATCCTCATCAAAAGCGAACCGCTCCGTCATGGTCTGGAGCCTCAGAGTCCTGTCGAGACAGATCACTCTGTAATAGTTGGTCAGTTTCTCCGAATCTTCTCCGTCAGGTTCAGCCACGAGGGAAGAAACAACGGCATATACCGAATCACCGTGTACACTCAGTCCCTCTATCCTGTCTTCATCGATGCTGCAGGAAGAGAATGTATCGTATACGCGGCCTTCGTCGTTCACTGAGAACATCCTGCCGGCTTTACCCATATTCTGTGCATAGAATACGCGGTCACCGCCGTCTTCGGCTTTGGAATAAGCCGTGTATTCCGCATTCATCGTTACGTTCTTCATGCATGCCGAGAAGATGAACACGCTGACAACGATACTCACGATATATACAACCAATATGACTCTCGTTCGTAAACTCATATTTACCCCTATTGAAGAAGACTCTCCGTTCCGATCGTCTTAAATGTATTAAATAAAAGCCTGAACCAGGAGTTGCCTCCCAGGAACACTCTCGATATCAGCAGGCTCAAAGCGATAAGCCCCAGGATGATACTCAGCCAGAACAGTACCCCGATGATATTGTCCGTATATCTGCGAAACCAGATCCTGATCCGCTTGAATATGCTGACCTTATCCGTCGAAGTGGCTGCGATGGTTATATCTCTGTACAGATCGGTGAATCTGTCATAGCTGCCGTTCGCGGTCTTCTTGCTGAGCAGATAGTAACTCGTAGCCTTCTGTGATGACTTGGGTTCAAGTATATCCAAAAGGATGCGTGCGCATACATCGGTACATTCGCTCTCTCCTATCTCCGGATCCATGTCTGCAAGATCCATCTCATATGAGAAAAATACGGATCTGTCGGAAGAAAGATTGAGCTGGCCTCCGTTCAGCAGAAGGTACAGTATCGGATAGGGAAGATCCGATGTGATGCAAGCCAGTATCGCATTGGTACATATCTCCTCACACTGCGCAAGAGTCAGTGCATCTCCGGAATAGAAATCCTTAAGCGGTCTCTCGCGATGATAAGGAAAGACCAGTACCTGATTTTCTCCGTCGGCAAAATTGTCAACAAGAACACCTGCTCCGGTCCTGTCGGACATCTTGAACATCTCGAGCACGTGTCTTACCACCTCATGTTCATGCACGACAATAACGGTATACATGATACCGCCCGGGGAGTTTAAGTCCCTGCATATATAGCAATCGCTCACTTCACCGATGGTCCTGGTGCTGACAGTAAGCAGTTTCATCCTGTCAGACTCATAGATCATAAGTCAGTTCTCCTGTGTCTCACAGCTTAATCTCCGGCATCTGGATCATAGGCTCTTTTTCCTGTTCCTCGATCACACCGGCATCAGTCTCATTGGGTGCGGATTTGACTATCGCATATGCATATGTACATACCATAGGCATATCGGAGCAATAGATCCTGATCTCATATACACCTTCCTTGGCAGGAGCGGTATATACACCGTCAGTCGTGACTTCACCGCTGCCCGATGCCGTGAGTTCATATGTGATGCTCACGGGATCCATGTTGTTGAACTGAACTCCGAAATAGTAATTCTCGCGAGGTCTCATGACTACGGTAGGAGTCTTGGCAGTGATGGACTTACCATAGTAATCGGCTGCCTCAACATCATTGCCCGAAGGGAACTTGATGGCAACCCATCTGTAGGTGAGTACCAGATATTCCACATCATGCAGGAGTTTGGCTGCGACTACGAAGCTGCCCTTGTCGTTCAGAACTCTTACAGCAGTCTCGGTATCCACGAGCTGCTGGCTCTGTCTGCTGAAAAGTTCGGGGTTTCCATAGACAGTGCTCTTGGCATTGGCGCCCAGAGCCTGGTCAGCAGACAGATATTCGTATCCGATGGATACATATACGTTGCCGCTGCCAAGGCCGTGTGTGATCTCGCCCGAGTATCTGATATCTCCGGCCTTTGCATCCTTGCCCAGAGGGATCTCCAGGACGCCGGTAGCCACGTTCTTGAGCTCGGTGGCTGAAACGGCCGCTTCGGGAACACCTGCTGTCTCGGGAGCGGCGACCGTTACGGGGGGAGTGATCTCCGCTTCCTTGACATAGTATTCCATATATTCGCTTCGAATAGCGTTCTGCGCAGGCAGATCGATATATTCGTTCTTCTTCAGATCCAGGATCTCTTCGATGACATACGCGGAATCCGTACGCATGAGCCTGATATCGCAAAGTTTGATCGAATCATCACCCATGCCCTGCCTCATCTCGAGGTTGAGGCGTCCCAGTTCACGGCTGACCAGTGATGCGGGAGCTTCATCGGCGAGTCTGACCCTCATCGTCACGCTGCTCTCGGAAGCGATGGCCGCATCGTTAACGAAAGCCGCTCCGCTGCCGCTTCTCAAGATCACGTTGGACTCAACTCCGGGCATGTTCTGGACGTTCATCCAGTAATCCTTGTATATGACCTCACCCTCACCGAGTTCGAGATCGTCCACACCGATCTCTATCTGCTGACTACCGTCAGGTGCGGTGAAACCGGGAATATCAAGTATTCCCTTATATGAAAGACGGGCCTCCGCATCCGAAGTCTTACGGATCTCAAGGCGGATCCTTACATTCCTGCCCTTGCAGGCTATCGTAGGCATCACAAGAGCACCTTCAAAATCGGCCCCTTTGAATATCTGTTCTCTCGCAAGGAACTCAGAGTTGAGATCGATACCTTCGTCATACTCATCCTTGTTGACCAGGAAGAGTTCGAACCCTTCACTTATGCGATTGAATTCATAATCCTGATCTCCGTCATTATGTCCCACTGCGTACACGGAGTGTATATCTGTCTCCTTAAAACGTACGCAAAGACTCACGATCTCGGAATTGATCTGATCGAATCCCTCGATCGTGGACAGTTTCTTGACCACTGAAGAATCGATGATTATTTCCCGACCTGTGGAGTCTATGACCACTCCGCTCTCTACCAGAATTGAGAGGTCATCAAGATTGAACACCCCGCATCCGCATACGATGCCGGCACCGTACATGAGGCTGTTCATGAACCGCATCTTATTGATGTGGTAGTTCTGTTCCGCCTGAAAATCCGCTGTGGTAAGCATTTTACCCGGATAGTAGCGGTTTCTCTCAAATGGATACAACTGACTGTTTGGCATTTTTTATTTTCCCCCGTAAAAATATTGTTATGCGCAACTTATGTAAATACATACATACTTATTCTATTATACTTCATTTTATGATAAGCACTGTCTTCCAACACACTTCCAACAAGGATAAAAAGAAGCGATAATTGTTCGGATCATTATTCGGATGATCATTTTTCTAATCCCATGATCTGAAGGTATTTAACCAGATTCAATCTGTTTGCATTCAGCGCTTTCACCTTTTCTCTATCATTTCTGTATATTTTCTTCAGGACAGCGATGCGGGATAAAAGAATGCGTATTCCTCCCACAAATGCGGAGTCATTCTTTTTACCTGCGATTTTTTCTATGAACGCCTTTCTCTCCGGATTGTTCGAAATGTTTTTTGCCTCGGGGAATTTACCCTGCTTATACCCGATATCTTCCTTGAAGAATTCATCCAGAGCTGCTTTCCCGTAAAATTCCTGAAGGAATCCCGGAAGCTTATCATATCCGAACATACTGCCCTTTTTCGCCATTTCGAGTGCCTTGTTTATATCCGCATTTTTTATTTTTTTGGTTTCGTATAATTTACTTTTGAACGATTCATCTTTATTTGCAAGCACAGCGCCCAATGTCTTGTTATCTGCAGCTGAAAGGATCCATAATCCGCCTTCCTCAGCGGCCTCACCTGTTGAGTTGAACTGCGCTTCCTTAGCCTTATAATCGGCATTCAGTATATCGAGAGGAGCAGGTGCTGTGGATTCTTCCTTCTTTTTGACTTTGGAATTGCTGCTCAGAGCGTCAGTAAAGGCTTTGCGCTTTTTAGTAAGATCGTCTTTAACATCCTTTTCATACGTATCATAAGGCCCCTGATCCTCAATATACTCGAAGCCTTGCAGCTCGGCGAGTGCTTTTGCTTTTTGCTTCTTTGTTTCAGGATCATTAGTCTCTTTCATTTCTTTTGAGAGTTTTTTGATCTGTTCCTCTAATTCCTTTTTCTTCTTTTCCTCTTCTTCCTTTTTCTTCTTTTCCTCTTCTTCCTTTTTCTTCTTTTCCTCTTCTTCTTTTTTCTTCAGTTCCTCTTCTTCCTCTTTCCTCTTTTCCTCTTCTTCTTTGAGTTTTTTGTCCCTCTTTTCCTTTTCTTCTTTCTCGAACTTGTCGACATCTTCCTTGCTTATCTGCTCAAAACTTGCCACAAACTCCTGGAATTTCTCTTCATCTTCCTTATTATTCTTTTCTCTGGCTTCTTTATCCTTCTTTGCCTTTTCCTGCTTTTTCCGCTCTGCTTCTTCGGCCTTTTCCTTATCCTCCTGATTTTTATATGCCTTGGTCAGATCATTCTTCTCTGCCTTCTGATGAGATGAATACAATTTTTTCGCTTTGGCTTCCTCTGATAGACCCGAAGCCATCTGCTCATCATACTTTTCCTTGAGTCCGAGTATTCCCCGATACTCATCATTATTCTTATTCACATCAGCAACATTTTTGACGTTATCAAGATTTTTGGGCACATAAAGCGAATCCTGCAGGAACTTATCCAACAGATTATCAGCCTTACGCTTGGTATTTGAATAAGACATCCCCAGATTGTGTATGGCATGCTCCGAGCTGTCTCCGGCTTTGATCTCATCGTTGAGCGAGTACTGAAGCTCACCGTTTTCGTTATATTGATAGTTGAATTTCTCCTTTAACCGGTCCTCGTCCTCTCCTTTAAGATTCTGCAGTGTGACTAATTCACACCGGTAAGCGCCCTCGTGATTGGCGGTTTTTTCCCATTGAGTCAGGAAATCCTCATAGCTCCAGATATTTTCTTTTAAGCCAGTGGGATCCCCAGAGTCTCTGAATCTGATCTTGTTATCTTTTATACCTATTACAGTACGATAATGTCCGGGCAGAAGCATGGATACGGGACCCTTGGTCTCACCGATCAGTTCTCCTATCCTCTCAAACAGGAGTTTGACAAGTTTGAGCTTATTATCCTTTGTCAGATTGCGAAGATAAGGGTTATTTTTATCCATGGAAAACCTGACGTGTCTTACACCGGTATTCTTCATCTTGGCCAGCATCACGTCAGCAGTCTGCATAACGCTTCCCGTATATCCGTTAGGCTTCAGATACCTCTTTATGTTTTGAACTTCACCGCTTATACCTATATTTTCCCCGACATTCCGCGTATCGGACTCCATCTGATTCTGCGCAAAAGGATTCAGCTTCAGGACCGTGGGATTAAGGAAATCACCCTGATCTATGACGGTTTTATTATCCCCGAGCACATTCTTCAGATACCATCCGCTGATAACGGAACCCGAAGCGGCCCAACAACTTAGGCCATACCACTGATGGTAGTTGGGCGCTTGTTTTTCATTTTGTATGGAATGATCCTGAATATTTGCGTTGAGATCTACCTGTTGGAGTTTTGCCACCATATCGTCAATCTCAGTCTTCTCAGTCGTGGACTGTACGGCACTTGTCCATCGATCAAGGACTAATTTCAGTTTGGCTCTGGTGATCTCTGAAGGGTATTTATCCTCGACAATGCACAGATCCAGTTTTTTATCCCATTTTTGCTTGAACTGACTGATAGCCTGAAGATCTGCATCTTCACCCGGCATCTCGTTAAGGAACCACTTGACGATTTCCATATCCGCTTCGGGAATTTTGGTATCATCCCTTTCAACCACGTTATCGTCAGGCCCGTTTTTTGTTTTGACAACATTATTGGTGAAGCTTTTGTCAAAGTCCTTTATGAATGCCTGCATCTTGGCAAGATACGGGGATTGTTCAGGTATTTCGAACCCGGTGACCTTAATGATCTCCTCCTTACTGCCTATATTCAGGACTTCCCTGATCATGGCCTTGAAACTGCCGGCTTCGAATTCGGGTTCGTGTTCATAGACCTTGGACAAACTTTCTTTATCCGCTTCCAGAGCCTGAGGGTTGACGATCTTACCCTGAGCGAGCAGTGCCGTCTTGATCTTTTCCAGTTCCTGATCGATGTTCTCCGCAGTCAGTTTTATATTATGGACTACAAGTTTCTCGACATTCTGATTATCCTGCTCCACCTTGATCTCTTTGAATTCATCCTGGGCTTTAAGCAGCCAGTTGTGGATCTCATCCTTGACATCATCCCATGTGGCTTTATGCTTCTTAAGAGCCTGGGCTGTCGCATCAACAATATACTTGGAAAAACCTACTACACTCTTATCCTCACCCGAAGCATAGGCTGAGCCGTCCGTTATGTTGGCAATAACGAAATTACTGAGTTTTGACTTGAAATGTCGTCCCCCGGGGAGTCTATCTTTTTCGTCCTGTATACTTCTTTGCTCTTCATCGTGCTGACGTTGCTCCCGATCGCGCCTTTCACGGTCTTCCCGCTCCTTTTTCGCACGCTCTTCCCGGTCTTTTCTTTCTTTCTTCTGATGCTCTTTTTCCTCTTGTTCGCGCTTTTTGCGTGCTTCCTCGAGGTCCTTGCGCCTCTTCTCGGCCTCCTCGGCCTTTTTCTTCTGTTCTTCGAGAAGCTGCTTGTACTGTTCCTCGTTTTCCTTTATCCGTTCTAAGCGCTCAAGTTCTTTCTTCTCCTTCTCCTCCGCTATCCTGGCATTACGCTCTTCTATCTGTTCTTCACTCAGGAATATATGCTCGAAATCCGCCGGTCCGGCTACAGCCTTCTTCTTTTGACCGAGGAGAGCAAGCTTCTGCGGTTCAAGGATCTTGTTGGTGATCCTTTCCAGACGTTCTCTGTATCTGGGACTCTTATTGTCAATGTATTTCTTCAGACTCTCTGCATCGATCTTTTTATATTTTTTTTGGATCTCGTGTGTTTCTTCGGATGTATATTTAAGGCCAGTGAGTTTACCTCCGCGTGCGACACGTTCTTTTATCTTGTCCGCACGGTACTTGGTCATATATGTTGCGATGAATTCGCTTCTGTACTGATACTC
>JAEEGL011818593.1_pt1 | contig 15183 bp, 17 predicted proteins | sample 9134231 | NCBI WGS metagenome assembly JAEEGL01 (sample SAMN16246548, study PRJNA631951) | gut metagenome | biome: gut microbiome; feature: rumen; material: fiber-attached | host: Bos | place: Iran: Karaj | collected 2018-10 | reverse complement strand
TAGAAATAGTTTCTTTTTCTTTTTTTAATATGAAAAATATAGTATACTAGTAATGGTGATATTATGTATGGATATTTAGATGGAATAATAGAGTATCAAACTAATAATAGTATAGTTATTGATGTAAATGGAGTTGGATATAATGTATTTGTACCTAACCCTTATAGTTATGAACTAAAGAATAAATATAGAGTATTTATTTATAGCCATATAAGAGAAGATGAATATTCTTTATATGGATTTAAAACATTAGAAGAAAAAGAATTATTCTTAAAATTAATTAGTGTTAAAGGAATGGGTCCTAAAGTTGCTAGTGGTATGTTTGCAACTGGTTCAATAAAAGGAATAGTAGACGCTATTAATAAAGAAAACACACTATATTTAACTAAGTTTCCTAAAATTGGAGACAAACTTGCTCGCCAAGTTATATTAGATTTAAAAGGTAAACTATATATAGAAAGTACTGATGTTGAAGAAGATAGTATGGATGATTTAATATCTGTATTAGAAAACTTAGGATATAAAACAGCTGAAATAAAAAAGATTATATCTCAAGTAGATGCATCAAAGAGTTTAGAAGATCAAGTAAAAGATGCATTAAAATTATTATTAAAATAATTAAACAATTGTTTGCTTATATAAAAATTATATGATATACTTAAATAGTACAGGAGGTTAACATGAAAAATAGAATTGTTGATAGCGAAGAATTAAGTGAAGAAGAAGTATTTGAGAAAAGTATTCGTCCAGAAGTACTAGATGAATACGTTGGTCAAACTGAAATAAAAGAGAATTTAAGAGTGTTCATTAAAGCTGCTAAGATGCGTAATGAGCCATTAGATCATGTTTTATTATATGGACCTCCAGGACTTGGTAAAACAACTCTTGCTCATATTATTGCTAATGAATTAGGAAGTACACTACGTACTGCATCAGGTCCATCAATTGAAAAGTCAGGTGATTTAGCTGCTATTTTATCTAACTTAGAGCCAGGAGATGTTTTGTTTATTGATGAAATTCATAGAATGCCATCATATATTGAAGAAATATTATATCCTGCTATGGAAGACTTTGAAATAGATTTAGTTATTGGTGGTGGAGATGGTAAAAGTAAGAGTATAAAGATTAATTTGCCACCATTTACTTTAGTTGGAGCAACTACTAGAGCTGGTGATTTATCTAGTCCATTAAGAGATAGATTTGGTATTGTATCTAAACTAGAATATTATTCTTTTGATGAGCTTAAAGATATTGTTATTAGAAGTGGTAGAGTCTTTGATATTGAAGTTAAAGAAGATGCTGCTATGGAGCTTGCTAAAAGAAGTAGAAAGACTCCAAGAGTAGCTAATAGACTTTTTAGAAGAGTAAGAGACTTTGCTTTAGTTGAAGGTAATGGAGTTATAGATTTAGATATAACTAATAAAGCATTAAAAAGATTACATGTTGATGATGAAGGTTTAGATAATATAGATAGAGAGTATTTATCTAGTCTAATTGAAAAGTTTAATGGTGGACCAGTTGGAGTTGAAACTATTGCTACTAGTATTGGTGAAGAAGTTACTACTGTAGAAGATGTAGTAGAGCCATATTTATTACAAGAAGGATTTATCAAAAGGACTAATAGAGGTAGAGTCGCAACTGAAAAAGCTTATAAGAGTTTAGGATACTCTTATAATATTGGCCTATTTAAGGAGGATTAATCATGGAAATACTAGATGGTAAAAAAGTTAGTAAAGAAATAATAGAAAATATAAAAGAAGAAATAGAAAAAAATAATTATAAAATAGGATTTGCTATTATTTGGATAGGTAATGATGAAGCATCTCAGATATATGTTAGAAATAAAGTTAAGAAATGCGAAAGTGTTGGTATAAATGTAGAATTATTACATTTAGAAGATACGGTTAGTGAAGATGAAGTATTAAAAATAATTGACGAATTAAATAATAGAGAAGATATTAATGGAATATTACTTCAAAGTCCTACACCAGATCATATTGATGAAGTAAAATGTTTTAATAGAATTAATTATAAGAAAGATATTGATGGTTTTTCAGCAGAATCTGCTGGAAGACTATATTTAGGAATACCTAATCATGTTTCATGTACTCCTAAAGGAATTATTAGACTATTAGATTATTATAATATTCCTATTGAAGGAAAAAGTGTTTGCATAGTAAATAGAAGTAATATAGTTGGTAAACCATTAATGCATTTAATGTTAAGAAGAAATGGTACAGTAACTGTTTGTCATTCTAAAACTAAAGATTTAGCATCTTTTACTAGAAATGCAGATATCTTAGTTAGTGCAGTTGGAGCATCAGGATTTATTACTGAAGATATGGTTAAAGATGGTGCAGTAGTTATAGATGTAGGAATATCTAGAGTTGATTCTCATGTTTTAGGTGATGTAGACTTTGAAAATGTTAGTCATAAGTGTTCTTATATTACTCCAGTTCCTGGAGGAGTTGGCCCAATGACTATTGCTATGGTAATAGATAATTTATTAGATACAGTTAGGGAGGATTAAAATGGATAAAGAATTAGAAAGTGCATTACAAAAAGAAAGACAAAGACAAGAAGAAAATATTGAATTAATTGCATCTGAAAACTATGTATCTAATGCTGTTTTAAAGTTACAAGGTAGTATATTAACTAATAAATATGCTGAAGGATATCCTAGTAAAAGATATTATGGTGGATGTGAGTATATAGATATATTTGAAGATAAAGCTATTGAATATGCTAAAGAATTATTTAAATGTAATTATGCAAATGTTCAACCTCATAGTGGTTCATCTGCTAATATGGCAGCTTACCGTGCCTTACTTGAAAAGGGAGATAAAGTAATGGGAATGAACTTATCTCATGGTGGACATTTAACTCATGGCCATAAATTAAGTTTTAGTGGAACTGATTATGAAATAGTTAGCTATAATGTTGATCCTGAAAGTGAAACAATTGATTATGAAGAATTAAGAAGAATTGCTTTAGAAGAAAAGCCTAAAATGATTATAGCAGGAGCTTCTGCATATTCTAGAACAATTGATTTTGAAAAGTTTAGAAGTATTTGTGATGAAGTAGGAGCCTATTTAATGGTAGATATGGCTCACATAGCCGGTTTAGTTGCAACTGGACTTCATCCATCCCCAATACCTTATGCTGATGTTGTAACAAGTACTACTCATAAGACACTTAGAGGACCAAGAGGAGGATTAATTCTTACTAATGATGAAGAAATAGCTAAGAAAATAAATAAAGTGGTATTTCCTGGTATTCAAGGTGGTCCTTTAATGCATGTAATAGCTGCTAAAGCACAGTGTTTTTATGAAGCATTACAACCTGAATTTAAAGATTATCAAATGCAAGTATTAAAAAACATAAAAGCAATGAGTGATGAATTTATAAAGCTAGGATACAAAGTTATAAGTGGTGGAACTGATAATCATTTAATACTATTAGATGTTAAAAGTAGTGCAAATATAACTGGTAGAGATGCCGAAACTCTTTTAGATAGTATTCATATTACTGTAAATAAAAATACCATTCCTAATGAAACTGAAAAGCCAATGATAGCAAGTGGTATTAGAATTGGAAGTCCTGCAATGACTAGTCGTGGACTAAATGAAGATGATTTTCGTAAAATTGCTTATATAATTGATAAAGCATTAAAAAATAAAGATAATGAAGAAGTATTAGATAGTCTTAAGAAAGAGGTATTAGATATAACAAGTAAATATCCTTTATGGTATTAGGAGGTATTATGACTAAGGGAGATTTTTATACAAAAGAGATTATTAAAAGAATCTTAGAGGAAGGAGAACTAGACAAGAATCCAAGACCACATTATGCTGATGGAACACCTGCTCATACTCTTAGTGTAAATCATGGTATGACTACATATGATTTATCTAAGGGAGAAAGTCCATTCATTACTTTAAGACCAATAGCAATTAAAAGTGCAGTTGGAGAACTACTATGGATATATCAAGATGAATCAAATAATTTAGATTTATTAAGAGATAAATATGGAGTATCTTGGTGGGATGAATGGGATATTGGTAATAGAACAATTGGAGCTTGTTATGGTGAAACCGTAAGAAGACATGAACTAATGAAAAATCTCCTAGATGGAATTGAAAAAGATCCTGATGGAAGAAGACATATAATTAATTTGTGGCAAGAAGATGATTTTAAAGATGTTCATGGATTAAAGCCTTGTGCATTTCAAACTGTGTGGAATGTACGCCATGGTAAAGATGGCGTAGATTACTTAGATATGTGTTTATTCCAAAGATCATCTGACTTTCTTACTGCAGGTGCTATTAATCAAATACAATATACAGTATTCCTATATTTAGTTGCAAAACACTTTGGATATACTCCTGGAAGATTTACTTGGTTCTATGATAATATTCAAATATATGATAGACATATTAAACAAGCAGAAGAGTTATTAAATAGAGAACCAGTTGATTGTAACCCAATGATTGATTTAAATCCAGATGTAGACAATTTTTATTATTTCTTCCAAGAAGATGTTAAAGTTAAAGATTACCCATTAAAATTAATTAAAAAGAAAAACCCACAAATGCATTTTGATTTAGGAATATAATATGGATAATATTAGTTTAATAGCGGTAATTGGAAAAAATAATGAACTTGGTAAAGATAATAAATTAATTTGGTATCTACCGGATGATTTAAAATATTTTAAGAAAGTTACTTTAAATCATAAGATAGTGATGGGGTATAAAACATTTCTTTCTATAGGAAAAGTGCTTCCTAAAAGAAAGAATATAATATTAACTAGAAAAGATATTGAAATTCCAGGAGCAGTTATATATCATGATATTGAAAGTATGATTAAAAGTGAATTTAATGATGAAGAAATCTTTATAATAGGAGGTTCTTCATTATATGAAGCATTTATGGATTTAGCTAGTAATATGTATTTAACAGAAGTACAAGAAGAAAAAGAAGCTGATGTGTATTTTCCAGAATTTGATAAAAGTGAATGGGAAAAAGAAGTAATAGATAAAGATGAAGAAAATGGTGTTCAATATGAACATGTATTATATAAGAGGTTAAGATGAGTAGAGTAGTTTTAAAATTTAGTGGAGAAGCATTAAAAGATGGTACTGATGCTGTCAGTGAAAAGAATTTAGAAATAATTAATGATTTAATTAAATTATTAGTAAGTAATCATCATAAAGTAGGTATTATTATTGGTGGTGGTAATTTCTTTAGAGGAAGAGAACACACTAATATGGATAAAGTAACAGCAGATACTATTGGAATGCTTGGTACAGTGATGAATGCTTTATATATTAAAGATTATTTAAATAAAAACAAAGTAAAAGCAGAAGTTTCTACACCATTTAATTTTCCAGGACTAATAAATGATTATACTAATGAAGAACTAAAAGAATTATATGATAAGAATACTGTTATTATATTTGGTGGTGGAGTAGGAAAGAGTGGCTTTTCTACTGACTCTGGATTAGTTCTTGCTATGAATGTATTAGATGCTGATACAATAGTTAAAATGACTAATGTAGATGGTGTTTATGATAATGATCCTAAATTAGTACACATGGCCAGACTATATAGAAGAATTAGTTATAAAAAAGTATTAGAAGATAAATTAAATGTAATTGATGAATTTGCAGTTAAAGAATGTATGAATAAAAACGCTAAAATACTTGTAATGAATATTAATAAGTATAAACAAATTATAGATTATTTTAATGGATTTAATCCTGGTACTATAATAGGAGATATAGCTGATGAATAAATTAATAGTAATTGAAGGAACTGATTGTTCTGGAAAAGCTACTCAAAGTGAATTATTATTAAAGAGATTAGAAAATGATGGATATAAAGTGGTTAAAATGTCTTTTCCGATGTATGATACTCCAACTGGAAAGATAGTTGGAGGGCCATATCTTGGTAAAGCATCAATATGTAATGGATGGTTTAGTGAAGGCGCTAATAATGTGCCTGCTAAAGTAGCTTCACTTTATTATGCTGCAGATAGATTATATAATGTATCTAAGATAAAAGATAATTTAGATAATGATAGTATTGTTATACTAGATAGATATGTTACTTCTAATATGGCACATCAAGGTGGTAAAATTAAAGATAAAGAAGAAAGATTGGAAATGTTTAAATGGTTAGAAAGATTAGAATATGACTTACTTGAACTTCCCAAACCAGATATTAAAATATTTCTACATATGCCTTATGAATTTTCTAAAGAATTACAAAATAATAGAAAAGAATTAGATGAACACGAATTATCTAAAGATAATTTAATAAATGCTGAAAATGCATATATAGAGATGGCTACATTATATGATTTCGATAAAATAGAGTGTGTTAAATTAGGAAAAATAAGAAATATAGACGATATACATGAAGAAGTATATTCTCTAGTTAGAAAGAAGATATAGATGGACTTTTAGTCCATTTTTCTTTATAATACTTATGGAAGTGAAAAAATGAATACTAATGATTATGATTATGAATTAGATGAGAGTTTTATAGCACAAACTCCTCTTAAAAATAGATGTGAATCTAAATTAATGATTTTAGATAGAGAAACTGGAGCAATAGAACATAGTAGATTTTATAATATAAAAAATTATTTAAAAAAAGGTGATGTATTAGTACTTAATGATACTAAAGTATTACCAGCTAGAATTTTTGGCAAAAAGAGTGATACTGATGCTCATATAGAGTTATTATTATTAAAGAATATTGAAAATGATATATGGGAGTGCTTAGCTAGGCCAGCTAAAAGACTACATATAGGAACAGAAATAATATTTAACGATGATTTAAAATGTAGTGTTTTAGAAAAATTAGAAGATGGTATTATAAGAGTTAATTTTGAATATAAGGGAATATTCTTAGAAATAATCGAAAAACTAGGATTAATGCCACTTCCGCCATATATTCATGAGTCATTAGCTGATCAAGATAGATATCAAACAGTTTACGCTAAATATTTAGGTAGCGCTGCAGCTCCTACTGCTGGACTTCATTTTACAAAAGAATTATTAGAAGAAATAAAGAATATGGGAGTAATAGTAGTTTATGTTACACTTCATGTAGGTTTAGGAACATTTAGACCAGTTGAAGTTGATGACATTAAAAAACACCATATGCATAGTGAATATTATGAAATGAATAAAGAAACAGCTGATATATTAAATGAGGCTAAAGAAGAGGGAAGAAATATATATGCTGTTGGTACTACTAGTACTAGAGTTTTAGAAACAGTTGTTACTAAATATAATGAATTTAAAGAGTGTAGTGGAGATACTGATATATTTATTTATCCAGGTTATGAATTTAAAGCTATTGATGGATTAATTACAAATTTCCATTTACCAAAAAGTACTTTATTAATGTTAGTAAGTGCTCTATCAAAGAGAGAATATATATTAAAAGCTTATGAGATAGCTAAAAAGAATAATTATAGATTTTTCTCTTTTGGAGATGCCATGTTTATTAAAAAAAGACAAGATATTTAATTATCTTGTCTTTTTATTAGTATCTATTAAGTTAAATGCCTCGTTATATTTGCTTTCTAATTCAATTAGTCTTTCTTCATAGAAACCACAATACATTTTTACACTTTTTACTTTATCAGCTGTATCAGCTTCTCTTAAGTATCTTCTTAATAATTCTAGATTAGAATCTACTACATTAATGAAATAGTAAGCTCTTAAAGAATCACTTGTAAGTCCTAAGTTTTCATTAGCAGTATATACTTTTTCAGAAGCATATATTAATCTTTGTGGTAATAAAGCATAAGTTGATTTAAATATTCTTTGTGTCTTAGCTATTAGATCTTCAACTTCTTCAGTTAATTCATCTTTTAAAGACGCGTAATCAGCCTCTTTCATCAAATCATAAGCACGATTAAATGAAGGTGTATAGTCTGTAACTGAACTTACAGGATGGAACTTAGCATTCATTCCTCTTGTACTACCCATAACTAATCCCCTTTCATGAGTTAGTATTCTACTATATTTTGGTTAATTTGTCAAGTTTTATAGGAAATACACCATATTTATGTTATAATGTGTCTGGTGAGATTTATATATGAAATTAGAGTATAAATTAGTAAAAAAGAGTAATAATGCTAGATTAGGCGAGTTTAAATATAATGGAAAATTATATGAAACACCTATGTTTATGCCTGTTGGAACTAATGCTACAGTTAAGACACTATCTCCCGAAGAATTAAAAGATGCGGGTGCTGGTATAATACTTGCCAATACATATCATTTATGGCTACGTCCTGGAGAAGATGTAGTAAAAAAAGCTGGTGGATTACATAAGTTTATGAACTATGATGGCCCTATTCTAACTGATAGTGGGGGATTTCAAGTATTTAGTCTAGCTAAACCTAAGGATATAACTGATGAAGGAGTTCATTTTAAGAATCATTTGAATGGAGATAGTTTACTACTTACTCCTGAAAAATCTATAGATATTCAAATGAAACTAGGTAGTGATATTATTATGAGTTTTGATGAATGTGTTAAATGGCCTAGTACACATGATTATTTAGAAAAAAGTATTAAAAGAACACTAGATTGGGCTAAAAGGGGAAAAGAAGTGTTTAACAGTAAAGATCAAATGCTTTTTGGAATAGTTCAAGGTGGAGAATACGAAGATTTAAGAAAAGAATGTGCTTTAAAATTAGTTGAAATGGATTTTGATGGATATTCTATTGGAGGTACTTCTGTAGGAGAAGATAAACCTACTATGTATAAGATGGTGGAGTATAGTACAAAATACTTACCAGAAGATAAACTAAGATATTTAATGGGAGTAGGAGATCCTATTGACTTAATTGAAAATGTTATGCGTGGTGTTGATTTATTTGATTGTGTTTCTCCAACAAGACTTGCTCGTCATGGACATGCGTATACTAAAAATGGTAAAATTAATATAAAGAATAATAAATATAAAGAAGATTTTACTAGTATAGAAGAAGGATGTAATTGTTATGCATGTAAAAATTATACAAAAGCATACATTAGACACTTAATTGTAGCTGGAGAGACTTTTGGAGCAAGATTATTATCCATTCATAATATTACATTTTTAACTAATTTAATGAAAGAAATAAGAGAAAACATTAAGAATGATTCATTAGAAGAATTTAGAGATAAATTTATATTAGATTATTATGGAGAGAATTATGAATACAAATAAAATAACTATTATTGGAACTATTATTGTTATAATGCTAATAGTAGGATCAGTTACAACTTATAAAGTAATTAAAAATCATCATAAGAAATTAATACAAGTTACTACTGATAGAATAGTAGATGCTGCTAAGAAGTGTTATTATGAAGAGAAGTGTACTAATAAAACTGTAACATTAAAAGAACTATATGATTTAAATTATATATCTAAACAAAGTAATCCTATATCTAAAGAATATTATAATGAAGAATCATATGTTAAATTAGATAGTTTTAAATTTGTTGTAGTAGAGTGATTATTTATCACTCTTTTTATTTACTCCAAGCATACTTCCAAATAAACTAGATATTATTAGAATAGTATAATATATATATGTTGCTATATTAAAAGTATTACTAATAAATATTAATTTAATAATAATTAGTAATATAATTAATATAATTCCAAGATATAATCCCTCTAATAAGCCTTTTTTAACTCTTTTACGTGTATTTAAGAAGCTTATTATGAAAAATAGTATAATATTAGCTATAAATAAAATTAAGCTTGTAATAGCGTTTTTTACCCCAAATAAGTTAATTATACTCATGATAAATACTAATAATAGTTCAGTAGTTATAAAAAAACTAATATATTTAATATAACTAAATAATCTATTCATATAATCACCTAATATATAATACTCAAGTGATTAAAATAATATGAATAATTACAATATAATAGTGGGTGAATATATGGAATTATATCATATAGTAATTAGAACAGTATTCTTTTATTTTTTTGTAATGTTATGTTATAGAATTATGGGTAAAAGAGAAGTAGGACAACTAGGAATAGTAGATCTAATAGTATCTTTATTAATAGCAGAATTAATAGCGTTATCAATAGAAAATATAAATAAAACTATATTTAATGCTATACTTCCCATCACTATACTTGTATTACTTGAAATAATACTCGCATTTATTTCTGTTAAATCAAGAAGATTTAGATTGTTTTTTGATGGTAAACCATCTTTAATAATATGTAATGGTAAGATTAATTATCATGAAATGATTAAGCAAAGATATAATCTAGATGATCTTTTATTAAGTTTAAGACAAGCATCAATAAAAGATATAGAAGAAGTTGAATATGCTTTTTTAGAACCTAATGGTAAGTTATCAATATTTAAATATAATGTATTTAAAAAGCATTCATCTTATCCAATGCCTTTAATTATTGATGGAAAAATACAAGAAAATGCACTAAAACAGATAAAAAAAGATAAGATGTGGTTAGAAAATAAACTATATAATAAAAATATTTTAATAGATAATGTATTCTATTCTTTTTATAAAAATAAGAAATTATATATAATTAAAAAAGAAGATGAAAGATAGAAATATGAAAAAGATATGTTTATTCTATTGACAAGTAAATGTTAAGTTATGTATAATTATCTTGTAAACATAGAAAGTAGAGAAGCGTTATGGATAAGTTGAATGATTTATTACAAGAATTAGGGGTTTCGAAGGTAAAACTTTCAAAGTACTTAGGTGTTTCTAGACAAATGGTCTATAATTATCTTGTTCTTGATAGTCTTGATAAGTGGCCTAAAGAGAAAAAATTGTTATTACTACAACTTCTTGATCTAAAAGAGGGTAGTAATGAAGAAATTGCTGGTATTAAAGTAAATACTGAATATCTAATGAATGTAGAAAAAAGATTAAATATTGGAGTTAAAAGTGGAAATGATTTTGATAATTTCTTAGATTTAAAAGGATTAGATAAAGAATCAAAAGTATTACTTAGTGATATTGCTTTTAATTTAAAAGAGAAGTTAGAAGATGATGAAGACAATAATAAGGCCGCAGTTAAGTATTTATATTTCTTTTTACAAGCAATGGATAATGTGCCAGAAATAAAATATATACTTGCATATATGGCTAAGACTAATGGCTTTATTGGACCTGATGAGTTTGCATTTAATGAAGATAAACAATACATATTTGAAAGTATTCTTTATTCTGCATTGACACTTATTAATAATGGCGGCGCAAGTAGAAGTAAAGTAATGGAAAGTAGAAAGAGATTTATTCAAGAATTAGAAGCTAAAAAAGAAGAAAAGCTTAGTAGAACACAACAACTTAATACTACTAAAGTTCAAGCATTAAAAGAATTAGGATATTCTGAAATAAATGAATCTAATGCTGCTGAAGTGTTTGAAAAAATAGCTGAAATACAATCTAGAAAGGTATAGTTGGGGTAAATGAAGACTAGTAAAGATAAAAATATTGAGAAAGATAATAAGAAGAATGATAAGAGTATTAATAATGATGAAAAATTTAAGATATTAGTATATATATTTATTCTTGTTACAATTGTTTTAGTATTATTTTTGATATCTAATAAAAGAAAACTTTCTAATACTAGTGATGCAGTAGTGGAAGTATATAATTATTTTAATACTGAAGATTTAAATAATTGTGAAGGTTTATTTAATTATTCTGATAGAATTGTTAAGAATGAAGATATAAAAATTGATACTAAATTATGTGTAGCGTATCAAAAAGCTGAATTAAAACTAGAACAAGTTAAAGATGTAAAAAAAGATAAAGAAAAAGATACTTGTACTTATGAAGGAATGACTTTTAGATTAGATAGTGAATCTAAAAAGTGTGATGTTGGTAGAGTAAAAGCTAATATTATAGATGATAATTATAATAAAATATTTGGGGGAAAAGTTGAAGATATTGAATCATTTATGAGTGATAATACTCACATATGTTATTTAAAAGATAATTATTATTATTGTGGCTTATCTGTAACTTATACTTTAGTTTTAGAAGGTAATTCAAACATATATAGAACTATTGATAAAGCAGAAGAGAAGAGTGGAGATATGATAGTGTATGATTACTTCATGAGAATAAATGATAGCAATTGCTATAGATACTACACTACTCCAACAATTAATACAGAGTGTAATGATAATCTGATGGATAGAGACAATATTAAAGTTAATTTTATGAAGAAATATGGTACTAAATATAAACATGTATATAAAAAAGGATCTAATAATACATATTATTGGGTATCATCAGAACCAGTTCGATAAAAAAGAAGAGTAGCTACTCTTCTTTTTTTCTTACGCGTATATATCCTTATATAATATATTAATTAGGTTATATATATTATAACCTTATATATAATATTTAATAAGGTTATATTAATAAAAATCATTATTATAATAAAAATGATTTAAAATAAAATTAATTTTTAAAAAATGTTTTCTATATATTTATGCATACAAATTCTATTCAAATAATTATTTAAGTAATTAGTGACTATTAATATAATTTAATTAATATTTAAATCTTATATTTAAATTGCATAATGTATATTATGTAAACCAAGTCTTCTTTTTCAAAGAAAACATATAATTAAGTGGTGATGAAATGGGCATTACTACTGCATTATTAATATCATTTATTTCTGGAATATCTACAGTTCTAGGTTCATTATTTATATTTATTAAGATATCTAAAATTAAAAAATTCATTACTATATGTTTATCTTTTTCTATAGCTATTATGATAGGAATAAGTATTACTGATTTAATACCAACAGCTTTTTATAATATTTTATTTAGTATTAGATTTCCTTCTAATATAATTCTATCACTACTCTTCCCTATATTAGGTGGTATATTAGTTATATTAATTAATAAATATATTACTAATAGTGATTCTTTATATAAAGTGGGAATTATAAGCATGATAGCATTAATTATGCATAATTTACCAGAAGGAATTATTACATTTATGGGTAGTATTAAAGATCCTAGTCTAGGTATAAAATTATCTCTAGCTATAATGTTACATAATATTCCAGAAGGTATATCTATTGCAATTCCAATATATTATTCTAGTAAAAATAAAAAGAAAGCAATGTTTTATACATTACTTTCTGGATTATCTGAACCTTTTGGTGCAATAATATCATACTTATTTTTAAATAAATATATTAATGATCTAATTCTTAATTTAATATTATTATTAGTATCAGGAATAATGATTACATTAAGTATTCATGAAATATTGCCTTCAGTTTTAAAATACAAAGAATATAGATATATTTATTATGGATTAATAATTGGAATAATAATTATTATACTAAATCATTTTTTATTATAATTTGATTATTAGATACATCCACTGTAATATTATCACCATATTTTATTTTATTATCTAATAATTCTTTAGCTAAAATGGTATCTAATTCTTTAGTTAATAGTCTTTTTAATGGTCTAGCTCCATAAGCTTCATCATAACCATTTTGAATAAAATAATCTACTGCATTATCAGTTAATTTAATATGAATATTATTATCTTTTAAATAATCTTCAATATTACTTACTAATTTAAATAATATATCTTTTAATACTTCTTTAGTAAGTTTATTAAACATTACTATTTCATCAACTCTATTTAAGAATTCAGGTTTAAAGTAATGATGTAATTCTCCCATTACTTTATCACTTTCACCATCTAAAATATATTCACTACCTACATTAGAAGTCATTATAATAATAGTGTTTTTAAAGTCAACTGTTCTGCCATTAGAATCAGTAAGTCTTCCATCATCAAGTATTTGTAGTAATAAATTCAATACTTCTGGATGAGCTTTTTCTATTTCATCAAATAATACAATACTGTAAGGATTACGTCTTACTTGTTCAGTAAGTTGCCCACCCTCTTCATAACCAATATACCCTGGTGCGGCTCCGATTAATCTAGATACAGAATATTTTTCCATATATTCAGACATATCTATTCTTATTAAATGATGTTCATCATCAAATAATTCGTAAGCAAGAGACTTAGCTACTTCTGTCTTACCTACTCCAGTAGGTCCTAAGAATATAAATGAACCAATTGGTTTATTTGGATCTTTTATTCCACTTCTACTTCTTATAATAGCATCACTTACTAGTTTTAATGCTTCATCTTGTCCTTTTACTCTTTTTCTTAAATTATCTTCTAGTGAAAGTAGCTTTTCTTTTTCACTACTCATTAATTTAGTTACTGGTATATTAGTAAGTTTACTTATTACTTCACAAATATAATCAGGAGTAACTGTATCACTAAGTAATTTATTAGTATTATTTTGTTTTAATTCAAGTAACTCCTTTTCTAAATCAGGAATAATTCCATGGCGCAATTTAGCAGCACTCTCTAGATCATAATTATTCTCTGCTTGCTCTAGTTCATACTTAGCTTTTTCAAGTTCACTTTTTTTCTTATTTATATTGTTTAATATATTTTTTTCGTTTTCCCATTCTATTTTTAATTCTTTTTCTTTACTTTTTAATTTATTAAGTTCATTATCTATTTCTTCTTTTCTTTTAATAGATAACTCATCTTTTTCTTTTTTAATTGCTTCTCTTTCGATTTCTAATCGCATTATTTTACGAGTTAATTCATCAAGTGAAACAGGAACACTATCCATTTGAACTCTTATAGTAGCACAAGCTTCATCAACTAAATCAATAGCTTTATCTGGTAAATATCTATCTGTTATGTATCTATTAGATAAAGTAGCAGCACTTACTAATGCTTTATCTTGAATTGTAACTCCGTGATGTACTTCAAAACGAGATTTTAATCCTCTTAAGATAGTAATTGTATCCTCTACAGATGGCTCTGATACTTTAACTTTTTGAAATCTTCTTTCTAGAGCACCATCTTTTTCAATATATTTACGATATTCATTTAATGTAGTTGCTCCAATTACATGTACTTCTCCTCTTGCAAGCATTGGTTTTAGAATATTTCCAGCATCCATAGCACCTTCAATTGCACCAGCTCCTACTATCATATGTATTTCATCAATAAACATGATAATATTACCATTACTCTTTCTTATTTCATTTAATACTTTTTCAAGTCTTTCTTCAAATTC
>JAEEGL017155720.1_pt1 | contig 15184 bp, 7 predicted proteins | sample 9134231 | NCBI WGS metagenome assembly JAEEGL01 (sample SAMN16246548, study PRJNA631951) | gut metagenome | biome: gut microbiome; feature: rumen; material: fiber-attached | host: Bos | place: Iran: Karaj | collected 2018-10 | reverse complement strand
GTCCTTGAAGGAAGGGGCGGCGAAGTTGAGGCCGCACACCATGGCAGCATTCAGCGAGAATCTAAACATTTTTTTCAAAAAAATATTTTATTTTTAGTATATTCCTATTTATATTATATAAGAAGATATCAATTACGGCTCCTGTGTCCCGCCATTTCCGTATCTAAACGCGATGAAGCCTATGGTAGGATGTGTCGTTGACTTTTGTTCTGAACGTGGCGTTGACCTTATGACGTCGGGGGCGTTAGTGTTGAATGGTAAGAGGTAGGCATTATTCTCGTCGGCCGACGAGGTGGTCCACATGCCTTCTGTCGTAAACAAGAACTCCAGGTTCACGGCCGCCAGCTGATCCTTCGTGATCACAACGGTACCGTTTTCCAGTGTGCCGCCCAGGCCCTGCATGGCCAGGTTCCACTGTCCCAGCGAAGGCACGAACCATGAGCTGATATCGCCGTCTCGGGTGTTCACTTTCCGATTGACAAGAGATAATGCATCGACCACTGGGTGTTTGTGTCCCTGTTCTTTGCAGTCGTTTGTCAGGATGTTGGTGACTTGGAAGCCGTTATAGGCACTCTGGGCATCTTTGATGTTGGCGTACGAGGGAAGGTTGGGGCATGTGTCCTCATATCCAGAGTCATTCCATCTCGCACGAACGACGTTTGATGTCGCGATAGCCAGTCCGTTCCAGTCCTTACCCGTCTCCACACGCTTGTTGCCGCCCAGATAGACTATGACGGCTGCTACACCGTTACCTTCCGTAATGGCTTCATCTCTCGTATCGTAGACCTTGCCGTCACAGGCAATGATATTGCCCACCTTCACGTTGGCGATGTTGTTATTCAAGTCGTCCTCGTAGTTGTTATGCAAGTCGTCCTCGCGGCCCACATAGATGTCGGTGAAGCCACTGGCCGTCACGCCCTTATCGACGATGTACATGCTCTTGCTGGTGACGCAGCGGCTGGTCCACTTGTCTTCAGGTTTATCAGAGTGCTTATAGGAGAAGTCGAACAGCAGCCAGTTCTTGCCGTTGAAGTACTCGTGTTCCCAGTAGCGGGCGGCAGTCATCATGCCGATATCGTCGGTGCCTAACAACTCCTTCAGCTCAGGTGAGTTGAAGTGGATGGAGGGATGGAGAATCTGATACTTGAACTTTTTGGCGTTCTGCGAGGGGATGGCCTTCAGGTATTCGTCGAATGCCGTGACTTTCGACTTGGGACACATGAAGAGGTATGGCACCCAGAACTGGTTGTTCGAGCGCACGTTTTCCGAGTAGCGTGTGGTGTTGCAGAGCAGCTCCACGGGTGCCTTGAGCTGACCCTTGCCGTTGTCGTAGGTTGCCACCCGGTCGGCTTCGCCTTCAGCATACCACTCGTTCGTCTGTTCCTTGCTCACCATGTAGGTGACAAATCCCTCTTCTTCATCGGGTTCGGGAGTGAAGAAAGTTTTGACGAAGTCCAGGCGCTTCTGGGCGGTGGCAGGTATTAAGTTGTCCAGGTCTTCTTCATCTAATCCGAGGTTCATTTGCTTGGCGAACTTGAAGTTGTTCTTCACCTTGTTCCAACCATTGTCGTTGATCACGCAGTTGATCAGCCATAATGACAGGTAGGTGTCCTCGGCCATGGGGGTGCTGTACTGCCAGTATTTATCCGAATAGGAAGGTGTCCACGTGAAGGTGCTCGTCTTGTGCAGGTCGCCCGTGTGGTCGAAGGTCACGAAGTAGGCGTTGCTCCTGTAGCCGGGGGCCTCAAAGACGCACACCCAGTAGTGGTTCTTGTACTTCACGATGTCGCCCACCTTGTAGCGTGGCAGCGTGTTGGCGTTCTCGCCCGCCGTCTTGGTCAGTCGCAGCTGCACCAGTCCGGGCATCTGCTTCAGTCCCAGGTTGATGGTGGCCAGCGTGTTGGCGTCGCCGCCGCCATGCTGGTAGCTGACTGTGCCCACCATGTCGCTGCTGTAGCTGAAGCCGTCGGGGCTGGTGGCATCGATGTCGAGCGACGAGAGCAGCATCGCGGCCGCCTCGTCGGCCTTCTCCACCGTGCCCACAGCGATGCTGCGCACGTTGGGCTTCGACTCGTCATCCACGACGCCGATCTCCGGCTCGTAGGTCTTGGTCAGCACCACGTCGTCGGGATCGATGCCGGCGAAGTTGGCGATGACCAACCGCAGCTGGTATTCCTCCAGCGACGTCGGGTCGTCCACGGTCTCCGTGCTGTTGCCATTGTTTCCACTGTTGTCGTCGTCGTCCTTGCATGAAGTGGCGGCGAAGCTGAGGCCGACCGTGAGGACGGCCATCAGCGCATAATTCCAAATCTTATTCATATTAAGCAAATAATTACTATTATTGTACTTCCTCGCGTCTGAAGTCCATATTGTACACTTCGTTGTCCAGGAATGTGAGGTCCATCTGGATGGCCACAAGAGCCTGATAGAGGGTGAAATTGAATTTTCCCTGATACATGAACTCATTGTCCTGCAGGTGTACCACCTTGAGCCTGCGACCGTCCTCCGACACGAGGGTGGCCTTATTACCGCCCGCGTCCTTGACCGTCATCACGCGAAGGAAGAGCACCGGCTCGTTGAACATGCCCAAGTGGTCGGCAAACGTGCCGTCGGCAGACTTGAAGAAGTTCGACGCCCTGAGGGTGTTGTAGGCACTGGTGCGCACCGCCTCGCGCTTGGTGTTGTAGGGGTCATCTTTTTTCCTCGCCAGATTCGTCAGCGGCAGCGTCACCCACTTGTCCTTGGCGGCAAACTTTTGCACCTGGTTCTCGCTGGCCAGGTCGTAGAAGGACATCTTGGTGTCGGTTACGGGCCACGTTGTCATGTACCGGGTCATCTCCAACGAGCTTTCGTCGTCAGTCAGTTTTCCCCAGCTGTTGGGGTTGCTGTTCTGATAGTGCTTGTACATGAAGAACCGATGATTTTTGAAGTCACCTTTGCCCGATGCAGGGCTACAATTCAGACGCTCACTGCCGGCCTGCGTATAGTCAAAGATGCAGCGCAGCAGCCCCACATTACCATTATCGCTGGCGCGGTAGGCGATGTTGGTGAACCAGTTTGCCGACCGGCTGTCGAAGTGGTTTCCTGACACGTTGTCCTTAAACCTCCAGACGCTGTCGCGGACGGTGACGAGGTCGGCGATGTTAACCTTGCCGTACTTGAGTATGTGCTCTCCGACATCACCCAGGTTGTCCCTGCCCTGATACTTCAATTTGGTAGATTCCCTCTGGACGTTTAGCGATTCCAATAATGTGAGAAGACGGATGCCCACCTCGGGAGCCTGGGCCTCGGTCATGATGTTGATGGGATCGCCGCTTTCGCCTATCTTGATGCCATCGAAGCTGATGAACCAAGCCCTGTCATCTGTGTATCCATTAGCTTTCCACAAACCGGAACCCGCGATGCAAATCCAGCGGTTGCCTTCCTCGTCCATCACCACGTCGCCGGGTACATACACACCCATCTCGTTATCGGATTTGTGAAGCACCTCGTCGGGAGTGACATCACTGGCTGTGTACTCTCTCAGTTTGCTTCCTTCAAAGGTGTCGTTTCCCAACTTCTGGTTCAGCACATAGATGTCCTCGATGTGGTGCTTGCCGCCAGTCATGCTCTGGAAGACACCTGGGTCCGAGCCAAACAGATCCTCACCTGTGGCGAAGCGGAAGATGAAGCGGGGATCATTGTCGCCGAAGAAGGCTCCGTGTTTCCAGTAGCCTTTCGTGTAGTCTGCCACGCAGTCCAGCTTGATGCCGTCGCCGTTCATCACGTTCTCCGACACGGCCCTGTACTTAGAGTTGTGCATGTTCGACTTTTTGCCCGCTCCGTTGGAGTAGGTGTACTCATAGAGCGTGGGCGAGTTGCTGGTCATGGTGCGCCAGCTGAAGCCGTGGTAGAGCAGGTGCAGCGCGTTCTGGTCGTTGATGATTTTCTTCATATCTTCGAAATTGTAGCCAAAGAGCCTATTGAAGACGGAAACACCATTGCTATCGTCCTTCCAGTAATTCTGCACGATCTGCCAGAAGTACTGGTTGAAGTACCTGGCACGGTCATGGTTGAGGTCGTGGAAGAGGTCGATGCCCTTGTTATCCTGCAGGTTCTGCCACCACTTCTCGGGGTTGCAGATGGCATAGAGCAGCTCGGCCAGGTTCTGCATCTGCTCATAGTTCGTGCCCAAGGCTTGCGGCAACTTAAAAGTGATGGGCTTCTTCTTGCCCTGGTAGGTCCAGACGTTCTTCTCGGGCAGCGGGCTCAGTGTCACCCAGTGGCTCTTCTCCTTGCCGGCTATGCCCAGGGCTGGGCGCACGCACACCCAGTATTCCTTTTCGCCGTCATCGTTTAGGAGGGAGATGACATCGCCGAAGGAGTAGTAGGCAGCACCTTCGAAATGGCCGTTCTCGCCCATCTGCTCAGGCGTCTTATACACAATCTGCTGCAGGTGGGGTATCTGCTTGATGCTGACATCGACCTTGGCCAGCGACGTGCCGTCGTTGGTCTTCGTGTAGGTGAGCGTGCCCACGGCGTCGTTTTGGTAGGTGTACGATGCCGTGTTCTCGTCGATCTCGGCGCCCGTCAGGTCGGCAAAGCGCTTGGCGGCAGCCGACATGTTGCCTGTTGACACCACGCGGATGGTACTGTTGCCGTTCTGGGCCACGCCGATGGTGGGCTCGAAGGTCTTTTCCTCGTAGTCGGCAGTCACGTCGAACGGACTTACCAGGTTGGCGGCCACGCCCCAGAAGGTGTTGGCGTTGTCGGCCTCGATGCTGGCCTGTTCCTCGGCCTGCTCCTCGGGTGTCTTACTATTTTTGTCGTCGTCCTTACATGAAGTGACGGCGAAGCCGAGAGCGCAAACCGTTGCGGCCATCAAGGCTGCGATTGAGTGAGAGCTAAAAAAGCTCGCTTTTTCAGCCGAGCGTGAGCAGGCTCGACCGAAGGTCAACGCAAATCTAAAGAACTTTTTCATTTTCATATCTTATTTATTTGTTGTTGCGGGCGAGGGAGTCGAACCCTGCCCGCATGGTTTGCTATTTCAGCTCGAAGGTCGAGCCAGGCGGCAAATCCTATTACTCTTGTGAATTTACATACACATTGGTGGCACCAGCTATCGGTGTATTGTTGTCGATATGCACCATTTCTCGGCTGGTGTTGCATCTGTTCGTCCACGGCCTGTCGGAGAACTGCGACGCAATCTTACTGTCTGGGTGTTTGCTCCAGTCTTTGGTGAAGTCGAACACCGACCATTGTTTCTTGTCTGGGCCATAGTACACATGCTGCCAGTAGGCGGCCAGTTTGACGATGATGAATTTGTTTTCACCGATAATGGGCTTCAGCGTCTCAGAGGAAAGGTCGCTGGGGTTGCTGGCAAGGAACTTGAACTTACTCGAGTTCTGAGAGGCGGTTGATTGGTACTTTTCTTTTCCGAACAAGCTTTTGGGCTGGATGGAGATGTATGGCATCCAGTAGCTCATCTTTATGCCGGGGGCCCAGCGGAACTTGTCGCAGAGCAGCATGCCGTAGGGGGCCACATTGGTGCCGGTGGCTGTCAGTTCCTCCCACTTGAACTTATCCAGGAAGCTCTGGGTCTCCGTCAGGTTTAAGGGGTCATCCATCATGAGTTCCACCAGTCGTTTACGTTCATCCTGTGTGCCAGGAAGGATATCGTTGATGCTGCCGTTCTTGCCCTTCTCTTTCACTCTGCTGACCGTCATGTTGTAGATGTAGTCATCCGTGAGGAAGAACGAGATCCAATTGCTCAGCGTCGAGTAGGAGGCCATACCGTCTTTATTGTGGTATGTGATATCATTGTAGGGATACCAGCCTGGATTATCGGTCCGGTGCTGGTCGTGGAAGGTGAGGAAGATGGCCTCGTCGCCCAGCGCCGAAGCCTCCTGTATGCAGAGCCACAGGCGGCCGTCCTTCTCGATGATGTCGCCCACGCTGTAGTAGCCGAAGCCGGCGTTGTCGCCCATGTCCTTCACCATGCGCAGTTGCGTGATGCCGGGCAGCTGCTTCACGTCGATGTTGATGACGGCCACGGTGTTGTCGTCACCGCCGCCGTGCTGGTAGCTGACCTTACCCACCGAGGCGTCGCTGAACGTGAAGCCGTCGGGGTTCTGACTGTTGATGCCCAGGATGTCGAGCAGTTCAATGGCGCGCTCGTCAGCATCCTCAACGGTGCCAGCCTTGATGCTGCGCACCGTCGGGCGGCTTTCGTCCATTACTAAACCGAGCTTGGCCTCGTAGGTCTTCTGCTGCCAACCGGTGGTCTGCATCAGTTCGTAGTCCTGCAGGCCGGCGAACTTGGCGATGATGGTGGCTAACTGGCACTCCTCTAACGTGGTATCGCCTTCAATGTCCTCACGCTCTTCCGGATGGTTATTGTTGTCATCGTTGTCGTCGCTCTTGCAGGAAGTGGCGGCAAGGCTGAGGCCGACCGTCAGGACGGCCATCAGCGCATAATTCCAAATCTTTTTCATCATATTATCTTTTTGTTATTGTAAATTCTTGTTATTGTACCAAACCTCTTGGTAGGTAGGCAACGTAGTAGTCTTCCCATCTATCCTGAAAGAGTCATTGAGCACGTTAATCATGAGGTTCCAATAGTCTAACAACAATTGGTAGGAAAACGAGTTGGGGTCCTGGTCCTCTTCATTATCCTTATACGGAACAGGATTCCACAACGTCAGTGTGTGACCCTTGACGGATTTTGTCTGGTAGTTGTTAAATCCACGGTCCAACACGGCATCGTAGTCGGCAGCCAACACTGGCGAGTTCCACATATCGGTGTTGTAAGTACCGTTGTACCATGTATCGAAATTATAAATATAATTTTTCAGTTTTTCTGCGTTTTTGTCAGCCGTCTTGCGATAGTTGCGATTGGTCTTGCCGTCGTGGTCGAAGTCTTCTATCGGCCGCGTGGCGTAGTAGTCCTTGCCATACTCGTCAACCATGACTTGAATGGCAACGTCCTGCAGGTAGATGGGTACACCGCTAAAATTGGTGTAATACTTATCCGTAGACGAGGGCGTGCTGGGATAGGACTCCCAGTAGTTGAAGCGTACGTCGTTTTTGCCCTGATCGCTGGTCATAACCATGCGCATCAGGCGCTGTTTGGCGTCACCGCTATTGTACAAGCAGTAAGGCAGGCTGCAAAGCTCCGTCTGGCTGCGTGCATTCTCCTCCTCGACGAGGAACTGTAGCAGGAAGCGGATATCGACCTTGCAGGCATCCTTGATGTTCTTCAAGAAGGTATAATTAAGGCTCCCGCCTTTACTGAGGTCCTTGTCATTTTTTCCATGGGTAGCTTGGTAACCATTGTGAATCATAAACCAAAGGAAGGTAAAGCCGCGTAACACTTCCTTCTGCTTGGGGGCGTTGGTGGCATAGGCCTCGTTGCTTGAGAGCTTTAAGGCATTCAACGAGACCAGCTCACTGTAGGGAGAGTGGTCGAAGTCCATGCCTGAAGGATAGGTCACAAACCAGAATTTTCCATTTTCGTCGAGCAAGACGTCGCCCGTGTGGTAGTATGGCTCTCCGTTGAAAGGCGTAGCGCCTCCACTCATTTCATCGAAGTCATCCTCCGTCATCAAATCCGAGCCGGTGGGGGTTGCCGGCACCGTGTGGGCATTGAAGCGGTAGACGGTACGCACGCCCATGTCGTTCGTGGGCGAGTACTTGATGGTAGAGAGTTCCGAGCCTGTCTTCAAGCGGATGACCCATGAACCGTGCAACTCATCTGCTATGGGCTCAGGGCAGTTCTCAACACTGGCAGCATTGGGGTCGTGGGCAGCACGAAGGATGTCGAAGCCCGTATTCTGGGCCTTCATCTCGTAGAGTTTCTCGTCTTGGCTCTGCTTGCGGTTGTATTCGTGCTCATAGCCCTCAGAGTGGTATCTCCACAGACGGGCGGTACTGCCACTCTTCCAATTCTTGCCGTAGTAGAAGAAGTTCATTTCGCCGTTACGGGTATAAGTCAGCATCTCCTGATGGGTCTTGTTGAACAGCTTCTGCCAGATGCCGAAGTTATCCCAGTGGTAGGCCACGCGCTGGAGGAACTTCTCGCCGTGGTACTTATAGTCGAAGCCGCCCAGGCCCTTACCATCTGAGTTTGACTCCTCATGATACTTGATGGGGTCAAGCAAGGCCCAGATGAAGTTGCTGAGTTCACGGACGTGACGGTGCTCGTAGGCCAGACCGGTAGGCAGATGGATGGTGTTGTTGTAGTAGCGGTTGCTGTAGTCGTAGAGGTTCTTCTTCGGATAGCCCGGCAGTTTGCCGCTATCCTTATCACGTCCACTCTCGGCGGCATTGATGATGTTCATCCAGTAGCTCTTATCCTTCACGCCCGAGAAGGCGGGACGCACGCATACCCAGTAGTAGCCGTCTTTATCGACCACCACATCGCCCAGTCGGAAATAGGCGGTGCCGAACGTCGAGGCATTGTCGGGCGACTGCTCAGGCGTACAGTAGACGATGCGCTCCAGGTGGGGCATCTGCTTGATGTTCACGTCGACCGTGGCCAGGTTCTTGGCTCCGGCAGCCGACAGGTTCCATGTCAGCGTACCCATGCCCTTGGTCGATACAGTGGCACTCTGTCCGATTTCTTTGACTGTCAGGTCGGCGATGCTACCGAAATGTGCCTTGGCTTCGGCGAGGTCATTGACCAGCACGATCCGCACATTGGGCTGATTCGTTGAGGCCACACCGATAGTGGGTTCATACTGCTGCGACTGCCAGTCGTTAGCCAGCGAGTCGGCATCGGTCAAGGCACACAGCCATCGCCAGGCCGCCGTGCCCTCTTCCTCGTCCATGGCGTTTGTCGGCTGCTCTGTGCCACCGCCGTTCTCATTCTTGTCGTCGTCCTTACAGGAAGTGACGGCGAAGCTGAGGCCGACCGTCAGGACGGCCATCAGCGCAAAGTTCCAAATCTTTTTCATGTTGTTTGTCATTATTTTGTTATTTAGATATTTTGATCTCATCGCAAATTTACGATTTTCTTTCGTTCCCCGCTTCATCGTGGCCGCTGTTTCACGCTGTACTTGTAGCGCACATGGCCGATAATGCGACAAAAAGCACCATTTCGGCGGGGTGGCTGTCGCATCAGCGGGGGAAGAAGTCGCGGAGAGTCTCGGTATACACCGAGCCGTAGTTCTCCTGATTGTAGATGCTGACGTGGCTTCCGGTTGTGGTACGGAACAGTTCGCGATAGATGTCGTATATGGTCACCGCATTGTTGGCGTTGATCTGGCGGCGGAAGGTTCGTGCGAAGGCGTTCGACAGGAACACGCCGAGCTCACGGTCATGGACGTCGGCCTTCGACGTCTCATAGCCTGTGGCGGCAGTCATCACCAGCACGTTGGGCGTGCCTTTGAGTGCTTCGCCCCATAGTCCGCTGAAACAGGTCTCGATGCTGAACATCATGCGGCGGTAGTTGCCAGCCATGCCACTGACGATGCCTTTGAAGCGGTCTATGCCGAAGCCGCGGGCATCCTCGTTGCCCCAGAGGGGTCCCTCGCCGTTGCCGCCGTGGCCGCTCCAGAAGAACAGCACGTCGCTGGTCTTCGTGGGATGTATGACCTGCGGCAGGCGGTCGCTCTGGCGGCCCAGCATGATGTCGGCCAGGTCGTCGCGCTGCAAGTCCGTGAAGTGGTAGTCCACCACGGCATCCTTGCGCACGTCGTCGTTCACCAACGGGTCGGTCTCGTTGGGATTATCGCTACGCTCCACGAATATCTTACCCGGGAACACGTTGCGCTCATCGTTGGCCAGGTTGTCCTCGACGATGAGCACGATGTGGTCATCGTCGTAACCGTGGCGGCGCAGCGTCTGGTACATGGCGAAGGCGTCGGCCTGGTGGCGGTAGTTGGCCCAGCTGGTGCTGGGGCTGATGACTACGGCCCAGTGGTCGGTGACGGCGGGGAGGTCGGTGCTCACGGGCGTATCGTCGAAGATCTGCTGGAAACGCTTCTGCTGCTCCCACAGACTGGTGGTCGATGCCTCGGTGGTGGAGCCGCTGGTGGAAAGATACATCAGGGGCTGCATGGAGGTGACGGTCTTACCGCCTTTCTCCTCGTAGCCGATATCCCACAGGAGGTAGGTGGAGTTGAGCACCTTCGTGCTGGTATCGAGGTCGAAGAGCAGCGAGCCCGAGGCACCGCTGGGTCTGATGGCCTGCCCTGAGGCCACACTGCTGAAGGCCGTGGCGAGGCCGGCAGCCGTCCATGAGGTCGGCGTGGCTTCGCGGTTGCACACTATGGCACGCATGTGGTCAGTCAGCACAGGTCCGTAGGGTTTTTCGCTATAGGCCACCTGCTGTCCGTTGACGATGCATCGCTCACCATTGATCATCTGATGGGCGGCACCGAGGGCGATGATGGTCATCGCGTCGTACATCTGGGCCTCACCCACTACCGGCTGGCGCGACTTGCTGCCCATCAGGCTCTGCGGATAGCCGAAGCTCGGCGAGCAGTAAGGCGTGATGCCGAGACGGAAGTACTGCGTACGCTCGCCGCCATTGAGCACGGCATTGTCCAACGACGTGTCGGCACAGAGCGTCGTAAACGTCACATAGTCGCCCTGGGCGTTGGTGTCCCAGAAGCTGGCAGCCTGCTGGCAGACGTCCAGATAGGCGGTAGCGTCGCTCAGCGCCACACACACCAGGACCTGTAGCTCCGTCGTGGCCTTGGCAGCGGCGGTGAAGGCTTCCTTCAGGCTCATGCCCTTGCTGTAAGGCACGGTGCCGGCCAGCGTCATGCCCTGCTCGGCGGTATAATAGGGGAACCAGTCGAAGAACGACTTGCCGTAGTTGTCGTTGCTATAGACGAGCATCACCTGATTGTAGCCCACGGTGCGTGCGGCGGCCAGCATGATCTCACACTGCGTGATGTCGCTCTCCGTCAGGAACCAGGCGTAGGTCTCGTGGGCGTTGATGCGCTGCACCTCGGCACTGGTACACGAGGGCATCACCACGGGCAGTCGCTGCTGCCAGGCATATTTCAGGAACGTCATGGCGTTGTCTGAGTGGTAGGGCCCGATGATGGCCTGACAGGTGTCGTCGCCCTCCTTCGGGTGCGTCAGGTTGTAGGCCAGCATGTCGAGGTCCTCGGTATCTTCGTTGTGGTAGCGCAGGTTCAGCTTCACCTGTTTCTTCAGTTTCTGCTGTGCCTCTGCGATATTGGTCTGTGCCAGGTCGATGGTCTGCTGCCACTCCTGGCGTATGCTGGCCGGCAGCACCACATCGACGTTGATGGTCATCACTTCGGCCTTCTCCACCGGCACCGCCGGTGTCGTGTCGTCGTCCTTCGTACAGGCCACGATGCCCGCCGTCAGCAGCACCATCATGGCTAATGTCCAAATCTTATTCATAGTCTTTATTCTTTTTACTTCATACATCATACATCATACATCATACATCTTACATCATACATCTTACATCATACATCATACCTCTCACTCCGGTATATTATGCTTTACGTACGAGTTGTCGTACATCTTGAAGCGGGGCATGCTGCCGGCCTCCAGGCTCATCCAGTTGGTGACCCAGTCGATGACGGGCTCTTTGGCATTGCGCATGAGGGCCAAGCGGTTGGTAGAGGTATTGGGGTCGGAGTCAATCATCAGGACTTCGAAATAGTCCGTCTGCCGGCCGTAGAGATAGTAGTCAATGCCGGCATTGCTCGTACCGAGGTCGGCGATGACGAAACCGTAGCCCATCTCCTTGAAGTATGCATCAAAGAAGCCGGCCAGTCCGTAGGCTGCCTCCAAGTACGACATGGTGGTCTCCTCGCTGAAATCCTTCTCCTCGACCTCGTCACTCAGCGACGTGAGTATCAGGTCCACCTCGTTGCCCAACTCCTGCCTGACAATATCCTCGATACCGTCGCAGTAGGTGTTCAGCTTGGCATCGTAGCGCCTGAAGAGCACCACCTTGGGCTTGTCGATGTTGGAGAAGGGCTTGTCGTCGTAGGCGATGGTGTTGCGGATGTACTTGCAATACTGCCTGACTGACGGACTGATGTCGATGTCCATGCCGTGGACGCGCCCGCCCAAGCTGTAGCTGTCAGCGGTCTGCTGCGCGTAGGCTTCGTCCGACTTGATGATCAGCACCTCGTCGGTCTCGCTCAGGGAGGTCTTCACGTCTGCGAGCCACGCGGTCATGTAGGGTTCGGTGAGTATCAGCAGGCGCCGCTCGTACTTGCCCTCGTAGAACGGATTAGCTGTCGATACCGCCCAGCTCTTCAGTGCCTTCCGCGTGTCGCTGACGCTGTAGAGCGAGATAAACTGAATGTCGATGCCGTCCTTTTCCTGCAGACTCTCTACAATCTCCAGCGACGAGACACCCGTCAGTACGTTGTCCGCGTAGGCACCGTCGCCCAGCTGTCCGGGGGCGAAAACCATCATCACTTGTAGACGCGCACCAGCCGCGGCAGGTGGATTCACCGGCTGCGGCTTGTCGTCATCCTTGCTGCACGATGCGGTCAGCAACAGCGCCGCCACCGTGAGCATCATCATTAAAAGTCTTTTCTTTTTCATACCTTATTATATATATTATATGTTCACTTTTCACTTTTCACTTTTCACTTCTATATGTTCACTTTGGTAAGTCCGAGGTCTTCGGGTTTCTGAGTGGTGAACGCGATGCCGCGGACGGTGTAGATCATCGCGTACTCGGCGAACCGGTTGAAGTCGTTGGTGTTGGTATAGTGGAACGTATATTCGCGCAGTTCGCTGGTGTTCGTTATGTTGTAGGTGCGGCCCAGCATACGGGCGTTCTCCATGCCGTCGTCATTGGCGACGTCGGTACACCAGATGTGCCAGCGGCGCCAATGGCCGTGGCCTGCGCGGTAGTCGCCCTCGGTGGCATCCCTGACGATGATGACGCCGTGGGTAACGGGGTAGCCGGCAATGTGGCACCACTTATCAGTGTTGGCGGGATTGGTGTCGCCGAAGCCCGGGCCGGTGGCGCCCGACGACAGCACCCAGAAGCCGTCGGCATTGCTGTAGGTCCAGGTTTGTCCGATGGGGAATACCTTCTTGAAGATGTCTGGATAATTATCCTTGAGTTTTCTCTTGCGAGTGGCATAGTAGCTATCGCTGCACAATTGGACGTAGTCCAGGATGGCCTTGCCATAATAGGGCGTCAGAATATGCTCCGACGGACACCAGGCTGCCCACTTGTCGTCGTCTTCGTCGTAGATGGTTTTCCAGTTGTCGCTCTTGCCGGGCTGCATGTTGATGAGCACGCCGGCCTGGTCGGAGTGATAGCCTTTGGACACGCTGACGCAGATCCAGTAGCGGCCCTTGTCACCGACGAACACCTCGCCCCTGGTGATGGGTGACTTGAAGCCGCCGTTGTCGCCCCACTGGTCAGCGGTCTTGTAGCTGATGCGCTGCAAGGCGGGGATGCAGGCGATGTCGATGTCGGCATAACCTACGTTAGCCCCACCCCCGGTCCCTCCCCCAAGGAGAGGGGAGTCGGCGCGGTGGAAGGTCAGCGTGCCGAGGCTCTGCTTGCGGCCGGTGGAGTGGCAGTCGAGGTTGGTGAGGTCGATCTTACAGCCGTCGGCGGTCTCAGTGATGAGGCCGGAGGCACCGCCCACCAACGAGCGGAAGTAGCCCTCGGCCAGGGATTCCGAGCTCACCTGTATGCTACGCTCGGAGGGGCGGCTCTCGCCCAGCACCTCGCCGATGGTCGCCTCGTAGGTATGGCCCTCGAAATCGACATCCGTCGTGTCGCTGAACGTCTCGCCGGTCAACTGGCTCAGCACCGAGGCCACGGCCTCGCGCTGCATCTGCTGCTCGATGGTCAGCTCGTGCTTCGTCTCTGGCGTCTTTCCCCCGCCGTTCCCGTCGTCACTGTCCGAGCAAGCGGTGAAGCCAGCCAGACCGGCGGCCATAATAGCTAAATAACACAGTTTTCTCATATTCATTTCTTATACCTTATTATATTTATATAACATCATCCATCATCCATCATCCATCATCCATCATCCATCATCCATCATCCATCTGACATCATCCATCTTACATCATCCATCTTACATCATCAAATATCCACCTTGGTAAATCCGATGGGGCTGCTGCCGTTGAACGTCTTGGCGCGGACGGTGTAGATGCACGCGAAATAGGGGAACTGGTAGAAGTCGTCAACGTCAGTATATACGAAATCGCACCTATGCAGTTCGCTGGTATCCCAGAGGTCATAAATGTGATCGGCCATGATATACCATCCTTTTCCTTCGCGAGTGCCGGTACTCCAGATTCTCCAGCGGCGCCAAGGCGTCGCATATTTCCAAGCCCAACTTCCCTCGTTGCACTCCATAACGATGACGATGCCGCACATGCCGGGGCTGTAGTAGGCCCTGTGGCAGTAGCCTTCGTCGAGGGTGCCGAAGCCCGGGTCGCCGTATTGCCACAACTCCCATTGTTCATTTTTGGCGCTCCAGTTCCACCCCCATGCATCTGGGAAGACTTCCTTGCCGAAGCTCTTCTTCATGATTTTTTCCTTTTTGTTGTGAAAGTAGGTAGCGCCGCTCAGCTGGACGTAGTCCAGGACGGCCGTTTCGAACTCATCGGGTATTATGTAGTCTGCTGGTTCCCAGGCAGCCCACTTCTCGTCATCGTATATGTAGTTCCAGTTGTCGCCCTTGCCCGACTGCATGTTGATGAGCACACCGGCCTGGCTGGGGTGATTGCCTGTGGCCACGCGGACGCAGATCCAGTAGCGGCCCCCACCACCGACGAACACCTCGCCCTTGGTGATGGGTGACTTGAAGTCGCCGTTGTCGCCCCACTGGTCGTCGGTCTTGTAGCTGATGCGCTGCAAGCTGGGGATGCAGGGGATGTCAACGTCGGCATAACCCACGTCGCTGGCGCCATAGCCTTTGTGGAAGGTCAGCGTGCCGAGGCTCTGCTTCTTGCCCGTGGAGTGGCAGTCGAGGTTGGTGAGGTCGATCTTGCAGCCGTCGGCGGTCTCCGTGATGAGTTCGGAGGCACCGCCCGCCAACGTGCGGAAGTAGCCCTCGGACAGGGTGGCCGAGCTCACCTGTATGCTACGCTCGGAGGGGCGGCTCTCGTTGCGCACCACGCCGATGGTTGGCTCGTAGGTGCGGCCCTCGAAATCGACATCGGTGGTGTCGCTGAACGTCTCGCCCGTCAGCTTGTTCAGCACCGAGGCCACGGCTATGCG
>JAEEGL016682876.1_pt1 | contig 15184 bp, 5 predicted proteins | sample 9134231 | NCBI WGS metagenome assembly JAEEGL01 (sample SAMN16246548, study PRJNA631951) | gut metagenome | biome: gut microbiome; feature: rumen; material: fiber-attached | host: Bos | place: Iran: Karaj | collected 2018-10 | reverse complement strand
AGGATAATGATCATTTTTATCTAAAGTAATTGATAAATATTTAGGATCAATTGTTACTGGTCTTCCTCCATCATTTACAAATCCAATTAAAATTGGTATTCTTGTAAAATTTAATATTTTTTTTTCATATAATTGTTCTGAATTTTGTATAATTGATACTTTTATTCGAGAAAAATGTTGAATTAAAAATAATATTACTATTATTGTTATTCCAATTATTGTAATTATACTTAATGTTATTCCACAAAATGTGTTATATTCATGTTTTCCTTTATATCTTAATGGAAAATTTAAACCATATAAATCAATTTTTTTTAGTAATTTTTGAAATTTAGGAATATCTGTCATTTATTTTATCGATTTTTTTTTTATTATATTATGAAATATAATTTTTGTTTAAATTTTTTTCATATATTATAAAAAATTAATTATTTTTATCCTTAATTTTTTTAAATTAGTAAAGTCAACTTATATTATTGAAAAAATATAATTAATTATAATTAATTTTTTAATATTTTAAAAACCTAATACTTTATCTTTTTTTTCTTCATTTTCTTGAGGAAAATAATCATAATTATCTTCTAATTCATTTGCTCTAATTCTTCTTTTTTTTGTTTGTGCTTTATATAAAAAAATACATAATATAATAATTGACAAACCCATAATACAAAAAAGTAAATAAGAAAAATATTGTTTAATATTCAATTTAGTTTTTTCTTTTTTTTGAGTATAAAATCCAATATTTTTCATAGAATATTCAATTATTATTTGATATTTTTTTAAAAATATTTCTCCGAGTTCCCAATTTCCAGTATGTTCTGAAAAAAAAGAAATTAAAAAAATATAATTATTATCTTCATCTTTAATAAATAATTCATTACTTTCTAATTCAAAACTATAATTCATATTTCTTTGGAATAAATAAATTTTTGAAAATGATTTTAAATTTAAAGAACTTTTACATTTATAAATAGTTATATTTTTATTATTAAAATTATATTCTTCAGAAAAACATTCATTATTTTTAAATTTTTCAGTGAAAAAAAAATCATTTAAACCCATTCTTAAATATCTATCACCAATCATTCCTTTAATTGATAAATTAATTTTTCCAATTATTTTATCAATTATAAAGAAAATTTTATCTCCAAAAGAAATTTTTTCAAAATTAATTCCCCATCTTCCTAAATATTCATTAAAACTTTTAACATAAAATTTTTTATCATAATTTATATTATCATAAATATGAGGATATTCACCAATTGAAATATAACCAAAAGAATTATTTATATAATTAATAGAAAATATTTTATTATTAATTACATGATAAAAATATAATTGATTAAAGAAATTATCATCATAACTCTCAATAGAAAAAATACTAAAACCTAAAATTCCCGTATTTATTCTATTTCCAATATTAGTATCATTTAATAATTGAAAATTATATCTTTCTAATTTTATTTTATTTAAACTTGAATTTGATTTTGTAAAATTATCAAATATTAAATCATCATTACAAAATACAGTTGAATAATGTGTATCATAATAAAAAGAATTTCCTTTTTTATTATAATATTTTATTTTTTTTGATATTTTTTCATTATAATCAGAATTAAATAATGAACCTTTTATTAAAGTTGAATGACTAAAGAAAGATAATGAAATTTGCTGTTTTTGAGGAGGATCTCCAAGAGATATATTTGTTATTATATCAATATTAAAGATACTTTCCAAAATATTTTTTGAAGGTCTTTTTGAAAATGGGAGATTTATTAATTTAAATGTTAAAATGTGATGAAAAATTACAAAAAATATTAAATAAAACAACATATATTTTCTAAATAAATTAAATTATTATTTTTTTACTATTAAAATTAAATAATATAATAATATATAAATTTATTATTAAAATAATATAATGATTAATCAAAGATAAAAGGTTTTTTTTAAATATATTCAAATTTTATTTTTAAATTAAATGACATCTTAAAAAATAAAAAAAAAAAATTAATGGTTAAGAAAAGTGAATTAGATTTAATAGAAATAACTTTAAATGAATTATCAAGTATATTTGATTTAAACTTAACATCAAAAATAATAGATTCTCTCGAAAAAAATTATCAAAAAAATATAAGTTTTCTTTCAGAAAAATTTTGTAATTCAAAAGGAAAATTTAATTTTTTCTTCTGTATATGTAATGTTGGAGTATATGGTCGTCATTGTAATAAACTAGGAATTGAATTTTGGGGAAAAAAAATATGGATTTTATTTCAAATTTTTTTTTCTATTTTATTTTTTATTTTTATGTTGGTTATGATAATAAAATTAATAATATCAATATTAAATTTTACATCTTTTTTGTCAGGAATTTTTTCTTTATTTACAATTCCAAAACATTTAGTAAATATAAATTTAATAATAATGTCAACTTCAAAATTTATTTATATGATTTATGATCCATATTGTCAATATAATAAAGTATCTTACCAATATGATAGAGTAATGAATGAATTATCAATATCATCAATAGTTTCAATTTATTTATTATTATTTATTATTTTTGTTGGTTTACGTGTAAATTTAACAAGAGGAAAAGGATTATTAGGAAAAAAAACTTATTTATTTATTTATAATTGTTTGAAGCTTTTAATTATTTTATCTTTATCAACTATTTATCCTATTCAAATTTATTTAAGTCTACATTTTTCTAAAAATAGTATTACTAAATCTATTACTATATTAAAAATTTATGCTATATCTGCATTTTTTTGTTTTTTAATATATATTTTAACTTTTTGTATTATTTGTAGAACAAGAACTAAATTATTTAAATATTATCATATTAAAAAGATAGATGAAAATAGAAATAAAAAATTCCATATAAAAATTATTAATAATAGAAGTGATGATTCATTAAATCATAATTCAAATTCAATTATTCAATTAGATAATAATTATAATAATCATAAATCATATTTTAAAAAAAAGAAGAATAATAATATTATTGAATTGTTAGAAAAAATGATTTCTGAAAATAAAATTGATATAGTTGATTATTCAATAGGAAGAGATATAGAAAATAATGAAACACAATATTATGAAAATGAAGATACAATGTTTTTTGAAGATGAAATGAAAATATTAAATCAATATTCAAATAATCCAAAATTCAATTTAAATATTAATACAGAAAAACACATTACAGAAAATGAAAATGAGTTATTATCAATTTCAAGTTTAACAATTAAAAAAAAAGATAAAAAATTTAAAAGAAGAAAAGCTATTTTTTATCCAGAAATTGAAAAAGAAGATTATAATGATGATTATACTTTAAATGAAAATGATCTAATTTTAGTTCATAATATTTTTATTCATAGTTTTTTATTTATGTTAGTTTCAATTCTATATTTTATTTATTTTAGTGGATCTAAAAATGTAAATATAATTTCTAATCATTGGGCATTATTATTTGTTTATACATTTTTACACATTATTGAATTAATGTATATGTTAGCTATTTATGCAGTTTTTTTTAAATATACTACTTCTCAAGAATATAAAAATTTGATATATATTGGTGAATTAAAAAAATATTTAAATATAAAATTTAATGATATTTCTAAGATTATTGTTATTTTTAAAGATTTAGCTGAATCTACTATTTCTGAAAGATTTAAAGGTATAATTAATTTTGGATAAAATTGTTTTTTTTAATATTTATAAATATTTTTGATATAAAAAAATATATAATTTAAAATTATTAATTTAACAATATTATGTTAATTTTAAAAATTGCGCTAAAAATGGTTGAAAAAATTTATATTGAAGAAAATTTATCTTTTTATGAAAATAAAAGCAATTCACTTCTTTTACATTATTTAAATTCAAAATATAATAATACAATTATTGATTTGAAAAAAAATGATGAATCAGATTTTTCGATTTATTTAACAAAAAATGAAAAAGAAAAAATTGAAAAATGTATAAACAAATTAGAAAATATTATTTTACAATTTGAAAAGAATAAACAAGAAATATTATTAAATATGAATATATTGGATTCTAATTTTGATTTGATAGTAAAAAGATCAGAAGAATATAAAAAAACAAATTATTCATTTATTCAATTATTAAAATATTATTATAATAATTATAAATTAAATGAAATGAAAAAAACATTAACAAAAGAAAATACTTTAAATTTAATGAAATTTGTTTCATTAATACATTTTTCAGAATTTAAATTTCAAAATATAGAAAAAGGAAAAATAATAAATCGAAATCCAATTATTTTTTTAAATTTTATTTCAAATAAAGAAACTAATTTATTCCAAAAATCAAATGAACAAAATTTTAATTTTTCAAAATTAGAAAGAATAAAAGAAGAATATATTGAAAATATATTACAAATGATAATTTTAAAAGATGAAGAAATATGTATTTTAACAAATAAAATTTTATATTTTTTTGATCCATATTCACTTCAATTAAATAAAAAATTTGATAACATCTCAAATGATTTTTTAATTTGTATAACTCAAATTAATGATGGAAGATTATTTATTGGTTGTGATAATAATGAAATTTCAATCTGGAAAATTGAAAAAGAAAATTGGATTAATATTAATAAAATTAATCAATTTAATGTTCATGATAAAATTTTTAATATAATAGAATTGAATAATAATATTTATGGAATTAATTCTTATAATCAAACTATTACTTTAATTCATGAAATTGATTTTAATTATTTTGAAATTATTTATGTTTTTTTAAATGATTTTTATTTTGATATTTATAATGATTTTTTTTCTGTTTTAAAAATTGATAATCAATTAATTTCATATTCAAAAGGTATGTTATCTTTATGGAATTATGAATATTTAAAAAAAATAGATAAATGTGTTATTGATTTTAATGATGAAGAAAATTATGATTTTTATATGAATAATTTAATTGATATTTCTAAAGATTTAATTGGAGTAATTTCAAATCATAAAATATATATAATTAATCTTAATAATTTACAAATTTTTTCATTAATAAATTCAATAGGTAATCTACATTATTTTCTTAAATATCAAAATGAAATTTTTTGTATTGAAGATATGAAAACAATTAAAAAATTATATCCTTATGAAATAAGATTAGAAAATACTTTAGATTTATCATATAATATAAACCAATTCTTTATTTTAAAAAATAATAATTTAATTTTATATAATAATTCAAAGCTAATATTATTTAGTAATAAACAATAAAAATTACTTAAATAATATATTAATTAAATATAAATAATAACAAATTAACAATTAAAACAATAATTTATCAAATACACAAAAAAATACAAAAAAAAAATAAATAAAAATTACTTAATCAATCCACTGTCCAATCCTATAAAAAATTCCAAGATAATTAAATTTCAAACCAATATATCTAAAACAAGTACTAATAAAACACATAAAAAAAGGAAAACAATTAACAATAGAAAAAGTAATAATACTTCCTTCTAACCAATTAATTCTACTATTATATTTAACATCACAAAAAGCACAACAAAAATACCAAAATATAGCCATAGAAAAAAAATTAAATATAATAAACCAAATATGTAATCTTTTCATTTGTTTAATAATCATATGACTTTTTCTTAAATAACTATCAGATTTTTTTTCACTTCTTAATAAAACATCTAATCTCTTTGTAGAATTATCTAAACATCTTTCAAATAAATCAACAAAAAAAGAAACAATTTGAGAAAATAAACATCTTTGTAATTCATTTTCAATAATAGCCATAAATGAAAATGATTTTCCTTTTGAATGTATTTCTGTACTTATATAACTTTCAATATATAATAATGCATTTATAAAAAAATAAAGTGACATTCCATAAAAGAATACAATTACTCTCATTTGAAATGATTCTAAATTTTTTTGTTTACAAAAAATATTAATTATATCTTGTTTTTCTTTTAATTTTGAAAAATAAAAATAACAAAATGTTCTTTTATCATATTTTCTTGCATCTTCTACTACCATTTCATTTAATTCATCTTCACTAAAATCTTTTTGTAATAAATCATTTGGTGTTACATATTCATATATTATTACTTCATTTGATAATGATTCATTTGATAAATTTATACTTGGACTTCTTAATGTTGATGAACTATCAATTATTGATGATAAATTTTTTTCATGAATATTTACTTTTTTCTCTTTTTTTAATTGAATTGGTGAATCAAATTGTTCAAATGAAATATTTTTATTTTCTTTTTTTTTATTATTTGATTTATTATTTTCTTCTTTATCATTTTCATCATTTGAATATAAATCATTTGATAAATCAATTTCTTTTTTAATTATATTTTTATTTTTATTATTATCAGTTTTTTTTATATTTGAATTTTTTATTTTTTTAATAGTAATTTCATTAGGTATTGACTTTAAATTAGATTTTAAATTTGATTTTTTTTTAGGAGGAGATGATTTAAACATTGATTCTCTTCTAATAATTCTTTTAGAATTTTCTTCCAATTCAACAAAAATTGATTTAAAACCATTATTACAATACATAATTAAAAAAACTATTTGAACAAAAGCAAAAAAAACAATAACCCAACCACCTAAATTTATACTCCATTTTTTACTATTAAAAACATTTTTATAACATGCAAATAAATTAAAATTAGCATTTGCTAAAATTTCAGCAAATTCTCCTGTTACTGAATTATTTAAATTATCAAGTATAAAATTAGTTTTAGTTTCACATTCACAATCAGCTTCTGCAACATTTCCATTCATATTAATTCCTTTATAAGTACAACCACTTTCACAAATTGAATAATTTTGATAATAATTTTTAATTCTATCTTTAAGTGAAACATCCTTTCCATCTTCTGATGTGAATGGCATACAAAAATCAGTAAAGAATGGATCATTTATATCATATATATTTATATTATATTTTGATTGTAAATTTTGTGCTAATGTGAAATTACCTGAATTTTGTGTTGTTAATTGAACTTTTATTGTTATATTTTCTTTTTGACATAATGATATATCTATTTTTGATCCATTTAAAAAATAAAATGAATATGCTAATATTGGAGATGATCCTTTTTTTTCTGTGTAATCTGTTTTTAATGTTATTACTTTTGTATTATTTGGAATTGACATTTTGGAAAATACTTTATTTATACATTCTGTCATATTTATTATTGTTTGGTTTTTTAATGCTTTTATACAATCTAAACTTTCATATATTGTTGTTAAATAATTATCTTTTTCTCCTTTTATTAATGTTACTTGATTAGTTTTTCCTATATAAAAATCACTATAATTTTGAGCAATAAAATCAACTAAATTTGTTAATTGTTTTATAGTATATGGTGATATATAATATTCATAATCACAAACATTATGTTCATTAATTAAACATATATTTTTCTCATTTGGTTCATAACCATCTGGACATGAAGTATAACATTTAGAATTATATAAATATACATTATAATTATTATCATTACAAAATATACAATCATTAGATAAACAATTTTCAACACATTGATTAGTTTTTTCTACAAAAATTGGACGAATTTCAGGACAAGATGAAATACAAAAAAAATTTGAGCCTGATAAATACCATAATTGTTTATCTTCAGTACAACAATTTGATGTTGAATCACTTGTTTTAATTAAATTACCATAAATACATTCATTACAATTATTAATATTATTTGTTCCTCCTTTTGAACAAGTTTTACATGTATTATAACATTTTTTATATAAATTATTATCAATATAATAACCTTCTTGAATTATATTTGAAGGTAAACATTTATATTCTCCATCAACTTTAATATAATATATATTATCACAACTTAAACATTTATTAAATGATAAACAAGTTTTACATTCACTTGAACATTTTAAAAATGTTTTTGTTGTTGAATCAAGATAATATCCTTCTAAAGTTCCTTCACTTTCAGTTAAACATTTTTTTGTAGTTTCTTCTATTAAAGGAAATGAATTTGTATTACAACATAAATTTTGTGGATTTGATGTACATAATGAATCAATTGTACAATCTGTGTTATCTGGTCCTGTACAATATATACATGATGAATGACAGGAAAAATACATATTATTTGATAAGTAAAGATGATTTGATTTTGCTTCTGAGGGAGAATAACATATATATGAATTTGATGATGATTTGTATGCATAATAACCTGTGTTACAACATAGGAAATAATCATTAAATGTTGATGAAGGACATTTTATAGGATCTTGAAGACAGTTTGTGTTTGATAATCCATTACAAGATAAACATGCAGAATCACATTGTTTTAAAATATTTCCTGTTGATAAAAAATATCTATTTGTTATAACAGTGTCTTCTGTTAATTGATAGCATGTATATGAATTATCTTCATTTTTAAATGGGTAATAATCTGTATTACAACAAATATTATATGAATTAAATTTATTATTTGTACTATCATATGCACAATTTTCTGTATCTTGAAGACAATTTGAATTTGTATCTCCATTACAATTTAAACAAGCTATATCACATTGTAAAAAAATATTATCTGAAGTTAAATAATATCTATTTGTTATAACAGTATCATCTGTTAATTTATAACATGTATATGTATTATCTGGATTTTTAAATGGATAATAATTATTGTTACAACAAATATTATATATATTTGATAAACATTTTGTTGAATCTTGTAGACAATTTGAATTTAAAATACCATTGCAATATTTACATGATATATCACATTGTAAAAATATATTTTCAGATGTCAAATAATACCTTTTATTATCCATTTCTACTTCTTCTTCTGTATAACAAGTATATGTCTCATCTGCATTTTTAATAGGATAATAATTTGTATTACAACAAATATTATATGAATTAAATTGATTATTTATATTATCATATACACAATTTTCTGTATCTTGAAGGCAATTTGAATTTGTTTCTCCTTCACACTTTAAACAAGCTATATCACATTGTAAAAGAATATTATCTGAAGCTAAATAATATCTATTTGTTATTACAATATTATCTGTTAATTGATAACATGTATATGTATTATCTGGATTTTTAAAAGGATAATAATTTGTATTACAACAAATATTATATGAATTAAATTGATTATTTATATTATCATATGCACAATTTTCTGTATCTTGAAGGCAATTTGAATTTGTTTCTCCATTACAATTTAAACAAGCTGAATCACATTTAAAAAAAATATTTCCATTTAAATATAAACTATTATTATTTATACCTTCTTCTTCTGTATAACAAATATATTGAATACTATCATCATCATTAATAATTTTATATGGATAATAATTATCTGAACAATAAATTCCATAATCATTATTATAACTAGTATCTCCATCTAAACAATTACTATTCTCTGGTCCATTACATCTACTACAAGCAACATCACATTTTTTAAATAAATTATTATCAAAATAATATCCATTTTCAATTCCTTCATTTTCAGTAAAGCAAAATTCAGTAACATCATCAGAAGTAAAATAAGTAGGATAATAAGTATCATCAACACAACAAACATTAATACTATCATATAAAGAACAAGTAGAGTTAATTAAACATTTATTAGCTTCATCATAACATTTTAAACAAGAATAATCACATTCATCACATTTATTCTCACTATTAATAAAATAATGATCTTCACATTGAATACATTGTTCATTTTTAGATATAATTTCAGATGAAATACAATGATTTAATGAAGGATTAACTTTAATAGTTAATTTACAAAACATATATTCAGAATCAAAAGCACTTGAACTTACAGAAAAATCAAAAATATAAGTACCACTTTTTATTGAATTATATTTCCAAATTAAATATGATGGTTTATGTGTATTAGATTCATAATCTGTTGTTGTTGTTGTACTTAAATCTGTATTTGTACTTGTTGTTGTGAAAAATATATTATTTTCATCATTTGGAATTTTTATTACTACATAAACAACATCATAACTATATTGATTAATACCAAAATTTGTATTATTTAAAAAATCAATTTCTGTATTAATATAAATAGTACTTTCAACTTCAAAATCATTACAAACAGGATTATGAACTAAAGAAAAACAAGCTTTTGATTCATAATTAAAAAAAACTCCAGAAACTCCATTAGAAACAATAATTAAATTAATAAAAATACTACCAGTAGGTAAATAACTAGAAATATCAATATTTCTTCTTTGATAATTATTATAAGTATAAAAACTCATTTCATTATCAACAATTAAAATTTCTGAATAAATAAAAACATTATCTCTAGTATTACAAATACCAGCAATAATATTATCAGATAGCATAGTAGTATCCCAATAAGTAATATCATTTTCAACATTACATTCAAATACAGAAGCATAATTTCCATCATATGATAAAGTACTAATTTTATTTAAATATAAATAAGTACCAGAATAAACTGTACTAGAAGCACATTGTATAATTACAACATATAAATATTTATCTTTCATACCTGAAAATAATACATTATCACCATTATATGCAGAAAGTTTTATTCCATGATAAGTTTTACTTATATCAGGTTCAATACTATCTCTACAATTATTTTCATTATATGAACAATTATATGCTGATGATGTATAATTTAAAGTTAAATCACTATTAAAAATATAGTAACTTGCTTTATTATCAGTAAGATAATAAAAACAAATTATAAAGTTTGAAGTTTTAGTTATTGCACAATCAATAATGTTATTTAATACTGTTATTTCAGTTGAATTTTTTATGTTTGTACCATCTCTTGAATTAAATAATAATATTTTTGCTTGGTCAGAAATTATTTCTACTAAAATAAAAATATTTCCTCCACATGATAAAATTGGTATTGATAAAGTATTTGAATCTGAATATAAAGTTGAAGAAATAATATTTTCAAAATTATCTTTATTAAATATTTCAAAATTTGATATTGTTGCTGAGACTATATTTGTTGATGTATAACATGTTTTAGTAAATGAAGAATATGAAGGAAATGGATTTGATTTTATTTTATGTGAAGAAAATGTTAAAAAATTTGAAGGGTAATTTGCATAATAATCTGATGTTGATAATGATTTAGATCCTGCATAAATTGGTGATGATGATGTTAAAGAAAGTGTTTTGTAATGTTCCATTTTTGTTGATGATAATATTGTTTTAATGATGAAAATGATAAAAAGAGGAAATATTATTTTCATTTTTTTTTTTAATATTTTTTTTGTAATTATTTTTATTTATTTTTTAGTAAATAAAATTGGGAAATTTATTTAATTATTTTATAATTTATAAGTTAGGATTTATTATAATTTTTTATAAATATAATTTTTTTTTATTATAATAATTTTAAAATTATTTAAGCATTTAGTTTATTTTTTCTTTTAACTTCTTAAAAAAATAATAAAAAAATAAATGGATAACGAAGAAGAAAAAAATGCAAATCAAAATGTAAATATATCAAAAAATTATAATTCATATATGGAACCTGAACAAAATGATGAAAATAAAACAGAAATTAATAATAATACAATAGATAATACATTAAATATTAATGATATATCAACAAATATAAATCAAAATTCAAATTCTCAAAATTCTTTATTATTCAAAAGTTTACATGAAAGAAATTTTTATGAAGCAGAACAATCATATTTAAAATTAAAAAATGAAATAGATTTAATAACAAATTCTTCAACAGAATCAGATTTAACAGAATTATCAAAAGAAAATTCAAAAATGCTTATAATTTTAAATAAATTAAATGAAATAATGACACTATTTACAAAAAATGCTTTAAAAATAAAAAAAAATATAAATAAAAATCTTAATAATAAAAATGATATTAAAATTAGAATAAATGCAAATAATTATAAAATTATAAATCAATATAGAAATGAATATAATTACTTAGATAATAAAATTAAAATTTTAAATGATCCTTCACATCAGAATTATTTAATTCAAGAAAAAGAATTATTAAAAGAAGAAATTGAATCTATGGAAAATGAAGTAAAAAATTTAAAAAAAATTGAAGAAATAAATAATACTTTAATAGAAAAAAATTTAAAAAATCCTTATTTACAAAAAATGTTATTAAATAGAATGGAAGTTGATTATTATAATTTAGAACTTTCTTATAAATTAATAAAAACAAATTCAGAAAAAAATAAATTAAGAATTGAAGAAAATGATATAAGAATAAAAGAATTATTAGAATTAAAAGAAAGATTAGATAAAATGGCAAAAGAATTATATAATATAACAGAATATTTAGATGTAAAAGAATTAAAATTAAAAAATGAAGAAGATAAAAAACAATTAAATAGATTAAGAAAAAATTATAATATTTCAATAAATGCTTTAGAGAGTTTAAAAAGAAAATATATTCAAGGTGTAAAAAATAGTGAAAATGAGAAAATATTAAAAGAAAAAAAAAAAGAAGATTTAGAAAAAGAATTAAATGATGAAGATGAGAATTTAAAATTAATGATAATTGAAAATGAAAAATTAGAAAAACCTTTAAGAGATTTACAAAAATTAATATGGAAAATAAAAAAAGAAAGAAATACAAAAGCTTATCAAGATTTTATTAATAAAAGAAGAAGAGAATTATTAGAAAAAAAACAAAGAGAACTTGAATTATTAAGAAAAAAACAAAATAGATTTAAAAGTCAATCTTTTGAAAAAATGTTAAAAAAATTTTCAGAAAGAGGAATAAATTCTAAAAGATATAATTTTAATATAAATACAGAAAATGATTATGATTATTATTCTCAAAGAAGAGGTTTAAGTGGAAAAAATAAATTTGATAATAATAGTTTACTTAATTCATTTAAAAAAAATAATAAAATTGATAAAGGAAATAGATTTGTTATTAGTGCATCTTATAATAGAAATGATAGGAATAATAATGAAAAAAGTGATTCAAAACTTTATTCAAAAATTAGATTACATAAAAAAATAAAAAATGATTTATTAGATTCAGAAGATAAAAATAATGATGATGGAGAATTAGATGAATTTAATTATTTAGAAAAGGAAGAACAAGAAGATGATAAAAATTCATTTATTCAAAAAGAAAACGATGATAATGAATTTAATAAGAATAAAAAAAATAATTTCGATAATGATTTAAATAAGAAAAATAAGAATTTTAATAATGATGAAAATAATAATAAAGATAATGATAAAAATAAATTAAATAAATTTAATCAATCTCGTAATTCAGATTTAAATGGAAAAAATATAAATAATAAAAGTAAAGATGATGAAAAAAATAAAAATAATAAAAATTTAGATAATAATACATCAAATAATAATTTAAAAGATAATAATAAATCAAAAAATAAAAATGATAAAATAGATAATAATCCCATTTCTAAAAATACATCAAATAAAAATATTAAAAAAATAGAAAAAGATAATGATCCAAATAAAAATAAACCAATAAGAAATTCAATTGTAGATAATAATTTATTAAACAATTCAAAATTAAAAAATACATCAGATAGTAATATATTAGATGATTTAGATAAAAAAAATAAAAATAATATTAATATAAAAACAAAACAAGATTCAAATATATTTAATAAAAGTGCAATTAAAAAAGTTCCAGATTCACCAATTTCAAATGATAATATTTTTGATGATGATGATGATGATTTTATTTTAAAAATTAATGAAGGTAAAAATGGAAAATCAAGTTTAATGAAAGAAAAAAAAAATGATGAATTAAATAATGAATTTAATAATAATAATAATAAAAAAAATAAAGAAAATATTTTTGATATATCTTCTTCTTCAATTTCTTCTGATATATTTAATAATAATACAAAACCTGTAATTAAAAATAAAAATAGATATGAAGTTATTCAAAAAGAAAGAGGAAGTTATGGTTTAAGAAATAAGGCTTTTTTCCATAAATTTTTAACCCAAAAATAAATAATAATGGTTTTATAATAATATACATATTTTATTGATAAATATAATTTTAAATTTTAAATTTAAAAAAGATTTTTTTTTAAAAAGTTAAATAATAAAAATATTGTTTGAAATTTTAGAAAAATTCTAATTCAAATATATATTATTTATTATATTCTTGTTATGATATTTATATTTTTCCAAAAATAAGATTTTTTATTAATATTATTTTTCTATAATAAAACTCTATATTATTAAAAATACTTTAATCTATTATTTTTATAAACACAAAAACAATGCTAAGTTTAATTTTATTTTAATATTTATTTATTTGAATTCATATTTGTTGAATTAGCAGAAAAATTTCTTTGATGAATAGGAGGAAATTTTCCTATGGTATTATTATTATTATTACTTTGTTGATAATTAAAAATTAAAACATTAATATTATTAACAAATTTTTTTTGATTTATTTTATCAATACTTTTTTGTTTTTCTTTTACAATATCTTCATCATCAAATAAAATTTTAGGTTTACTTTTTTTTTTAATATGATAATTTTTATTAAAACTTCTTTCTTTTATCAAAATTCTATTTTTCTCATTTTTCTCATCACTATTTTTAAGAAAGCTTTTTTCTTTACTTTTACTTTTACTAAAATTCCTAGATAAAGAAAAATTTAAATTCCCATTTAATTTAAAATTAAAATTCCTATTTTTCTTATGATTCAATTTCTTATTTTTAATTTCCATTTCTAAATCATATTCAATTTCATAATAAATATGTGGATTATCAGCAACTAATTTTTTATTATTACCATCATTTTTTTTTTCCTTTATTTTCCTATCAAAATATAAATAATCCTCAAATCCATTTTTAAATTCTTCACCATTAAAAATTTTATTATATCTTTCTTGTGTATTAACTCCAATTTTTTCAATAGCATTACAATATTTATAATCATAATTATCACTATTTAAAGGAATAAAAGGAGAGTTCATTTTTCCTAAATACAAATCTCCCCAATTAAAATCTTTAAACCATAAATGTTCCTTTAATTCTTTAATACCATTAAAGCCTAATCTCTTAATAGGTTTCCTAATAATACATTTATTAATAAAATCAGCAGAATATTGACTCCAATTTCTAGGAATATTATTTAAATTAATTCTCACTTGTT
>JAEEGL015356989.1_pt1 | contig 15184 bp, 12 predicted proteins | sample 9134231 | NCBI WGS metagenome assembly JAEEGL01 (sample SAMN16246548, study PRJNA631951) | gut metagenome | biome: gut microbiome; feature: rumen; material: fiber-attached | host: Bos | place: Iran: Karaj | collected 2018-10 | reverse complement strand
CAGTGTTAACGGCGATCCGTCCGATGTCGTAACGGAAACGCTCGATAAAATCGTCGCCTGCACTTTTTTTCCGTACAGATTGTTGAAATTATTGATAACAAAGAAAACCAGTCCGACGAGTATAAATAATCCTCCCAGAATAAGACAGGCCATTCCGAGTATTTCTTTTTTTCTGTTTTCGTTCATACGGTTTCGTACCCTTTGGTTTCGTACTCTTCTTAACGGGCCCGGAATTGTTCAAACCGCCCATAATATGCCCGCTATTTCTATATTATCTCACTGAAGTGTCCATTGCAAGCCTTAAAGTTAAGTGTTATACTTTTACGGTTTGAGGAAAAATGAAGATTTTTTTGTATTGCGCCGATGCAACGCGCATCGCTTTTTAAGAACAGGAGCCATTTATGTTACAGGAACGAAAAGATGTACGAAACATTGCCATCATCGCCCATGTCGATCATGGTAAAACAACACTGGTAGACGAATTATTAAAACAAAGCGGCGTATTCCGGGAGAATCAGGAAGTTGCCGAGCGTGTCATGGATTCGAACGATATCGAGCGCGAGCGCGGCATCACCATTCTTTCCAAAAATACCGCCGTTACATACGGTGACACCAAAATCAACATTATCGACACCCCGGGACATGCGGATTTCGGCGGTGAAGTGGAACGTGTCCTGAAAATGGTAAACGGCGTTATCCTCGTGGTAGACGCTTTTGAAGGCCCCATGCCACAGACACGTTTTGTTTTAAGCAAGGCAATGGATTTAAAACTCCCCGTCATCTGCTGCATTAATAAAATCGACCGTCCGGAAGCCAGGCCGAAAGAGGTCGTGGACGAAGTACTGGAACTTCTTCTGGATCTCGGCGCCGATGACGAACAGCTTGACTGCCCCTTCGTTTATGCTTCCGCAAAAGCCGGTACGGCAGTGTTAAATCCGGAAGACGAAGGAAAAGACATGAAGCCCCTTTTTGAGACGATTATCGATTATATTCCGGCTCCCATGGGCGATCCGGAAGCCGGCACACAGGTGTTAATCAGCACCATCGATTATAATGAATATGTCGGCCGTATCGGTGTCGGAAAAGTGGACAACGGCTGTGTAAAAGTGAATCAGGAAGCCGTCATTGTAAACCATCACGAGCCGGACAAGGTTAGAAAAGTTAAAATCAGCAAACTCTATGAATTCGAAGGATTAAATAAAGTGGAAGTAAAGGAAGCTTCCATCGGTTCGATTGTGGCCATCTCCGGCATTACCGATCTGCATATCGGAGACACCATCTGCTCTCCGGAAAATCCCGAGCCGATTCCGTTCCAGAAAATTTCCGAGCCGACCATTGCCATGCATTTTCTGGTTAACGACTCTCCTCTTGCCGGAAAAGAAGGCAAGTTTGTTACCAGCCGTCACTTAAGAGACCGGCTCTTTAAGGAACTGAACACGGATGTTTCCCTTCGAGTGGAAGAAACCGATTCCACCGACAGTTTTAAAGTCTCCGGCCGCGGTGAACTTCATTTGTCGGTTTTAATCGAAAATATGCGCAGGGAAGGCTACGAATTCGCGGTTTCCAAGGCTGAGGTTCTATATAAGAAAGACGAAAACGGCAAGCTTTTAGAGCCCATGGAGAAAGCCTATATCGATGTTCCCGACGACTGCACGGGAAGCGTTATCGAGAAATTAAGCCAGCGAAAAGGCGAACTGATTAATATGACACCCGGTGCGGACGGATATACCAGACTGGAATTCTTAATTCCTTCCCGCGGACTCATCGGATACCGTGGCGAATTTTTAACCGATACCAAAGGAAACGGCGTTATCAATACCCTCTTCGACGGATACGGTCCTTTCAAAGGCGAAATCCAGTACCGCAAGCAGGGTTCCTTAATTGCCTTTGAAGGCGGTGAAAGCGTTACTTACGGACTTTTCAATGCCCAGGAGCGCGGAACGCTCTTTATCGGTCCCGGCGAGACAGTTTATCCCGGTATGATTATCGGCCAGAATCCGAAGACGGACGATATTGAATTAAATGTCTGCAAGACCAAGCATTTAACCAATACCCGCTCTTCTTCCGCTGACGAGGCATTAAGACTGGTTCCGCCCAAAATCCTAAGTCTGGAGCAGGCCATCGATTTTATCGATACCGACGAACTTTTGGAAGTAACACCGACGCATCTTCGCATGCGTAAGAAAATATTAGACCCCACGCTCCGTAAGCGTGCGGCTTTTGCAAAAAATCAGGCTGCCGCAGCGCAGAGCGAGTAAAGTGACAGGCACTTTTGCCCTTTGGGTGACAGGCACTTTTGTACCAAAAGTGCCTGTCACCCAAAGATGTCACCTTAAGGCAGCCCCCTAAACCCTTGACACATCTTAAAAAAAAGAATAATATATCTCACGGTAAAATAATCTTCGAGGTTGGGTGAAATTCCCTACCGGCGGTACAGTCCGCAAACCGCTACGGCGGCCGATCCGGTGTAATTCCGGAACCGACAGTAAAGTCTGGATGAGAGAGGAGGACATATGAAATTTTCTGTAAAAAAACTCACCACCACAGCCATGCTTGCGGCTTTATCCTACATAGTCATGGTATTCGTGCGAATCCCCATTATGCCGGCGGCACCTTTTTTGGAATATGACCCCAAGGACGTTCTGTTTGTATTAACAGGCTTCTTAATCGGCCCTGTCGAAGGATGCGTTGTTGTCATTTTGGTCTGTCTGCTCGAAATGGTTACCGTTTCAACAAGCGGTCCGATCGGTCTTTTAATGAACGTCATCGCAAGCCTCTGCTTCGTACTGCCCGCCGCCTTTATCTACCGATGGAAAAAAACACTTCCCTCAGCCATTATCGGGCTTGCGGTCGGTGTTTTTACAATGACGGCTTCCATGCTTTTATGGAACTATTTAATTACGCCGCTTTATACCGGCATGCCGAGAGAAGCCGTTGCGGCCATGCTTCCCACGGTTTTCCTGCCGTTTAACTTAATCAAGGCAGGCATCAATATGGCAATTACGCTGATTATCTATAAACCGGTTTCCATCCTTTTGCACAAGGCAAAAGTTTTGGAATACAAAGAGAAAAATCCGGTACCGGCCGTCGCAGGTGATACGCAAAACAGTGACAGCAGAAACGAAAGAAAAAAGAAATTCACTCCGCTTGCCATCATTATCGGAGTGGTTCTCTTAGTCATCTGCATCGCGGCGATTTTTATCATCCGGAATTTTGGATAACTTTACCGGTTTTGTCGCTTCTTTTAACCACGCAAGTTCCTCCGCATCTTTAAGGTGCGGAGAAATTTTTTTATAAACTTCTTCATGATAGGCATTGAGCCTTTTAATATCGCCCTCTTCCATCTCAGAGAAATTCAAGGCACGCATATCTATCGGAACATAGGTTAGCGGTCTTAAGCGCAGAAACTGCCCGAATTCATTACATTCATCCGGTATGCATTCCACAATCGATTCCGTACGGATTCCGTACTTTCCTTCCCGGTAAATCCCCGGTTCGTCGGAGAAAATCATGCCGGGTTTAATCGGAATATATTCTCTCTTATTCCGAAGATTCCAGCTGATATTATGAGGACCTTCATGCACGTTTAACACATAGCCGATTCCGTGGCCGGTTCCGTGTTTGAAATCGATTCCCTTCTCCCAAAGCGGTGCTCTTACATACATATCCAGATTCGCCCCTGTACATCCTTCCGGGAATTTTGCGGTAAGAAGCCTTAAATTCGCAATCGCAACCAGCGTAAAGTCCCGTCGCATTTCTTCCGTAACGGGTCCCAGCACAACGGTTCTTGTAACATCCGTGGTTCCGCTTTTATACTGACCACCAGAGTCAATTAACAAAAATCCCTCCGGAGCAATTTCTCTGTCATGCTCTTTCGACGGCGCATAATGTACAATGGCACCGTTATCGGCACAGGCGGAAATGGTTTCAAACGAAAGGCCGATAAAATCCGGTATTTTGGCCCGGAAGGAATACAATAATTCCGCAACCGAAATTTCCGTCATTTTTCCGTCCGGTCCGTCTCCGCCTTCGGCATATTCCTCCATCCTTTTTTGCAGTCTGCAGAGAAACCGGCAAAGAGCCACGCTGTCACGAAGATAGCATTCGCGGATATTCCTCATTTCAATCTCATTTTTCACCGCCTTCATCATCGCAACCGGACTGGCAGCCGGTATGGGGTTAAAATTTTTCCGGAGAACGGCATTTAAAATGCAGTCACTGATATCCTGATGTGAGAACATCACTCCGGTTCTGTCCCCGAAATCCTCCCCCGGAAAAATCTCCCCGGAAAGATCCTCATAAAAAGATTCATAATCGCAGACCGTAAGTCCCAGAGCAGACAGATATTCCTTCTCCGGCATGGCGGCCTTTTGAAGATACACTCTTCCGCCGTTTTTATATAAAACCAGAAAGGACAGCGCCACCGGATTGTAGTCGATATCGCGGCCGCGAAGATTCAGCGTCCACATAATCTCATCCAGCGCCGTTATGATATAGATTTCCGCATGTCTTTCCACCATGGCTTTGCGGATTCTTTCCAGTTTCGATTCCGCACTTTCTCCGGCCATATCTTCCCCCATAACCCAGACGGGATTACCGGGAAGGGCCGGCCGGCCGGTCCAGATTTCCGCCGCGGGATCGAAATCGGAACGGATTTTCCATCCGCCCTCAGCAGCCGCCATGCGGAATTCATTCGCATGAAGTGCTTTGATAATCCTGCCGTCGTAGCCTAACACATCCCCCTCTTTTAAGTGATTCTTTAAGTAATCTTTCACGCAGGGAACGCCCGGCTCTCCGGTTTTCATAAGCTTTATCCCGGTTCCTTCCAGTTCCTTCGCGGCGGAAATAAAATATCTTCCGTCGGTCCACAAAAGGGCCTCATTTTCCGAAATAACAAGTGTCACGTTATCGCTCGTACATCCGGAGAAAAATTCGGTCACTTTGAAATAATCCGCAATATACTCCGATGCATGATAATCAGTAGAGGGAATCAGGCAGAAGCTGATTCCCTCTTTTTTCATTTTCATTCTCAGTTCATTCATACGCTGCTTTTCAAATTTCATCATCGTCATCTTCTTCATGGAATGCTTTCATATTCGTATCGGCAATTTCCTGAATCTCTTTTTCGATTTTCAAAAATGCCCTTACAACTTCCGGATCAAAATGAGTTCCCGCCCCTTCGCGGATGATATCCATGGCAACCTCAAAGGTGTAGGGTTTCTTATAGCACCGCTTGGATATGAGTGCGTCAAAAACATCGGCAACCGCCATAATACGTGCGGAGAGCGGAATTTCCTCTTTCTTTAACTTCTCCGGATAGCCGGTTCCGTCCCAGCGCTCGTGATGGTAATGCGCCAGATTGGCGGCTTCTTTTAAATATCCGGATCCTTCGCTGACCTCGGCGATTGCCCGGTCGATGATCTCCGCTCCGGCCGTGGTATGCTTCTTCATTTCCTCGTATTCTTCATCGGTCAGTCTGCCCGGCTTATTAAGCACACGGTCCGGCACGCAGATTTTTCCGATGTCGTGCAGAGGTGCACTGGCCACAATATCGTCGATGTATTCTTCCGTCAGGATTTCCGGATGCCGTCCTTCCCGCTGCATTTCTCTTGCAATGGCACCGACATACGCCGCCGTCTTCCGTACATGATCGCCGGTCTCCTGGTCACGGCCTTCCACCATGTCCGCAAGGACCATAATCAGACCGGTCTGCATCTTCATGATGATACGGTTTTTCTCGTTGACATCTTCGATGTAACCCATGGTATCGCGCGTGGTCTTGGCGAGCGCGTAATACAGATTCTCGATTTCGTCTCCCGTGTGGATTTCCAGTTCGTTGATTTTCTCCACGTTTTCGTCACGGGCTTCTTCGCTGTCGTAGGCAAAAGCTCCCGCCGCCTCGGCCATTTCGTTAATCGGATGGGTAACTCCCCTCTCCGCAAGGCGAAGCGATACGGCAAAAATCAACAGGAAAATACCGAAAAACAGCGTGATGACCTTTATCAGGAATTCATAAATCTCCGCTTTCATTTCCGTGGTCGAAATATCCACAAAGGCATAAGCCACACATTTTCCTTTTGAATTGTGTACCGGTTTGCAGATGCTGAAGAACTCGCCGTCCTTCGTTTTCTGCGTGACATAGGGAATCTCCTTGCCGCTTACAAAATCGCCGTAATATTTCCGAAGTCCGTCGCTCAAAACCGTATTGGCCCCGAGCGGCAGGGCTTCGTGCGAAGGCGAATCAAAGTCAAAAACGACAAAGGAGCCTTTTTCTCCTACTTGCAGAACATATAAATTTTCCACATCGGGCACGTTATCGATTAAGTCTTTTAATCTTATATAGGTCAGATTGTAAGAATCTTCGTTATACGTTCCGTAAAGATACTGGTTAACCTCATCTCCGTTTACGATATTCGCCGCAACCGTCGCAACACCTTCACCGATTCCCGTGCGTCCGGCAATCTCCGACTGCCTGTAAAGAGTAAAACTGATGATGCCGGCGGAAACCCCGATTAAAACGCTGGCGATTACCAAAAGAAGCAGAACCTTGGCGCGAAGAGACAAGCTCTTCCGGATCCGGATTCTTTTTCCGTTTTTCTTCTCCCCACGGAAGTTCTCCACACTCGAGTCAATTACTTCACGCATGACAGTGGGGGCATCGATTAAATAGGTTTCCGATTCGGTATAGAAAGCAAGCACCTGCTTCACCTTCTTCGGCACAACCGAAATAATCAAAAGAAGCATTGCCGTACTGATGGTTTTATCAAAAATATCGATGAGCATGTCAGCGATAAACTGAGACCAGAATTTATTGAAGAGGCCGAGATTAAAAATAATATTGGCTAAAGGCGCCGAAATACCGGTTCCGAAACTGAAACCGTATAAAAGCCAGGTAATAACCGATCCGATTCCGCCGCCGATTAAGGAATAAATCGCGATGGTAAGAATCAGCATGCCGGGTTTCTTTATCGTAATGAACCTGCGCCGGTAGAAAATTGCGGTAACAAGCGCAATTAAAACATTGCAGATTCCGTAATACATGGAAATCGGATCCGAAAGACCGTTTAATACATTCGTAAGATAACCGACAATAACGCCGGGAAGACCGCCTCCCAGGGCTGCGGCCAACATCGTTCCGATACAGTCAAGGAACAGGGGAAGATTTAAGAATATCGCGGCTTTTGCGCCGAAATAGTTAATCGCAACACAGATTACACACAGCAAAACAAGCCCGATCGGAACCCATTTCCTGAGCCGGGCGGTGTTGTTGTGCGGATAGTTCGTTTTATTCAGTTCGCTGAAACGTTCCGCCTCTCCCTTTTTATCTTCCGGGGTCGGAACATCTCCTCTGACAGCCTTGGTTTCTTCCATGAATACTCATCTGCCCTCTGAAAAAAACAATTTGATTTTATCAAATAAAATCCCTTACTATTTTATTCTTCTTACGCCTATTTTTCAATCATTCCGGGCGGCATTTATGAATAATCGTCGCCGTTTTCATCTTCAATTATGCGAAATCCGGCGAAGGATTTCTTCGATGCTTACATTTTGTTCTTCGGCGGCCCGGGCTAAATCCTCATACTCGTATTTTTCTCTCTTTACGCCGTACCCTTCCGAAATCTTCTTTCTTACCGGTCCAAACGAGGTCTGGACCACCTCTTCCCTTCGGGTTAACACATAACGGTTCACCTTTGTTTCCCGAATTCCGATCGTCGTCGTATGCTCAAAAATCGTCCTTATGATTTCTTCCCTGTCATCACTCTCGCAAAGAACCGTAAGAAGAATTCCCGGTCTGGATTTCTTCATCTGGACCGGCACCGTGAATACCTCTCTGGCTCCGGCTTCATACAGTTTCTTTATGGCAAAGCCCAGTGCCTCTCCGGTAATATCGTCTAAGTTGCATTCAAACTCCGAAAGGAGTTCGTCCGGAGAACATTCCTTATCGCTCTTCCCTTTCCCTTCAGCGGACGATTCTCCGTATAAAACACGTACGCAGTTCGCCCACTTAAAATCCTTCTTTCCCATTCCGTAACCGATGGCGGATACATTCATCACCGGCATAGAACCAAATTGGTTTACATAATACTTTAAGACGGCCGCTCCCGTGGGCGTACACAGTTCCCCGTTTACTTCTCCTCCGTAAATCGGAACACCTCTTAAAATAAAAGCTGTTGCAGGTGCGGGTACCGGAAGGATTCCATGTGCACATTTTACCTGTCCGCTTCCGACATGAACCGGCGAAGAGATAATCCGGTCCGGAGACAGTTTTTCCATCAAAAGACAGATTGCCGTCACATCCGCAATGGCATCCATGGTTCCGACCTCATGGAAATGAATTTCCGTAACCGGTCTGCCGTGAGCATGGCTCTCCGCTTCGGCAATCAGACGATAGATGTTCATCACATCCTTCTTCACTTTATCGGAAACTGCCAGATTCTCCACAATATGCTCAATATCGTGCATGCTGCTGTGGTGATGATGGTGTTCATGGTCATGCGTATGTTCGTGAGTATGTTCATGCTCGTGGTCATGGTTGTGTTCATGCTCGTGACCGTGCTCGTGGTCATGACTATGCTCGTGTTCGTTTTCACGGCTGTGTTCATGAGCATGTTCGTGAATCTCCTCGTGATGATGTGCCTGCTCCTGCTCATGTCCCTCATGATCATGATGGTGTCCGTGCTCTTCCTCATGTCCCTCATGATCATGATGGTGTCCATGTTCTTCTTCATGTACTTCTTGGTCATGATGATGCGCATGCTCCTCGCCGCATCCTTCCTCTGTGCCATGAACAAGCACTTTCATCTGAGTTCCCGTAATGCCGCATTTTACTGCTTTCACAGCCTCAAATTTAACATCCGGAATCCCCAGATGATTCAGCTCATCCACAAATTCATCCTTATTCTCAATCAGCTCCAAAAGTGCCGCCGTCAGCATATCCCCGGCCGCACCCATTCCGCAGTCGATATATAATGTCTTCACTCTTTTTTCCCCTCCATATGATTAATCATGCTGGCAAGATATCCCGCTCCGAATCCGTTATCGATATTTACAACGGACACGCCTCCCGCGCAGGAATTAAGCATGGCAAGAAGTGCCGAAACTCCGCCGAACGATGCTCCGTATCCGACGCTTGTCGGAACTGCGATTACCGGGCAGTCCACGAGACCGCCGACCACGCTTGCCAGCGCTCCTTCCATTCCCGCGATGGCAATCACGACATTGGCGCTCATGATTTCATCCAAATGGGACAGCATGCGGTGAAGTCCCGCAACTCCCACATCATAAAGCCGTACCACTTCGTTTCCGTAAACTTCCGCGGTCATTGCCGCCTCTTCCGCTACGGGTATGTCACTGGTTCCTCCCGTAATGACGAGAATTTTTCCGTTTCCGTCTTTTTCCGGCAGTTCACCCACAATTCCGATTCCGGTCTGATTATCGTATTTCATTTCATGCACAGCCGTTACTTTCGCTGCAACGTCCGGTGCCATACGGGTAATCAGGATCGTCTTCTGGCCGCTTTCCTTCATTCTTCCGACAATTCCGGTAATCTGCTCCGCCGTTTTCCCGGCCCCGTAGATTACCTCCGCCATTCCCTGGCGGATTGCCCGGTGCGAATCAATCTTCGCATATCCCAAGTCCTCGAACGGCTCCTTCTTCAAAAGCAGCACGGCCTCATCGACCGACATCTTCCCGTCCCTCACATCCTCCAGTATATTTCTCACTTCATTCTTCATATCTCTTTCCTTCCGGTAATCTATACTATTGCGAATCCCTGGGCACGAGGTCTAAGCAGACCGCACAGTAGTATCGGCCGAGGAATGCGGCGATTTCTTCGCGGTGCTGAAGGGCGAGCGTAAACTGCGACTCCTTAAGCTGGAGTTTCGCCGTGTCGCCCATACGGCGGACGCGAAAATCGCGAAAGCCCAGTGAATAAAGGTAATTCTCTGCTTCTTCGGTTGCTCGGAGTTTCTCCGCGGTGATGGTCTCCCCGGTTGCGATACGGGTGGCAAGGCAGGCATAGGCCGGCTTGTCGGCGGTAAAAAGCCCTGCTGCCCTCGATTCTTCGCGAATATGATCCTTGGTATAGCCGCAGATTCGAAGCGGAGAGAGAACACTCAGTTCCTCAAGGGCTTTCATGCCGGGTCTGTCGGAGGCATCATCCGATGCATTCGTCCCGTCCAAAAGAACCGTAAATCCGTCCCTGACGGCCGCATTTTTTATGGTCTCAAAAATCCGTATCTTGCAGTAATAGCAGCGGTTTGCCGGATTATTTGTCACCTCTTTTACGGAGAGAATATCCGCCTTAAGGAAATGTAATTCCACACCGCATACCGAAGCAATACGCATGGCATCCTCTTTTTCAAAAGCCGGCTGGAAAGCACTTTCCACGTAATATGCCGAAACTTCCGCAGCCATTTTTGATGCCTGATAAAGCAAAAACGAAGAATCCGTGCCTCCCGAGAATGCCACGGCCACTTTGGGATACGTTTGGAAAAATTCTATCAAATCCATATTCGTACGAAAAAGGCGGCTCTTCCATCAAAGAGCCGCCTAAAATGCATTATTTCTTCTGCAGCAGTTTTGCCCTAATCACGCCTCTCGGATCTTTGATGAAAAGATACACAAGCCAGATGATTAAGCCCAGCGCAACTACTGAAATTCCAAGGAACGCGTCATTGAGCATATCCATCGGCTCCGGAGTGAAGAATTCCGCTCCCAGCTCGATATATTCAAAAACCGCATCCACCGACCACATAAGCGATGCACCCCAGAACATCAGGCTTAAGAATCCGAGTCGAAGTTCGTTATTCGGCAGGTTCTTATACCAGATCAGGGTACAGATGATTGCCGCAAAAACCGTAATCAGTAATGTCATCTTTATCCCTCCTGTTTTGCGGTATCTTCTTTTGCCGCTTTGTTTTCAAGAACATGCGAGATAATCAGCATTACGCCCCATACTGCCGTAACCAAAACGGCCATGGTCACTCCCGCAGAACCCATCTCTTTTAGCATATCCGCGACTTCGCCGGTCTTTACCGCCGTAAGGAAAGGGAAAAACGGTGAAATCTCGCCGTGCCATAAATGCTCGAAGGCAAGCAGTGCACTTCCGCCCCATAACATCGCATTAAGCCATCCGAGTTTCGTGGAGAATTTGATTTTCTTTCTCTCTTCCACGGTTCCGTCCGGCATGGAAACGCTGACGGTCTTATCGTTTTCTTTGGATTCTTTCTTCTTTGTGGCAATCGTTATAACGGTTGTGATAACCGCTTCGGTAGCCGGTACTAAAAAGCAAGCCATAATTTTACCTCTTCTTTCCCCTTCTCTTTTTTACATGGTGCGGTTTTAGCCGCACCATGCAAAATCGAATTCGTTTACTGTGCTTCAAACATGTCCTTGCCTACTCCGCAAAGAGGGCACTCAAAATCATCGGGAAGATCTTCGAATTTGGTTCCCGGCTCAATTCCTTTTTCGGGACATCCTTTTTCCTCATCATATTCCCATCCGCAAGCTCCGCATACATACACCATAGTTTTCGTCTCCCTTCTGATACTGCAGCAATTTTCGAACTATTCCGACATTCGAAATAATCCGTTTGCCATACCTCTTCTAAAATAGCATATTTTCGTATTTTTCTCAACTAAAACGGTACAAAATCCTATCGAACCGCTCTGTAATTTTTATGTTCATTCAATCGGTTCGAAATCCGCAGCTCCGTGTTTGCAAAGCGGGCAGACAAAGTCATCGGGAAGCTCATCCCCTTCGTATACATATCCGCAGACCTTGCATACATAACCTTTCTTTCCTTCGGTTTCGGGCTTCGGTTTTACATTGTTCTGATAATACGTATAGGTCATGGTCTCGACCTTCGTAATCACCCTGCATTCCGTGATGGAGCAGATGAACATGCCGTGAGTGCCTAAATCCACATAGTTCTCCACCTTCAGGGAGAAGAACGCGTTGATGTACTGCGGCAGGAAACGAAGTCCGTTGTCGGAACGAAGTTCATCCACATCCGCCATTTTATCAACGGTTCTTCCGGACTGGAAACCGTATTTTTCAAATACACTAAACGGTGCTTCCACGGAAAGGCAGTTCACATTCATAATGCCCGTCTGCTGCACGATATGATGCGTATAATTGTCTTTGTTGATGGTAACCGCTACACGGTTCGGCGAGCTCGTTACCTGAGTCACGGTGTTAACGATACAGCCGTTGTCCTTCTTGCCGTCATTGGTGGTAACCACATACAGTCCGTAACCGATATTGAAAAGCGCCCGTAAATCATTTTTGTCGGCGGTTTCACCCGCACGTGCCCGATACTCGCCGCAGAATTCTTCCGCAAGAGCCTCCAACTGTGCCGAACTTTCTTCGTTTAATGCGGATTTGATATGAACGGTATTCTGCGCGAAGGTTAAATTCTTGCATTTTTCGAGCATTCCCGTCATCACCTTTGCGGCCATCGGAGCCCAGGTTCCGTTCTCAATCAAACCGACTTTCTTATTCGCGAAATTGCGCTCGGTCAGGTGATTGATAAACTCTCTCATGAACGGAAAAATCTCAGCGTTGTACGTTGTGGTGGCAAGGATGATTTTGCCATAGCGGAATGCATCCTCAACCGCCTCTGCCATATCGCAGCGGGCAAGGTCGTTAACCACAACCTTCGGGCAGCCTTTTTCTTTTAATAAATCCGCCAGTTTTTCAACCGCTTTTTTGGTATTGCCGTAAACGGAAGTGTACGCAATTACGATACCCTCGGTCTCCTGCTGATAGGTGGACCAGGTCTGATAAAGGCCGATGTAATAGCCTAAATTCTCTTTTAAAACGGGACCGTGAAGAGGGCAGATAATCTGAATATCCAGATTCGCCGCTTTCTTTAATACCGACTGAACCTGTGCACCGTATTTTCCGACGATTCCGATATAGTAACGTCTGGCTTCGCATGCCCAGTCCTCTTCCACGTCAAGAGCTCCGAACTTGCCGAATCCGTCGGCGGAGAATAAAACCTTGTCGGTGGAATCATAAGTCATGATTACTTCCGGCCAGTGAACCATCGGTGCCGCAACGAAGTTTAAAACATGCTTTCCAAGTTCGAGTGTGCTTCCTTCGGCAACCACAACCTGCTTATCCTCGAAATCGGTTCCGAAGAACTGTTTCATCATCACAAATGCTTTTGCGCTTGATACGATTTTTGCATCCGGATAGGTCTTTACGAAATTTGCGATATTGGCGGAATGATCCGGCTCCATGTGCTGGACTACCAGATAATCCGGCTTTCTGCCGCCGAGTGCCTTCTCTAAATTATCCAGCCACTCATGCGTGAAATTGCGGTCCACCGTATCCATAATCGCAATCTTCTCATCCATAATCACATACGAATTGTATGCCATGCCGTTCGGCACCACATACTGTCCTTCGAACAGGTCGATTTTGTGATCATTCACTCCCACGTAAATAATGTCGTTTGTAACTCCCATAAGTCCCTCCTTGTTTTTATCGGTACATAATACCGTTAACTGCCATCTGATATTAGGCTCTTTTCAAAGTCAGCATCTCTTTCATGAATAATCGATTCTGACCCTAAAACCATAACCTTATTTTAATAAATCGGCGGACTTTGTTCAACGAAAGTCCGCCATAATTAAAGAATTGTTCACAAACTATTTATATTGTTCACATGAATCCTAAAAATGCATCCCTATGATTCGATAATTTCCTGCATCTTAGGCAGAGCTTCGAGGCTTCGTTTAAGAATTCCGTGCATCGCGGCAATCGCGATTCCGTAGTTTACCATCGGAACTCCCGCTTCCTTTGCCGCAAGCACGCGGCTTTTCATCTGCGCTTCGTTAAGCATGCAGCCGCCGCAGTGAACCACTAATGCCACATCACTTAAATCCTCGGAAAAATCCCCGCCCGACGTAAACTCGTAAACCGGTTTTGCTTTGGTATATTCCTCAATCCATCCCGGCATTTTTACGGTTCCGATATCCTTACACTGTCTGTGATGCGTACACCCTTCGGAAATTAAAATCTTATCCCCGTCCTTAATCTCGGAAAGCTTCTTTGCCCCGAGAATCTGCGCTTTTAATCCGCCTTTGTAGCGAGACATCAGAATGGAAAACGAAGTAAGCAGTACATCGTCCGGCGTATCCTTTGCAACTTTTTCAAAAACCTGCGAATCCGTGATTACCATTTTCGGTTTCACCGAAAGCTTCGCTATGGCATCCTTTAGTTCCGTCTCCTGACAAGTCATAAAGAAGTAATGGTAATCCAAAAGTTCCCTCATCACCTGCTGCTGCGGCAGAATCATTCTTCCCTTCGGCGCGGATTCGTCAATCGGAGTAACCAGGATCACAACATCCCCGGGATTTAATAAATCCACAACCAGATAATTTTCCTTCTTCGGAACCGCCCTTGCAAAATCCCCGAGCGCTTCTTTTAACTCATGAATGCCCTCTCCGGTCAGGGCGGATGTATAGACCGTCTTCACGCCGGGCGATGCCACCGGCTCTTTATCCGGCACATCCGAACCTTCCTTATGCATATTTCCGGAAGACAATAAAGAATCCGTATTCTCTAACAAATCTTTTTTATTATAAACAAGAACACAGGGAATCTTCTTTTCTTCAAAATCCTTTAAAAGTTCCCGGTCTCCTTCCCGAAGACCTGCGGTCGCATCCGCAACCAAAACCGCGAGATTAATCTGCGCCATGGCCTTCTTTGCGGCTTCCACACGTAAAAGTCCCAGTTCGCCTTCATCATCCAGTCCGGGTGTATCGATAATCACCACCGGTCCGATTGGAAGAAGCTCCATTGCCTTTTTGACGGAATCCGTGGTTGTTCCGGCAATCGGAGAAACCACACTTAAATCCTGTCCGGTTACGGCATTGACAACACTGGATTTTCCGGCATTTCTCATTCCGAAGAAACCGATATGAACGCGGTCCGCGCTCAGTACATCATTTAGTCCCATATTATTATCCTCTGATTTCCTTTTATGAAAAAACTACGCTTGTAGTTTCTTTTTATTGTACTACAGGCGTAGTTTTTTATTTCATTCACCGGGTGTATACCTAGAACCGGAAATCCCTTCTGTTCGAAGAACGGATATCCGCAATATTCTGCTTTGCGATTTCCTTTGTCTTCTCTCTCGGAATCTTTTCAAGTTCCTTTTCGATTAACGCAT
>JAEEGL015047512.1_pt1 | contig 15184 bp, 15 predicted proteins | sample 9134231 | NCBI WGS metagenome assembly JAEEGL01 (sample SAMN16246548, study PRJNA631951) | gut metagenome | biome: gut microbiome; feature: rumen; material: fiber-attached | host: Bos | place: Iran: Karaj | collected 2018-10 | reverse complement strand
GGCAGGCTCAATTGGAATGTGAGCAACAATTGCTGTTTGAAGGACATGGGTTGTCCCTCACGGATGAGCCGCAGTAATATGTCCTTGCCTTGTTGTGACGACATCTGTTGTTATGCCTATATATTTATAATGAGTGCAAAAGTACATAAAAAAGGTGTCCCGCCATAAACAGGCAGGACATCTTTTTGATTTTTCAATAATCTAATGAAGAATTAGATTACTTGCGCTGGATGGTTACAGCACGGTCAAGTGATGCACACTTGGGACCGTAGTCGGTCAGCTCGCCATTGTTGATTTGAGTCTCAAGGCGGCTCTCGGCAATACCCTTCTTCACGAGCTCGTTCTTCACGGTAGCTACACGGCCCTTGCGCAGACGTACGTTGATCTGGTCATTACCGGTGTAGTTGTCGGCCCAACCAGTGAGCAGGTAGTTACGGTTTTCGTTCTTCATAACCTCGGCAACAGCATCGACTACGTTGCGCTGTACGCCCAGCACCTCGGTGCGGTTGATGGGGAAGTAAACAGTAGCCAGAGGCATTTCGCCTGACTCAACCAATCTTTCGGCAGTGGGAGCCATCCTCTTGTTCTCGAGACAATCGCGCATCTGATTCTCGAGGTCGGCAATTTTACGCTTTGCGTTAGCCAGATCGGCTGCCAGAGCGTCACCCTCAGCATCGTTGTATTTGTACTCGGGGCAAACAGCGGTAACGGGAGCGTTCCACTCGCTCTTGCCCAGCTTGTAACTCATACCGATCATAATGCTGGGATACTCGTTCCAGGTGCGATAACCCATACCTGCACCGTCGGCGTGCTCCTGCAGGAAGTCGAAACGCAGGTCGAGCAACACGTCAATCTTCTTGGTAATGGCGAAACTGTTGAGCAGACCGGCGTGAACGCTATAGTTGCGGCTGTGCTCGGGGTCATCATTAGCACCATACTTCCAGGGACCGTCAGAGATGGGACGTTCACCGTCGCGGGCATAAACCCAGTTAGCGTCAGCACCAACGTAGAAAATAGCGTTGTAGAAACGATAGGGCTTATAAGCGCACAACCAGTTCGTCACGTTGAACAGGACGTCACCAGTCACACCAACGTCGTTGAAGTGGGTGGGAACATATTTTCCGTTCTCGTACAATTTGGGCCAGTTGCGATAACCCAAAGCGGCGTAGTTGCCAGTCCAGGTTGCACCCTTGAGCTGCTCAAAGTCACCACCAAAACGCAAACCCAACAGCGGTGAGAACCATTTACCGATGTGCAAGTTCACTTTTGCACCAAGACGCCTGCCAAAATCAGCATGGGCATCGTAGGGAGACATGAAGAGACCGACACCACCTTCAGCGTCGATGAACCAGTTGTCTCGCATGCGGTTCAACAAATAACCCTGTGAAGGATCTTCAACGTAGGTCACCTCTTGAGCACTAGCAAAGTTGGGTACCAAGTAAGCGGCACAAAGAAGTGCAAATAATGCAATCTTTTTCATAATATAATATCTTTTGTTGTGTTTATTTATCGTTCTATTTGTAAATAATATTCCGTAATATGAGGCCTTCCCTTAGTTAATGGCCTCTATTAACGTGCAAAATTAAATAATTACTTTGGAATGAAGAAAACTTTAGAGCAAAAAACATGCAAAATTTCAAAAAAACTTCATTTTAAAGCCTCAATTACTTGTTTGGCAACATTGTCGGATGTGAAACCGAATTTCTCGTCAAGTACTTTGTAGGGTGCCGAGGCTCCAAAATGGTCAAGGCCGAAAATCTTTCCAGTGGGAACCACTCGGCGCAACGTGCTGGGCAAGCCAGAAGTAAGGCCGAATGCAGGAATATCGGTAGGGATGACGGCGTTGCGGTAATCGGCATCTTGATCCAAGAATAACCCGATGGAGGGAACTGAAACCACCTGAGCTTTAATGCCTTGCTCCTTGATGATTTCGTTGGCAGCAACCAGAGTCGCAACTTCCGAGCCATTACCCACGAGGATGATGTCGGGCTTGTCCTGCTTGATGACAATGTAACCGCCACGTTCTGCACCCAACGCGTCGGCATAGCGATTGCCCGAAGCAGTGGGCAGGTCGTCTATGTTCTGGCGCGAAAGGATTAATGCCGTCGGTGTCAGGTTGTTTTCCATAGCCATCTTCCAGGCCACAGAGGTCTCGGCAGCATCAGCAGGGCGCAAAACGAGCATGCTGTTGCGGCCGTGGTGATTATGCAACTCCTCCATCAAGCGGATTTGTGCCTCTTGCTCGACAGGTTCATGGGTAGGACCATCCTCGCCCACACGGAAGGCATCGTGTGTCCAGATGAACTTCACGGGCAATTCCATCAAGGCCGAAAGACGTGCGGCTGGTTTGATATAGTCGCTGAAGACAAAGAATGTGCCGCATGCGGCTATCACTCCGCCATGCAGGGCAATACCGTTGATGATGGCAGCCATAGCAAGTTCTGATACACCAGCGTGCAGGAAGGCCCCCTTGAAGTCGTGCGTCTTGAATGCCCCGCGAACTTTGAGAAATCCGTCGGTCTTGTCGCTATTGGCAAGGTCTGCCGAAGACACGATCATGTTTTCTACTTCCTTGGCTAGCGTTGCAAGCACGTTGGCCGAGGCTGCACGGGTGGCGATGTCAGGCTTGTGCTCGATGGCAGCATAATCCACTTGCGGTGCTTTGCCGTCGATATAGTCTTGCAGGCGTTGCATGGCATCAGGGTTTTGTTGTGCCCACTCCTCAATTTCATGTTTGCGGCGAGCAACTATTTCGCGTTGACCTTGAGCACGCTGTGCATATAGTTCTGCTACCTCAGGGAAGACAATCCAGGGATTTTCGGGATTGCCGCCCAGGTTCTCAATGGTCTTGGCATAATCGGCACCCGACTTGCTCAACGGGTTACCATGTGTGCTGCATTTGCCCTCGAAATTCTCTCCTTCGGCGGTCACACAGCCACAGCCCATGATGGTGCGACCGATAATGATGGTGGGACGTTTATCCTCGGCAATGGCCTTGTCGAGAGCGTTAGCCAGTGCGATGGGATCGGTGCCGTCACATTCGATGACATTCCAGTTCCATGCACGGTATTTCATTGCGGTGTCCTCGTTGCTGACAGCGTCACAGTCAGTCGAAAGTTGTACCGTGTTACTGTCATAGAACATGATAAGATTGTTCAGCCCCAGATAGCCTGCAATGCGGGCTGCTTCTTGTGAGATGCCTTCCTGGACACCACCGTCGCTGATGAAGGCATAAGTCTTGTGGGCAAATACCTCGCTGTAGTGAGTGGCGATAAAGCGTTCGGCAATGGCACAACCCACAGCCATCACATGACCTTGCCCCAACGGGCCTGATGTGTTCTCAACACCATGCTCCACGTCCAGTTCGGGATGGCCTGGAGTGATGCTGCCCCAGCTGCGGAAGGCCTTCAGGTCGTCGGTCGTGTAACGGCCAGCAAGGTGCAGGACGCTGTACAGCATGGGTGACATGTGGCCGGGATCCAGGAAGAAACGGTCTCGGGCAAACCAAGAGGGATTGTCGGGGTCGGTAACTATGTATTTCGAGAATAGGACATTGACGAAATCGGCACCACCCATGGCACCACCGGGATGTCCTGACTTGGCTTGTTCAACCATTGATGCAGCAAGGATGCGGATGTTGTCTGCCGCACGGGTCATCAGTTTGGAGTCTATCATAATGCTTGTGTTTTTAAGTTATTGTTCCAAACTACAAAAATACTCATAATAATTGAAAGTGTAGGCAATTCGTGGGATGTTTTTTCGGCAAAAAATAATTCGTGGCTGCAATAGAATGATGCAGCCACGAATATATCGTTGAATATCAAGTGATAATCGTTAGTCTTCGGTTTTTGCGGGCTTGCTGCCGACGAGTGCATAGAACAACATGTAGGCAAGCATGGCGATAACCAGCCAATAGCTCTGGATGTCACCCACCTTCTCGGCCAAGAAGTTCTGGATAAGAGGCATCACGCCACCACCAACAACCATGGTCATGAACAAACCGGATGCGGCAGCTGTAAATTTGCCCAAACCCTCGGTAGCGAGGTTAAAGACTACACCCCACATTACCGAAGTGCAGATACCGCAAAGGATGATCAAAAGCACCTTGACGGGCACTTCAGCACCCTTCAGGGTCATCTTGATGCTTTCGGGCATGAAGATAGCGGCAAGCAACAGGAGTATAGCGAGCGATGTGGTGAAAATAAGTTGTGCGCGAGGAGAAATCTTTCCCGAAATCAGTGAGCTGCTGAAACGGCCAACCAACATGAGGAACCAGTAGATACCTGCAATCGCACCGGCAATGGGAGCGCTTCCCAATACACCGCCCTCAGCAACGGGCTCCGTTAAGTAGAACAATAATTGGCCAGGAATACCCACCTCAATGCCAACGTAGAAGAAAATCGCAATGATACCCAATACCAAGTGACGGTAGCTCAAGGCACCTTTTACGCCGCTCATGACGTTTTGTGCTTCGGTTTCAGGCTCCTGCAGTTTGGTGAAGTAGATGATGAAGAACGAGATCAAGAAGATGGCCATGGCGATAATCAGCAGCGGCTGAACTACCTCAAGCGAAGTCTTCTCGGTCGTTTCACCAATCAGCATGCCCACCAGCATAGGCGTGAGGGTTGCTGCAAGGGAGTTGAGCGATCCGCCGGTTTGGATAAGCTGGTTACCACGGTTGCCACCGCCACCCAATTGATTGAGCATGGGGTTGACTACCGTGTTGAGGATGCAGACACAGAAACCGCAAATAAAGGCACCAATCAAGTAGATGATGTATGTGCCGATTTCGCTGGCCTGCATCGTGCTGGACAAGTATTGCACGGCCATGCCGATGAAACCGAGTGCAAGTGCAACAAGCGCTGTTTTCTTGTAACCGATTCGGGTAATAAGGATACCAGCCGGAATACCCATAAACAGATAAGCGGCAAAGTTCATCATGTTACCCATCATGCCAGCCCAACTGTAGTGGTCGTCCCAGATGGTGCCGAACGGTGCTGCCATGTTTGTCACAAACGAAATCATGGCAAAAAGGAACATCATGGCGATAATTGACACCAATGCTCCGTTTTTCTTTTCTGTAGTCATTTTGGTTTTAAATAGTTGGTTATAAATGTTCGTTATTGTTAAATTTCTGCAAAAATACGACTTTTTTATTAAAGAACATATTTTGGACTGGTTTTTTATCGGAAATCAGTACTTGCGGGGACCGAAAATGGCAGTGCCAATGCGTACGAGTGTGGCTCCATACTTGACAGCAACCTTCCAGTCGTCACTCATGCCCATGCTCAAGTGGTTAAAGTAGGGGCTCTCGTCAAAGCAGCCGTCCTTCAGCATGATGTATGTACGCCTAACGAGGTCAAATTCCCTGGCTACCTGTTCCATATCATCGGTGAGCGAAGCCATGGCCATCACCCCGCACACGTGCACATGAGGGATACCCTCTGTCAACCGGCCGGCTTCGGCGGCCTCCAGTACTTCCTCGACACTAAAACCGCTCTTGGTCTCTTCCTGAGCCACATGCAGTTGCAGCAACACCTCGACGGTGCGGTCGATGCGAGCAGCCTCTTTTTCGATGAGTTGGAGCAATTCCACACTGTCAACACTCTCGATGACAGTCACATGGGGCATGATGGCACGCACCTTGTTCTTTTGCAGATGACCGATAAAGTGCCACCGGATGTCGGCGGGCAGTTGAGGGGCTTTGGCAACGAGTTCCTGGGCTCGGTTCTCGCCAAAGAGGCGTTGGCCAGCCTCATAGGCTTCGGCCAATTCTTCCACGGGATGGAACTTGGATACAGCGACAAGCTGAACGCCCTCAGGGAGTTGTGCCGTGAATGACTCGATGTTCTCTTTGATGCTTGACATGGTGATAAATGACTGAATTATGCGTTTTGCTGTGTCTTCTGGCGTGCCTCGCGGTCGGCGCGCGTCTCGTCAAGGTCAGCAGGAAAGACATCCATGAGCGGAGTCTCGGTAATCGAGGCAATCTCAAAGTCGGCCATGGTGTCGTGCATGCCTTCCATGAATGTGGCTAGCGCACCCTTGAAGTCGCTGGCCTGTACAAGCATGAAGCAGGCAGTTCGTTTCTCAACTGCTGTCTTCTCGTCAATGGTAATGAAGTTGGTTTTCACCTTGTACCAGCGGTCGCCCGCTTCATTATAGAAGATGTCACTCAACTTCACCCGTTTGACGGTGTCAACGCTGAACTCTCCAGATATGTAAGGTTGCATCTTGTCGGTAATACGAGACTCGGCCTCGGTGAACGACAGGGCATCCACCAAATAAGGCTCGGAAACGGTCTTCAACACTCCGTTTTCCATCATGCGGTCATATTTGACCTTGCACTCAAACCACTGTGACATATTGATTTATTATTCTGTTTTTAAAGTGATTGTTTAATATTGATTACATTAGAGTTCTTCTTGAAATCATAGCTTCCATTGCCTGATTGATGAGCTGTCTGCGGGACGAATAATACTCATCAACAAAGCGTTCCATCACGACCTCGACAGGTTCGATGTCGCGGCCTTTAAGCAGGCTTGCGGCTTGACCGATTTCCAGTTCACCATTCTCCACATCGCCTTCATGGATACCGGTTTTCGTCTTGCCGATGCCGATGATTTCTAGCAATTCATTTTCCGAAGCACCGCGGTTCTCGGCTTCTTGAACGGCACTCTGGAAACCGTTCTTCACCAATCGGGTTGGTGATAACTTTCTGAAGTGCAGCAATGTGTCTCCTTCGTTCAGGTTGAGGCAAAAACGCTTGAAATTCTCATGGGCTGAGCTCTCTTGAGTCAGGGCAAACAGGGTGCCAATCTGCACACCGTCGGCTCCCATGGCTTCAACGGCCAACATGGCGTCACCGGTGGCGATTCCTCCTGCTGCAATGAGTGGCAGATTGGTGGCTTGGCGCACGGCAGGTATCAGACACAAAGTCGTCGTTTCTTCCTTTCCGTTATGGCCTCCGGCTTCAAATCCCTCAGCAACTACGGCATCCACTCCAGCATCTTCGCATTTTGCGGCAAACGCTGATGACGATACCACATGGGCAACCTTGATTTTGTGGTCATGCAGCCAGCTGGTCCATTTCTTGGGACTGCCGGCCGAAGTAAACACGATAGGGACTTTTTGCTCAGCTATTACTTCCATTAACTCGGCTACTTGAGGATGCATCAGGGGCACATTCACGCCAAAGTTGTAGGGTGTCTTTTCGCGACACTTGATGATGTGCTCACGCAATACATCTGGAGCCATCGAGCCGGCACCAATCAGTCCCAAGCCTCCGGCGTTGCTTACGGCAGCGGCGAGTTCCCATCCGCTGCACCACACCATACCGCCTGATATGATCGGATAATCGATCTCAAACAGGTCGGTAATTCTGGATTGCATTGCCATATTTTGTTCCTCCTCTTGATTAAATGATGCCGAATGCCACGTCCATCATCTGGGTGAAGTTGTTCTGACGTTCTTCGGCAGTAGTCACTTCACCGGTAACCAGCGAATCGCTGATGGTGCAGATGCACAAAGCACGGGCACCACTGCGGGCAGCGTTCATATACAGTGCGGGGGCCTCCATCTCCACAGCGAGGACACCCATCTTTTGCCACTGGTCAGTGTCGGGCGTGTCATCGTAGAAGACATCCGAAGAATAGACATTGCCCACCTTGTAGCGGTAGTTCAACTCTTCGGCTTTCTCCACAGCAGCGCGCAACAGGTCGAAGTCAGCGATGGGGGCATATACACCAGGCAGGTGGAACTGCATGGCATAAGCACTGTTGGTACAAGCGCCCATGGCCATCACCAGGTCTCCGATGTGCAGATCGGGGTGCATCGAGCCCGCCGAGCCCACGCGTATAATGGTCTTTACATCATAGAAGTTAAACAACTCGTAGGAGTAGATACCGATCGATGGAATACCCATGCCGTGTCCCTGAACAGATACTCGTTTGCCCTTGTACGTACCTGTGTAACCCAGCATGCCACGCACCTGGTTATAAAGCACAGGGTTTTCCAGATAACGCTCGGCCATCATTTTTGCGCGCAGGGGATCGCCTGCCATAATCACTGTGGGTGCAATCTCGCCATATTTGGCGCCGATGTGCGGAGTTGGTGTTTTGTCTGCCATAATTCTTTATATTTAGTTTTTGATTTATGCTATTATCTGCAAAGGTACTGAGTTTTTCCCACATTTCCCCGATTTGTTGTGAAAAAAATCAATGATTGTTGAATAAACGGCTGATAATAGTCCGTTGTAATGACAAGAATGTGTTGTTTTATTTGAACTCTCGGGTTGTCTATTTTTGTTTGTGTTTTTTAACAAATTTCTTTTGAATAGATCTTTTACGGTTATTTTATGTAATTTTGCACAGTTCAATAAATTAAATTCTATAATCAGTAAATATGAATATCACAGTTTATCTCTTTATGTTTCTGTGTGTGGTATTGGCCTTCGTTATCCTTGCAGGAAAAGGCGACTGGTTGATTGCCGGATATAACACAGCTTCTAAAAAGGAACGCGAGAAAGTAAACGTCAAGCGCCTTAGATTGCTGATAGCCATATTGTTGCTTCTTGTCGCAGTTGCCACGCCATTGCTCCTGCTCGAGAATATCGCAGGAGGCATTTTTTATTCAGAAATAGTCATAGTGGCGACTATAATAGTTGTCATCCTTGCCAATACTTGGGCGTTGAGGAAATGAAGTAATTTTGGCGTTTTGCTTTCATAAAATTTGCAGTTTTGGGATTTTTGTTTTAATTTTGCGCCTTCTAAAGGGCAAAAGGTTCTGTTTCTTAAGTTTTATACTCTCCCATAAACCAAGTTTCATAACCTCGAGGGTACTCGTCAAGAGAACTTGATGATTTCCTGGTAAAAACTATTATGATATAAACCATAGATTTTAAACTACAAATAACAAACATGATGAAGAAAAACGCTTTTTTGCTGCTGGCGTTGCTGCTGGCCATTGCTGTGCCATCCAAAGCCAACAACAATTTGACCGTCTTTGATGATGGTGACGAATTTAGCAACATTAGTCCAATTAACCTTGTTTACATGGATGAGGTGGGTACGAGATGCCAGGTGATTTTCCCTGCCGATGCATTGGCCGAGATGAATGGCGAACCCATCAATTCCATGACCTTCTATATCGCTGATGACGGCATTTCAATAAATGGCGGTAGAGTGCTGGTTTCGATAACTGAGACAAACCAGTCAACCTTCACTAACGGATATATCACCGATGGACTTGTGCCGGTGGCAACCGTCACGTTTACCGCGGGTACAAAGCAGTTGGTGATCTCCTTTGATCAGCCTTTCCTCTATCATGGTGGTAATCTTGTGCTGGATACCTATGTTGAGGAGGCAGCAGCCGATTGCTACAGCTTGTTTGAAGGTTACCGCTCTTCAAACTACTCAACCCTCACTCGTGGTGAAGTGTCCAAGTTTATCCCAAAGACTACTTTTGACTACGGCACCAATGACGAATATGCCGCGAAGGTATTGCCTCGTGAGGTGACATTCAATACAATTCGTGCCGAGCAGGAAGATGTGCAAACCGTGGTACTCACGAATGTGGGCCGCAGTCCCTTTACTCCTGCTTTTGAGACAATGGCTCCGTTCAGTGTGATAGCACCCAATGCACTTCTCTCTGCCGGACAATCGGTCGAAGTCCCTGTCAAATTCAGCCCTATGACAGAGGGGGACTATAGCGGAACATTGACCATCGACTGTGGCCCTGCAGGTATGCTGTCGGTGGCACTGAATGGTACTGCTACCCATGTTGCAACCGACCTGGTCGTTTGTGACAGCGCTGAGTATGCCAGCTTTGTACCCATTTATGGCCTTGATATTGATATCGTTGGCACAGAGAGCCAGATGATTTATCCCGCCGAGATGCTTTCCGACATGGTGGGCGGTAAAATCTACTCTTTACGCTTCCACACCTACAAAACTGTGCAGATGAGAGGTGGTACGATTCAGCTCTCGTTCAAGGTTGTTGAGGATACGGCTTTCTCCACCACTCAGCTGGCTACTGGTTTGACTGCTGTAGCTACCGTTTCTCCCGAATATGATGCTACTGACCTGGTGTTTGACCTTCAGGAACCGTTTGAATACAATGGCGGCAACCTGATGGTGGATTGCAAGGTTATCGAGCCTGGTATAACGAACTATAAGCAGACCTTCTTCTATGGTACCCCGATGGACTACAGCTGTGGTATATTCAAGTCAATATGGTATGGTGACGTCTTTGATATCGAGTTGGTGCCCTTCCTGCCTAAAATTACTTTCTCTTATTCGCTAGATGGCGAAGACCCGGAAGTGATGCGTGGCGATGTGAACCTCGATGGCAATGTGAACATTGCCGATGTAACCGCTCTTATTGACATTCTGCTTGGTGGAACGGCAGCGCCTGCCGAGGCTGATTGCAATCTGGATGAAAACGTGAACATTTCGGATGTGACAACCCTCATTGACTATTTGCTGTCAGGGAGCTGGTAACTGTTTTCACAGTTGAATGATCTACCCAGGCGAGTCCCAAAAGGCTCGCCTGAGTCATTCTTATGCGGCAAAAGAGTTTCAAAAGAAGGAAATATAGTGATCGAATGAGAAATTATGACTAATTTTGCGCCCGATTTTTACAGATTGAACTATGATTAAGATTGATCCCAAGAGGAAATTGTGGCAGGAAGTGTTGGCTTATGTCCTGCTTGTTATCGGTAGTCTGCTGTTCGCTATTGGCGACGTGATGTTTGTGAACCCTTACCTGATGGCACCGGGTGGCACTTATGGCTTGTCTAACGTTTTCAATACGTTGTGGCCGTGGAAGATTTCGCTTTATGCCATCTGTATGGATATCCCCCTGCTCATCATCGGCACGTGGGTTTTGGGCCCGAAGTTCGGCATCAAGACCATCGTCTCGACAGCCTTGATATTTGTGTTCACCTTTATTCTCGAGAGTTGGTGGGGGTATAATCCTGTCATTCACGATGGAGCCATTACTGCCACTGTCGATCCCTCAATGGTCAAGTCGATGGTCGAGATACCCCATCATGGGGGCTGGTTCCATCCCGACTATTTCCTTAATACTGTAGTCGCAGGTCTTATTTACGGTGTCGCTATCGGTCTGATTTTCCGCTCGGGGGCAACCAGTGGCGGATCGGATATCATCTCGATGATCCTGCACAAGTACACCAAGGTTTCCCTGGGTACTCTTGTCATGATTGTTGACGGTATCATCACTTTGAGCACACTTGTTGCTTTTGGCGACATTCGCCTGCCCATCTATTCTATCCTGATTATCTTCATCGAGGGCAAGGTAATCGACCTTGTTGTTGACGGTATGAAGACCTATAAAACAATGTTTATCATTACTGATAATCCAGATCCTGTCCGCGACTATATCATCAACGACATTAAGCGTAGCGGTACACTCATCACCGGCAGCGGTCTTTACAAGGGCACTGAGCGCAAAATGCTCTACGTCACCTTGGACCGTTCCGACATGATCAAACTGCGTTCGGTGCTTTATCACATCGATCCGCACGCGTTCGTCAACATTATGGAAAGTAGTGAGATTTTGGGCGAAGGCTTCCGCCGTCTACCCCAAGAATAACAAGAAAAGTTTTCTTCACTAACAATTAACCTTTAACCTTCAAGTTCTAAAGTGCTGGCACTTTAGAACTTGAACAAGTAAGGATTTAATCCTCGCCCTCGGCGACTTCACACTGGCACATCTCGCGGTATTCCTGCCAGGTGGGGTCTTCCTCGGCCTCAAATTCTAGGGGTAGGGTGGGGATTTCCTGAAGTGCTTCGTTGAATTTTCGTTGGAAGATGTGCAGACTTCGGGTGTAAAACACCCAGTTGCGCTGGCCGTCACCTGTATAAATGCCCGTCAGGATCGCCACAGGATCTTGACGGAAGCATTCATTCAAGGCATCGGTGACTTGTTCCATTAATTTGCTGTCAGCATAGTTAGGCAGCATTTTGTCGTCGCCCTCATATTGCCAGGTAACCTCAACGCGGTAGCGGTAAAGTCCCGAAGAAATGACTTCGTCCATCGAACGGCGCCCTGTAACCAGAATGAGGTTTCCGTTATCGCCTTGGGCGGGGGCGGTCCACCAATCGTCACAGATTTTTAACTTGGGCATGACTTATTGAGAAGAGTTGGGAGTTGGATAGACGTAATCAAATTCCTCATACATCAAGGTTCCGTTTTCGCCCTGAGAGCGTTTGGCGTACACTTGGAATCTCGCATTGACTGTTATTTCTTTGCCATAGGTGCCATTCGCCAGATCTTCACTGATTTTATTCAAATAGGCTTTGAACTTAGGCACAAACTCTTCATAGTTTCTTATTGCTTCAGCATCAGTAGTAGCGAATTCTGATGCCTCGCCAGTTTTGTAGTTTACCTGTCTGTCATAGACTTTTTGGTTTTCCTGAATCCATTTCAGGATATTTCGCATTAACTGTGGAGATGTCTCTTCGCTGGTTGAGACAACTCCGGCTGTAATCGCGTAGCTAACAAATAAGGGATGCTCTGGGTCTTCATGGCTACTGATGTCATCAATTCCACATGACATAGCAACCCCTACGATTGTCAGTAGGCCCATTAACAGCATGGCAATAGTATAGATTCTTTTCATAATATGGTCAGAATGTCATTTTTTTAATGGCACAAAATTATATTTTTTTACTCAATAAACCAAATTTTTATCATTGTTTTTGGTGGCCTCCACGGTTTTGAATGAAATGTAAATGCTGTGAAAAGAGTATAAAAAACTTCAAAATGAAGGATTTTAACGCCGATTTTGCTTGTTAATAACTTTTTTTCAGTAATTTTGCACGCTCTTTAATCGGTTTTTCAGCTTGTAAGCTTGGGAAATGGGATGAGCATGAGCGAAAAAAAGTTAGTTAAATGAATAAGACATTATTGACGATTGTTACGTTAGGATTATTGATCCTGTTCACTTCGGCCTACTATACAGCGCCTGCCGATGGCCGTATCGGTTACAAGGCTCCTGCACTTATTTTAGGCAACAGTAACAATGGTTTGTCACCATTACAGCAGCATCGTGGCAGCAACGTGTTGTTGACTTTCTGGTCTTCAGATGACCCGCAGTCTCGACTCGAGAATATTCGCTATGACCGCATGTCAAGAAACAGTGGGGTCCACTACACCCACGTGTCGGTGAATATGGATCGCAGCATGAGCGTCTTTAACAGTGTCATTGAACTGGATGAACTGGATCGGTCAGCACAGTTTTTCTCTTCGACCGATGCGCAGTCCAGCATCATCAAGGGATGGCGTCTGGAAGAAGGATATCACTCTTTCCTGCTCGACAAGGATGGCATAATCATCGCCATTGATCCAGACGAGAAAACACTGGCCCAACTGCATTGATGTAAGTGAAATAAGAAAATAAGAAATCAGGGCTCTCACACGCCAATAGCGGAATGAGAGCCCTGATTTTGTTTAATTCATGTTCAGTAATTGTGGCTCAGCTACGTTTGGGCAAGGTAGGGTGCACAAGCCACCTGAAGAACTTGATTTTACTCATCAGAAACATGACCACCATTGTCAAGGCTGTATAGAGCACGATAAATGGTAAGGTTCGAGGCAGCTGGTAAGTCCTTACTAACGGCACAACCGTGACGGCGAGTACATTAATATGATACACATAGTAAAACAGGCTATCCTTACCAATAGGTCTTAACCACTTGTTATCGCGTGTCAGGTTAAATACTAACAGTGACATCGCGATGGAACTTGCCAGTACCATCGCTTTCTGAGGCAAACCGGCTATGCCGTAATAATCAGCTCCATTCATCACATTGCCGCAACGTGGGTACAACCAGAACAGTAACGGAAACATCACCAACACTACACCTGCATGTAGTTTGTTGTTGTGCCACAGGGCAGTATTGAATGTCCCTTGTCTGTAATAGAAACCCATCAAGAAGAAAAGGTAGAAATTGAGCGTGCGCTGGATAGACAAGAATTTTCCCAAATGAGTCAACCCGATCAATAACGAGACGACAAGGGCAATAAAGAAATACAGTACAGGCTGGTTCAACAGTCGCTTGGGGGTATAATAGAGCATGATGCGCCAGCAGATAAGGCTGAACAGATACCACAGGACTCCAAAGGGGAACTCAAGTAATGGCTTAATGAAATTGCCCACGAACAGGTAAACCCTTATGGCTGAGAGTACTTGGAACACTACAAGTGTCAGCATGATTTTTCCGACACTTTTCCACATGTCCACAGGCCGTTGTTGGTTGGGGTGTTTGGTCAGATAGCCCGAGATGAGAATGAACAGCGGCATGTGGAATATATATATCAGCCCCATCACACCATGATTGATAATGTTGACATTGTCCAATCCGGTGATGATATGGCCCATGACCACCAAAATGATCAAGAGTCCTTTAATAGTATCTATTCTATTATCACGTGCCATTAGAGGTAGATCGTTATAAAATCATCTGCATGAGTGTTACGTCACGATAGGTTGTACCCCGTTTCACCCATGAAGTTATTACACCGACATGGCGGTACCCATATTGCTCAAACAAGTGGATGCAAGCCTCATTGTCAATGGCGATGAATACATACAACTGTCTTAAACCCAAATGCTCGCGAGAGTATTTGGTGATCAGATCAAGAGCATGACGTCCTAAGCCCTTGCCGCGCATGTCTTTTTCAATGAACAGGCCCAGTTCTGCTCGATTATTCAGTGGGTCGAAGTTGAGAAAATCAACGGTTCCAACAGGGATGCCATTGTCTGTCATGGATATCATTAATCGCAGTTGACGCTGGGTGTAGATATCACCAGTATATTCCTGCAGGTAGTGCCACAATGCCTCTCGTGAGTATGGGGCAACAGTATCACTGACGGCCCAAAGGCTCGTGTCATTCTCCCAGCGATAGAGAATGTCGAGGTCGGTCGGTTCCAGTGCACGCAGGGTGATAATATCGTTGCTCAATAATTGACTCATGACATTTTAGGTGAGATGATGATGCCGTGACGATCGGCAAAGATGTGAAACGCGAGACGGCTATCGCCGCCGTGCTCCCTGATGTAGTTTACCACCTGGGCACAGGTGTGACATCCGTCATCGATGAGCACATTGAAGTTACCGGTTGCAGGGATGCTGGTCATATGGTTGTTGATGTTTGCTCG
>JAEEGL016717786.1_pt1 | contig 15185 bp, 14 predicted proteins | sample 9134231 | NCBI WGS metagenome assembly JAEEGL01 (sample SAMN16246548, study PRJNA631951) | gut metagenome | biome: gut microbiome; feature: rumen; material: fiber-attached | host: Bos | place: Iran: Karaj | collected 2018-10 | reverse complement strand
GGTTCTATATTACCCTGAGTGCTCTATAACCCGAACTGACCCGAACGCCGGACGTCCTTTCCTTGCATCACGGGGGCCGGATGGTGTATACTCGGCACAGAAACGAAGAAGGAGAAGGACTATGATACGAAGGATCATACATATCGATGAGGAAAAATGCACCGGCTGCGGCCTCTGCGCCGCCGCCTGCCACGAGGGCGCCATAGACATCGTGGACGGGAAGGCGAGACTCGTCCGGGAAAACTTCTGTGACGGTCTCGGCGACTGTCTGCCCCAATGTACTGCAGGGGCGATCCGCTTTGAGGAGCGCGATGCCCCCGCATACGACGAGGCAGCGGTGAAGGTATCCAAAGCCGTGAAAGCGGCGGCTGAGCAAACGGAGCCCTGCTCCGGTGATCCGGAACTGCCCTGCGGCGGAGCGCAGGTCTCCCGCCTTGCCCAGTGGCCCTGCCAAATCAAGCTCGTTCCCGAGCGGGCGTCCTTCTTTGACGGGGCAAATCTGCTCATCGCCGCCGACTGCACGGCCTACGCCTACGCAGGCATCCACGAGGGTTTCATGAAAGGGAGGGTCACCGTTATCGGCTGCCCCAAGCTGGACGCCGTGGACTACAGAGAAAAGCTCGCGGCGATCCTCCGCTCCAACGACATCCGGAGCGTCATCCTCCTGCGTATGGAGGTGCCCTGCTGCGGCGGACTGCAGCGCGCCGCGGAGAAAGCCATCCGCGAGAGCGGCAGGTTCATCCCGTGGCAGGTGGTCACGATCTCCCGGAACGGCGAGATCCTCGGCTGACCGGGCATACAACGGAAATAAAAAAGGACGGTTCTTTCAAAAAGGGCCGTCCTTTTCATTTGCCTCATTCCCGTAATCAATTGCCTCATTTATAAGGAAATGAGGCAATTGAACTGACACAGGATCCATCTGTTATCCAGAGTTTGTCAAAGTGGTTCCGATTCTTTTGTCGCCCGCCGGGCGACCGAATGCTCAAGCTTATACGCTATACTATACTCAGTAAAAAAGAAAGGACACTTCATCATGAAACATATCAAACGAATCACCCTAAGGAGCGGATCCGGCTACTGCTGCATCGAAGACGCCTATACCGACCGGCTGACCGTGACGGCCGGCTCGGTGCGGTACGAATATGTTCCCTATTCCGCAGAGTTCGCGGACAAATGGGGCTGGAGCTACCGCAGCACCGCCTCCACATTCCGGGAGCTCTTCGGCGAACTGGAGAAGACCGTTCCCGGCTTGCTGGCGGACGATGAGGAATGCCTGATCTGCGACGGCGGCATGACTGAGCTGATCGTCACCTATGAGGACGGAACGAGGGCAAAGAAGGATATCACCCATCGCCCGACCGGCTACGACACGCTGATCGCTATCCTGCGCCGGATGATCCCCCTGCAGAACAGCGCCATGCCCATGATCCTCCGCGAATACGACGAGGAAGAGGAATAAAGCAAAAAGAGGGACTGTCCTATGAAAAGGGCCGTCCCTCTTTTGTTTTCTATGTTCACTATTCCGTATTTAAATTATTTTTGCCCGATCTGGACGCGACCATCAAAGGAACCCTTTGCATTTATTGTAATTCCAAGACTAATCTGATGTGCTCCGGCAGTCCAGCTTATGTAATAGATTCCCGGATTCTTTATTTCAAATTGTTTATAAAGTGCGGAAGCTGACAAATCGCGTCTGTATGAATCTGCAGTGAACCTTGTAGCCGTAATCACATCAGGATCGCCATAGCGCGCCGAAATCGTTTGCATGATGCTCTTAATGTCATTGACAGCAGTTGCCGAGTTCAAAGGAAAGCGATAATAGACGAGATTGATTCTTTTCGTGTTATAGTTTGCAGCTAAAGAAAAAGTAGTATTGCCTTCCTGCTGGTTCAAATAAGAAAAGGACGGCGAATAAGTATATGTCACAAAGGAACTGTCAGGATCATCCAGTTTTATTTCATCATACTCATAGCCTGATTTGAAGGCCTTTTTAGTCAAAAAGGATGACGTCGTTTTTCCTAAATAACTTGAGAGATTGTACGGGTCAATCTTGTTATAGATGAATTGCGAGAACGAACTGGACACCAATAAAGATATGTCCCTTGGTAAGGAAACGATAGTTTTTATCGAAACGAAAGAAGGTTGCCGAGACTGCGGAAATCCTGTATTCCCCAAATGTATAGATAGTTGTCCTTTGGTGGAAGATTGAAACACATTTTAGAAAACTAATAGGAGGATAAATAAATGCTTTTTGAAAAATTAGGGGAAAAACTGTATAACCGCGTCTTCAATATACTGCTAATACTTACGATAATCTCATTCATAGCCCTTGTTGTTGTACTCCTCTCTGCCTGCGGAAGTCCGGCACCCTCGCCGACGGAGATGCCGGAGCCTGCAGCAACAGCAGTGCCCGTGCAGCTTCCTTCGCCTGAGCCGAGCATAGAGCCCGAGCCTTCGGCAGAACAGCTGCCTGAACCGGAGGCCGAACCAGGGCCGGAAACAACATCGGAAACAACCGAGGAGCCTGCCGGGGAAGGTTCCTCGGACATATCCCCGGAGCTTCTGGAATTCCTCGAATCCTATGAGGAGTTTGTGGACAAGTACGTGGAATTCATGCAGAAGTACCTGAAGAATCCTACCGATTTCAGCCTGCTCACACAGTATTCCGCTATCATGTCGGAATACTCGAAATTCACCGCGGCGGTGGACAAATACGACACGAGCACCATGTCGCAGGCGGAGGCGCTCTACTTCAGCGAGGTAATCCTGCGCTGCGAGCAGAAGCTGCTGGAAGCACTGAAATGATAGAAGCGTTTTCCACGGTATGTCCGGTCTGCAAGGGCTTCATGCAGAAGAGATACCGACGCCTGTATGTGTGTACCTGCGGTAACTGGATGTACGTATACGCGGACGATGTCCTCGGCGCGGAGAATGCGGCTGAAGAGCCCTATATCCAATACCGCTCGGATGAAGAGGCTCCGGCGGACTTTTATCCGAAAAGCAATGACCTCTACCCCGGCTACTGCAGGAGTTACTGCAACGTCCGGAATTATCCCGTCTGCAGAAAGACCTGCACCTGGCTGGGTTGATCAAAAGAAAAAGAATATAATCCATGTCATAATAGAATTGCAGCATCAGGCAGGGCATCCTTTTCGGGGTGCTCTGCTTTGCATTTCCTATGTCGCTTCGCAGGCGACCACGGGACCGTTCTTTTCTGATATAATACAGACAATCAGAAAGAACGGAGGATAACGGCATGGATAAAAGAAAAAACGGCGCCCTGATGGGCGCGATAATCGGGGATATCGTGGGGTCGATCTACGAATTCGACAATCTCCGTTCCAAGGACTTCCCGCTGTTCAAAAAAAGAAGCTTCTTCACGGACGATTCTGTGATGTCAGCGGCTGTGGCGCATGCGATTGCCCTGTGGAAGGGCTGGACAGAGGACGACGGTCTTAAGAGGGACACGCTTTTCGGCACGCTGGTCGCCTCAATGCAGGCATTTGGGGACTATTACCCTTATGCCGGGTACGGCGGCATGTTCGGAGACTGGCTCTGCGCGAAAAATCCGAAGCCCTATAACAGCTGGGGCAACGGCGCTCCGATGCGCTGCTCGGCGGCCGGCATGACCGGGGAAACGGCGGAGGAGGCCTACCGGATGGGCGAGGCGACGGCCGAGGTGACCCATAACCACCCCTATGCCATGAAGGCGGCCGGTCTTACCGCCGAGCTCATCTGGCGGGCACGCCGCGGGGAGAGCATGGAGCAGCTGCGGAAGCGGGCGGAAGAGGAATACGAGATCGAGTCCTGCAGGTGGTTCGCGGAGAACAATGAGTTCAGCGAGGCCTCGCAGCACACCATGCCGCCCGCCCTGGCTGCCTTCCTCGAGAGCACGTCCTTCGAGGACGCCATCCGCAACGCCATCTACGTGGGCGGAGACAGCGACACGATCGGCGCCATCACCGGCGCGCTGGCCGAGGCCTACTGGGGCATCCCGGAGGCGATCCGGACGGAGGCCGAGGGCAAGCTGGACGAGAGGCTGAGGAAGATCGTCCGCGAGTACTACACTGCTACGGTGGACAAAGAGGGCTGATGATAAAAGAGAAGGCACCCCGAAAGGGGTGCCTATTTCTTTTATATGGAACAGATCGAACAGGGGGACGCGTCAGAATGCAAAGCTACTCCTCCGGAGAAATCATCCCTGTGGCTCTCCATGTTGCCAGAGCTCCGGCGAGCGATACTGCGGCCATAATCAGCAGAACTGTCTTCACAGGCATAAGATCCAGCAGCCGGCCCGTTATCAGCATTCCGCAGACTCCGCCGAGCGAGGACGCGATCGAGGCAACGGACTGGCCCTTGGCCGCATTGGCGTAGGAGGTCCTGCTCTTGATGTAGTTCACGATCGCAGGGGTATACAGTCCGTAGGAGGCTCCCTGCAGGACTGCCGCGCAGTACACCCATCCCATGTTTTGTGACAGGGCAAGGACCAGCACTTTCAACGTCATCAGCAGGAGGCTCGCCCGGAGCAGCAGCCTGCTGTTTTTTATCGATACCTTTGAGAAAAGGATCATAAAGGGAACCTCTATGAGGGCTCCAAGCGCATTGAAGACGCCCAGTTCCTTTCCGGAGCCGCCGATGCTGCGGATCATGTTGACCGCAAAGGAGTTTCCGGAAAAATACGCGGTGTAAATCAGCAGGATCCCGAAAAACAGAATGCCGAATCCGGGACGGCTGTTTATATACCGAATGAGCTTCTCTCCGGTCTTTTCGGTGATCTCCGGGTCAGCCGGTCCCGGGAGCAGGGCGCGGCGGATAAAGAGCGTGATACAGAAGAGCCCGAAAGCGGAGATGACCCCGATGACCGGGACCAGCTCCGGACTGTGCAGGGCGACGAGCCTTCCCGCAACATAGGAGACGACCGTATAAGAGAGAGAACCGAGTCCTCTGGAAAGGCCGAAGTTTATCCTGATCCCGCTGAAATCCAGATCGGAATAGAGGATCACCAGAAGCGAGCCGCACAATCCGGAGAGCAGACTCATGACCGCAAACACGAGACAGGTGAAGAGGAGGGACCCACCGCTGAACAGCAGTGCTCCGTGCAGCAGCAGAAGCAGGGCGGCAGCGGCAGGAAAAGCGTTCTTCAGGAGCGACTTGTCCGCATCCAGTCTCTGTGAGAGCATTTTTACCGCAAAAATGCTGAGCAGCCGCGACAAAGCGATCACCGCCCCTATGCCGGTGTTGCTCAATCCGCGGCTGCTGAGAAAAAGAACGGCAAAACCCGCGGTCATGCAGACTTCCGCCAGATAGAAGACGTGAAGTCCGGCATATGCGGTTTTTACAGCTTTTCCAGATCTCATTCTATTTTGACGAGAGTTTCCTTTTGATCTTGAGGTTTTCCAAACACACCATTCAGAATGTTAATGGCATTGACCATCGTTTCCAGGTCCTTGTCACTGATATCTTCTAAAGCTTCAAAAAAAGCCCTGAAGTTTTTTTCAGCAATCATCTTTGCCCGTTCTTCATATACTTCGTTACCCCGTTTGGTGGGCTTGAGAATGATGTTTTTCTTGTTGCTCAGCATCTGGTATTTGTCTACGAGGCCAAGAGAGGAGAGCGTCTTGACAGCCTTGGAGAAAGTACTCTGCGGAATGCTCAAACGTTCGGAAATGAAAAGCATGCATTCGTCATCGTTCTCATGCTCCACGATGTACTCCAGCACCTGCCACTCCGTGGAACTCAGACATATGCCCTCCGGATATTCTCTTCTGGTGCTCTGGGATCTCATAACGCTGTTGGAATGCCTTACGAGCGCTGCGACCAGAGGCCTGTATCTGCCCATCCATTCTGTTTTCATTCGATATACCTCTCAACACAGATATCTTATTTTAACTTTTTTCCCGCATAAAAGCAATCGGAGCTTCGAAAGCAGTGCACATTCGTCATAATACACATTTTAACGGCTTCAAATTTTACAGAAGATACAATTGAATTCCATAAACTATTAAATTATTATGAATATTAGAAATATATTCTACAGAATATATTTATTAACATACATTTGGACTTCAGCGCTTTCTCTGAGGAGCGCAGAAAATAAAACAGCCAGCGCGTATGCGCAAAAGGGAGGTGCGACGGGAGAAAAAGGTGCCCGGCCTGACAATCAATGATAGGCAATCAGAATAGTTAAAAAAGAAAAGGAGGAATCTGTTCAAAATGAAAAAAGAAAGACGATTCAGCCTTCAGACAAGGGAAGGCTGCAAGAACTACATGATCCTGTTCATGTGCCTGATTCTGCTGTTCAGCTTTATAGCCGGCCTGATCAAGACCACGGGCGGGAAGGTCAAAGTAGAAAACGTGAAATTCGATGCCAGAGGCGCGGTACAGGATGCGGATCTGTATATGCCGGAAGGCACCAGCTCGAAGTCCAAGCTTCCATGCATGATCCTGTCGCATGGCGGAGGCTGTACGAAGGAAGTACTCACCGGCTTTGCACAGGAGCTTGCAAGACGAGGATATGTCGTTCTCAACTGCAGTTCCTACGGTTCCGGACTTTCCGGTCAGCCGATGTATGATGAGGACGGAAGCGGCGTTGAAAAAATGGCGGTCACTTCCCAGGGACTCTGGGATGCCGTAAACTATGTCCGTACCCTTACATTTGTCGACCAGACCAAGATAGCCATAGCAGGCCACTCACAAGGAGGTTATCGCTGTGGTTACGCTGCACTGAACGACTGCTCCTACCTCAGCGTGAACGACATGCTCATCAACTTTATGTATGATGAGTACGGCATAGAGTTCACAGAGGAAGAGATTTTACAGGACGCCACAGAGCTCGCCCAGGCAAAGCTGAACGATGATCAGATGAAGTTCTTCGAGGCAAAGAAGGCGGAACTTACTGAGTGGATGGACACCCGCATAAAGGGAGTTGTTTCCATAGGAAGCAACGCCATTGGTATTGTTGATGCGCTCAATCCCTCTCAGGAAATGGTTGCCGGTCATGAAGTCACACGTTATCTGCAGACCAACATCGCTCTCCTCTGCGGTGAATGGGACCACAACTTCCGTTCTCTTGCCTCCGAGGACTACAGGGTGAAATATTTCCAGACCGGCGACAAGATGTATGTGAACCAGTGGGTCAGCGTTGACGGCAACGCTCCGTCTGCCACAGTGCTCGGCAGCCTTGACGATCTCTCCATCACCAAGGATCCCGCACTGGCCGAAGCTATCGAGAACAGGACCACGAGACTCGTGATCCCCTGTGCGAGGATAACGCACTCTTCCGAATTCCTCTCCAAGAGAGCGGTCACCGGTATGGTGAAGTACACGCAGCAAATTTTTGACTACAACAACGGACCGATCACCGGCGCGAACAACGCCATCGCACCGGAGAATATAGTCTGGCTCAACAGGGAATACTGCAACTTCCTCGCTATGCTCTGCATGTACGGCTTTGCAATCTCCCTCATGGCCCTGCTCATGAAGAGAGAAGAATATGCGCCGATCCTTGAGAAATGCCCGGAGGACAAGAAGATCCAGTACAACAAGATCCATGCACTTGTCTTCACGCTCATTATGGTGGGCATACTCATCTACTGCAGTTATCTGTGCAACAACAGTATGAAAAAGCTTTCCAACCCGCTGGTCGTACTGCTGCCGTCCAACAAGTTCTTCCCGCTGGACAAGACATCCTGCTTCTCTTACACCTACCTCTGCTGGAGCGGCATCCTGCTCCTGCTCCTGATGGGAATCAACACCTTTGTTAATAAGAAGATGTACGGAAAGACCGGCCTCGAGACTCTTGGCATCAATATAGGCTTCCGCAGATTCCTCAAGACCCTTGGACTGGCGCTGCTGGTATTCATCTGCTGCTATGCTTCCATGGTCGTGATCCGGTATCTCTTCGGTCAGGACTACAGACTCTGGATGTGCGTCTTCACCGACATGCAGCTTATCCACTGGCCCCAGGCCATCCGCTATTTGATCTTCCTGATCCCCGCTTTCTTCGTGACAAGCTGCGCAGTAAACTATATAGACTTCAAGGAAAACAAGTTCATTTCTTCAATCATCGTTGCAGTGCTGATAGGTTCCGCTGGTGTACTTATCAACCACTTCATCCATGTCATCGGACTCTACACCGGATCGGATGCCTCCACCTTCACCATTAAGCTCATAAGTGAAGGATCCATCACCGGCGGCCTCATCATCTATGTTCCGCTGACCATATTCATCGCGAAGATCACACACAAGCTCACCGGCTCTGTGTGGATGGGCACTCTGCTCAACTCCTTCCTGACTGCCTGGATGTGGGTATCTGCGATCTCCAGTACCAACGTGTATATGGGCACCACCTTCGCAGAGCGCTTCTTCGGATTCTGAGAAAAATACGATTCCGTAGGATCCTCCTATTTTTCACTCCTTAGCAAAAGGGCAGGCGGTCTTCGGGCCGCCTGCCTGATTTTGTGCTTTATTTGTTCACAAATATCTGTTATTATAAACAAGAACTTTTTAAGGTATGGAGATTGAAATGGAACTGAACTGGATGGGTCGCTACCGCCCGCTCGTCGCGGCACTGGTCCTTCACACCAACATACTTACAAGAGGCTGGAACGAGCGGATGAACTGCGGCGATGGAGTATTCCTCACTCCCCCGGAGTGGCAGGTGCTGGAGTTCATCGTGGAGCATGAAGAGGCTTATTTCAATATGTTGGAGATTGCCCGCCAGATTGGTATTCCGCAGAGTTCCTTCTCCCGGATCGTGAAAGCCCTGCGCGATCAGGATCTCATAGCGAAGTTTCAGGTGGCGGGGAACCGGAAGAGCGTGATCCTGCGCCCCACTGAAAGCGGCAAAGATGTTTATCGCCGTATGGCGAAGGACCCGAGCAGGTCCTACTTTCAGGTATTCTTCAAGGAGCTGGAGTCACTGAGCGATGAAGACATCCGGATCTTCACGAAAGCGCTCAACAAATTCACCCTAGCACTTCCGACCGCAAAGGATTCGCAGGAAGTCAAGCTGATCGAGATGGAATAAGCGCACAAGTCGTTACACCCGTCTGCAAGAATGCAGGCGGGTCTTTTTTTGATCACTGCGGATTTCGGAAAGAAAAACTCCCGCCTGCTGTGACAGGCGGGAGCTTGCCGTGGATCGGGAATATGCTAAACCGGAGTGAAAAGAGGGAAATCGTTTATCAGAGACCGAGGACGACGCTGAACCAGGTCTGGCCAACATACAGGTCGTGGATGCCGAGAGTCGCCGTCATGGCCCAGCAAATCAGGCAGGCGTTGAAAGCGGCACCGGCCCAGATGCTGCCGGTCCTGTTATAGAAGTATTTGGCAAAGAAAACAGTCAGAGGCACACTGACGAGCAGCTGGTAGGAGCAGATGAAGTTGCTGATCATCTCGCCAGCCGCGCAGTTTTTGCCCTTGATGTAGGCCACGACAATCATGATGATGCAGACACCCCAAATGCCGAGGGAGTTGAACACCACGGCGAGGAGCGTATCCTTCCACTCGGGGATATCGGTGCGCTTGTTGAGATTGATCGCAGCGCCAAGGAGGAGGAAAATCGGGAAGAACAGCAATACGTAGCGAAGAGCGATGAACCAGTAATCCGCCTTCATCTCACCGAAGGCCGTCATCCACAGCCTGAACTGCTCCGCGAAGAAGTATTCGCAGACCATCAGGGCGGCATAGCAGCAGCCGACGATTATGAGAGCGATGAGCAGAAGTTTGAGGATCTTGCGGATGTTGATATTCAAATTCAAAGCTCTGAGTCCGGTGACGCCGCAGGTCTTCTTGTTGATGATGACGGCGGCGACCAGAATGATTGCGGAGCCTATGCACATCCACTTGAGGAACTCAATGGTCAGGCAGGCCGTTCGAGTCAGACAGAGGAACTTGCCCGGATCGTAGGCGAAGATACCACCTTTGTTGGCTTTGAATATGGCAACCACGCCGGTGACCACGGCGAGAAGGTTGGCGCCCCAGTATAGGTAGGGATTGTATTTCTGCCGTGCATCATCGGGTACATCGACCACGCACTCGGCAAACTTCTTCCTGTTGAGGAGAAGGGTGAGGATCGGAAGGACCATGAGGAGCATGGCCACCATGGCGATGCAGTTGAACATGACCCGGAAAGGCCAAACCTGCTTTGTGGTATCGAGAGGCGTGGTGGAGGGGTCGGTGAGGTTGCCGCGGTTGTAGTTCAGGGTCTGCTCGAAGTACTTGCTGATACCGCCGGCCATCTGCTGGGAGAAGAATTCCCAGGAGTGTGTGCCGCTGGTATAGACGATCACGCGGGAGGATCTGTCTTCAATGGCTTTGCGGAGCTCGGCGTTAGAGACGATGGAGGTGCTCCTGAAATCGCCGAGGGTCCTGCTGGACTGATCAAGGTCGTTCAATTCGTACCACTGCTCGAGCTCAATGTCGCTGCCGCCAGTATAGAAGGCCTCTTTGTTGGGGTCTTTCGTCAGGAGATAGCGCTCGTCAAACTTTCCGTTGATAACCGTGAGGTTGGTCTGACAGTTGCGTGTTACCTCATATCCCCCGACGGTGACGGTCTTCGCGGGCAGGATCAGAAACGCATCGCTGCCGAAGAGGGCGACCGCCTTCACACGGGTGTTGTAATGCTCCTCGTTTTGGGCTTTCAGATTCCAATAATACTGGAGTTGATCGTCATTCAGGCGGTCTTCTGCGAGTTTGTCGGCATCCTCCTTGATCTCCTCCTCGGTGAAGGTCTGGCCGAAGGTGTCATAGAGGATGTTGATCATGATATCGTTGAGCGAGAGATAGCCGCAGTCTGCGGAAGCAGTCGCGCTGACGCGCTTGGAACCGGTGGAGTGACCGGTGACGCCGATCCTGGTCTGGTCGACGAACTTGAGCGTCCGGACAAAGTTGAGAGCGTCCATATAGCCTGCAGGCGTATCGAGGCTGTTGTTTCCGGGACCGAAACCGCCCTCGTCAAACAGCGGCTGTTCACTCAATCCGCTGCCGTAGCCGCTGACGTTGAGGACAACGAAGCCTCTTCTTGCGAGCTCCTGGGCGATGCCCTTGACCGTTTCCAAAGTACAGCCTCCACCATGCGCCACAATGACGGCAGGAAGATTGGCACCCTCACCCGTTCCGGCAGGATAATAGAGTTCGGCGCTCAATGTTGCGCCGCGGGCGTCTATGGCGACCTTCTCGCATTTGACGCTCCCTCCTTGCGTTGTGATCAGGCGGGCGCAGAAGCTGCTGAGCAGAATAATTACGATAAGAATCCATAATATGCGCTTGCTTCCTTCGGGGGACAGCAGCGAGAATGGTTTTTTATCCGGTTTCATGTTGTTTCTCCGTATCCTTTCTCATTATTTGTCCGTGTAATCAATGAAAAACAAAATCAGTCTTTTCCAGTATACAAAAGATCAAAGGAATCTGAGCAGAAACTCATGAGCCCAACGGAATCAGTCCTTTCCGATTATTTTCACGACAGGTCCTTACGGGCCGGAATCACAATGAAAGCATTCCATACGGTTACGTATAAATTTGAATTGATATAAATATATCCAAATGGATATATTTATAAAAACAGGTTATATCTTTTCAGCACGTCTGTCAATTAGAAAGAATTAACAAAATACAACAAAATAATTGTGCATTATTTCTGCTGTGCTTTCTGAACGAAGCAATCCTGCCTGACAGGCTGATCAGCGAGGGCCTTCATGCATTCCAATCTTTGTTTAGAGGATGACAAACGGGAAAGATCGTCCGCGAGCACTATGCCGCAACCGTGGACAAAGAAATCTGAGGATATAAGATAAGGCACCCCTGACGGGGTGCCTTTTTCTTTTCCGTTGCCCTTTATCGTGCAGGATGGTATACTTTCCTCAGCTTTATCATGGGTTGGTTTGAGGAGCAAATTATGAAAAAAATCATCATTCTTCTTGCGCTTGGCCTGTGCCTCGCGCTTGCGGCCTGCGGCGGCAGTGCTCCGTCCACTGCGCTTGCCGAAACGCCCACAGCGGTGGAGACGGAAGCGGTAGTGGAGCCTGAAGCGCCTGTTGAGGCCATCCCAGCGGAATATGAGCCGTTTAAGGATGTTGTGGAAGCCCTTGCCGGGGAGAATTATGAGGGAGCGCAGGCGTTGATCGAGGAGATGAAGCCTGAACCCGAGCCCCTGCCCGTTGAGGAAGTGACAATCACAAAAGAGAATTTCTTCGATTATTTCGAGTATATCGACATTCCGGATATCTACCTGGGCGGCACACGCAGAGACTCTTCGGGAAAGATCACGATGATCCTAGTGCTCTCCGGCTTTTATCTCAAGTCCGGCTATACCCCTGCCGAAGAAAGGCTGGACGACTGCCATGCAGAGATCGAGCTCAAGTATAACAGTCTGTATTTCATAGGCAACCAGGGCATCGACGTGGATCTTGAAAACCGCAGCTACACCATCACCGAACCGCCCAAGGAGTACACACCGAAACGCGATACGCTGGCGGGACGCTATTATCACTATGCGGATAACGAGCCCGCACTGTACGGCCTTACGTTTCCGAGCACTCCCGTTCTGAGCGACGGGAAAACGCAGTTTACCACGATCAACGATCCGGAAAGCTTTGAGCTGCTCTCCGCAGAGGGCACGCTGTTTCTTTACGACCTCTCTGCAGCCGCCGAAGAAGTTGCCGCGCCCCGGAAGGAGGTCGAGATTCCCGCCGGGGGCATGCCCGCGGCGTATGTGCAGTTCAAGGACGTTCTGGACGACCTTTTTAATGAAGACTTCGACGGAGCGCAGGCGCTGATCGAGGCGATGATGCCCGAACCCGAGCCCCTGCCCTGCGTGGAAGTGACGATCACGAAGGAGAATTTCTTCGATTATTTCGAATACGTCGACATTCCGGAAATCTGTATCGAACAAGGCACGGAGAGGGACGCCGAGGGGAATATTACAAGGATCGTTGTGCTGTCCGGCTTTTATCTCAAGCCGGAATATACCCTCGCCGAAGAAAAGGTCGGCGAGTGCACTGTTAATATCGGGCTCAAGTGGAGGCTTCTTGGTTTCAAAAACAACAAAGGAATCAAGGTGGACCTTGAAAACCGCAGCTACACCGTGACCGGGAAGGAAAGTTACCACAGGGATTACGATGACATGCGGTCGGCATGGCTTCTGAGCTATCCCGACGAGGCTCCGCGGTACGGCATACTCTTTTCCTCCGCCACGATCCTGAGCAACGGGAAGGTACAGGAGACCCTGATCAAAGATCAGAAAAGCTTCGAGATCGTCTCCGTCGAGGGCAGGCTGTACCTCTGCGAATAGAAGAGAATATATAGAATATATAAAGAAGCAGGGCAGACGCCCTGCTTCTTTTGTTTTATTGCTATTCGCCGAGGTATTTTTCCATGATCACCATTCTGACGTCGGTGATCCCGTTGAACACCGTCGGAACGGTGCATATCTCCTTATAGCCGAGCTTTTTGTACATCGACCGTGCGGTCAGGTTCCGCTCGTTCGTATCGATACGGAGCTCCAAACAGCCGTGCTCTTTCGCATATGCCTCATAGAAGGCGACAAACTGCCGTCCCAGCCCTCTCCCGTATGCACGGGGAGAGATGGTAAGCGTGTGCAGGACGCATACGGCATCGGGATCCGCCGCATGTTCCCACGGAGCCGACCTGTACTCATCCGCCTGGATATGATTGATGATCCCGGAGCCCAGGATCACGCCGCCCTCCTCGATGACGAAGAGGTCGTTTCGCTGCAGAGCCTCCTCGGCGACGGAGCGGCAGGGATACAGACCGCGTATCCAGCCGGTGCATCCGAGCCCCGCCTCCTCGGCCGCGAGTATTTCATCGTAGATCTCCGCGACAGCGTCAAGGTCCGCCGGCTGCGCTTTTCGAATCATGCTCCGCTCCTCCTGCCCGGGAGATCAGCCGGGCTCGCCGATGTTCGTTGCGTCGCCGATGCCGTCGTAGGTGACGGAGAGGACGACCAGATCCCGGAATTCCTCATAGAAATCGAAATCGTCGCTGTTTACCATGGGCTCGCCCTCATACTCGAAGAGGACCCTGTAGCGGAAGGGACCGTGCTCCAATCCGGCCTCCAGATCGTCCAGATTGTAGTACCAGTAGGTCCAGCCTTCGTTGAACAGGTCCTGACCGGTCTTCCCGACATACCGGTCCAGCTCCTCCTGAGCGGGGATCTGCTCCGAGAGGTTCTCCAGAGAGCGGACCGCAAGGGGCGAGACCAGATCCCGGATCTTCTGATCCCGGTTCTCGTCAAAAAAGTCGATCGCCCAGACGCTCTCGGAGACATCCTGCGGGAGATCCGCCACGGCGCGGTACCAGCTCCCGCCCACCTGAAAAACAAAAACATATTGCTTCTCGGAAAAGCCTTCCTGATGATCGGGGTCTTCACAGGCGAAGACATCCCCCATGGTCTTCACTCCGGCCGGGTCGAAAGCGCCGCTGCCGGAGGACGCCTCGGCAGTCCCGCCGGAGGACCCTCTGCCGCAGGCGGCGAGGAGGGAGAGAACAAGTATTGCAACCGGAAGCATCGAAAGGATCCGTTTCATTATCATTCCTCTTTTTTCTGTGAATCGATAAAGGGCAAAGGGGATTGCCCCTGCAGAAGGGAGTTTACCACAAAGCTGCCGGATAAGGAAGAGGCATTCGGCAGTAAAAAGGACCGCAGGGTCGAAACCCTGCGGTCCTGTATTCTTTTGTGTTTTTTATCAGAACTTGCCGAGGGAGCCGGAGAGTTCCTCGTTGGGCATGAACTCTTCGCGCTTTCCGGGGAGGATGGCGTTGAGGATGATGCCGGCGATGGAGGCTACCGCAAGGCCGGAGAGAGCAACGTTCATGTTGCCGATGGCGAAGGAGATGGAGCCGGCTGCGGAGAAGTTGATGCCCAGGGCGAGGCCGAGGATGACGGCCGCGACGATGACGTTTCTGGACTTCTGGAAGTTGGTGTGGTTCTCGACCATGTTGCGGACACCGACCGCGGAGATCATGCCGTAGAGGATGATGGACACGCCGCCGATGGTGGCGGTGGGCATGGCTGCGATCAGGGCTGCGAACTTCGGGCAGAAGGAGAGGACGACCGCGAAGTAGGCGGCGATGCGGACGACCTTCGGGTCATAGACCTTGGTGAGGATCAGGACACCGGTGTTCTCGCCGTAGGTGGTGTTGGCCGGGGCGCCGAAGAGGGCTGC
>JAEEGL016367489.1_pt1 | contig 15185 bp, 10 predicted proteins | sample 9134231 | NCBI WGS metagenome assembly JAEEGL01 (sample SAMN16246548, study PRJNA631951) | gut metagenome | biome: gut microbiome; feature: rumen; material: fiber-attached | host: Bos | place: Iran: Karaj | collected 2018-10 | reverse complement strand
GACCGTACAGGCGCAGAACGCATCCAGTCCGCTTTCAAAAAGCAGCGGAACATCCCACGCCGCCAACGGTTCTCCGCAGGCTTCGGTCCTTCGGATCAGTTCTTCTTGCACATAGGGATGTATGATCCCGTTCAGCGCTTCGCGGAGCGCCTGTTCGGAAAACACCTTTTCGGCAATATATTTCCGATCCGGCGTGCCATCCGGTTTCAGCGCTTCCGTTCCGAACAGCGCAAGGACCTTTTGAAAACAGCCGGATGCAGGCGTCAGCGCAAAGCGCGAGATCTCGTCCGCGTCGAACACCGGAATGCCGTGCGCGGCAAAGCAGAGCGCAAGCGTGCTTTTCCCGGAACCGATGCCGCCCGTAATGCCGATGATGCGTGTCATTTCGTTTCGTACCAGCTTTCTCCGCATTTTGCTTCCGCAACGAGGCGCACGGACAGATCCGCAACACCCTCCATCGCCTGCTGCATCAGCGTTTTCACTGCTTCAGCTTCCTCGCAGGGGGTGTCGACGATCAGCTCGTCATGAATCTGCAGAACAAGTCTTGCTTTGAAGCCGCCCTCACGCAGCGCACGATCGACACGGACCATGGCGATCTTGATGACGTCGGCAGCCGTTCCCTGGATCGGCATATTCATGGCAACGCGCTCGCCGAACTGGCGCACGTTGTAATTGCTTGCAGAAAGCTCCGGCAGCGGACGCTTGCGGTCGAACAGCGTCTTTGCGTATCCGTTCTCCTTCGCCTTTTCAACGCTTTCCTTCAAATACGCCCGGACCTTCGGATAGCGTTCGAAATAGCGGCGGATGTACCCTGCGGCCTTCGGAACGGAAATATCCAGGTTCCGCGCAAGGCCGAAATCGGAGATCCCGTATACGATGCCGAAATTGACGGCCTTCGCAGCGCTGCGCTGCTCGCTTGTGACGCTTTCAAGCGGCACGTGGAACACCTCGGCCGCGGTCCTTCTGTGGATGTCCTCGCCGCTGTTGAACGCGTCGATAAAGCCTTCGTCGCCGCTGATGTGCGCAAGCAGTCTGAGCTCAATCTGAGAATAGTCCGCGCCGACCAGAACGTTGCCTTCGCTCGGAACAAACGCTTTGCGGATCTCGCGTCCCTCCGGCGTGCGAACCGGAATGTTCTGCAGGTTCGGCTCGGTGCTCGAAATACGTCCCGTCGCCGTCACACATTGCATGAAGCGAGAATGAATTCGTCCGTTCGCGTCGCGTTGCTTCAGCATACCCTCGACGAACGTACTGTCCAGCTTCGTCAGAAACCGGTATTTCAGAACTTCGTCGACGATCGGATGCAGCGGTGCGATCGCTTCAAGCGTATCCGCGTCAGTGGAATACCCCGTCTTTGTTTTCTTTCCCGACGGCAGCCCGAGCTTTTCGAACAGGATCCTTCCGAGCTGTTTTGTGGACAGTATATTGAACCGTTCTCCGGCCGCTTCGTAAATCCGTGCTTCAAGCGATGCCGCTGCATCGGTAAAGCGAACGTGCAGTTCCGCAAGCACTTTTTCATCGGTCATGAAGCCGATTTCCTCCATGCCGTAAAGAACCTTGAGAAGCGGAAGCTCAACTTCGCGTTCGAGCTTTGCAAGCCCGTTCTCTTCGATGGCGCGTTCCATTCGCGGATACAGAGCAAACAGATAGGCCGGGCTCGGCTTCTCCGTTTTCAGCCATGCGCGGCACAGGGTTTCATAGTTCTCGACGGGGCGGTTGCTCTGCAGCAGATAGTCGGAAAGCATCGCGTCAAACCGGAGCTCCGGCAGCGCGTCATACGAAAAGCCGCAGCGATGAAAAACGGTTTTTGCGTCGAAAGCCAGTACCGCCAATTTGCAGGTAAGGATGCACTCGCCGAGCATCCGATATGCTTCGTTCTCATCCATGCAGGCGTCGAACAGCGTTTCTCCCGCAGTCAGAACATATTCGCGGTCTAAGGCGCCCGCAAACGCAAGCGACGGAAATGCCGTCACCGCCACCGTGCCGGAGTTTTTGAGCGTTTCAAGCGCGGCGCGCATTTCTTCCGCATTGGTGACTGCAACCGTTTCGATTGCCCCCGGCAAATCATCCGGCAACGCGGTCTGCTCGCCGGGCAGCTTTTCCGCTATGCTGTTGAGCTCAAGCTCATAGAACCGCTGCTTTGCCTTCCCCGCGTTTTCAAGCGAAAATGCGCAGTCGTTCAGCGTTTCCGAAACCGGCGCGTTTGTTACAATCGTGCCGAGCCAATAAGAGAAACGCGCATTTTCCGCTTCGGCAGCGAGGCGCTCGCCGAGCTTGCCCTTGACGTCGGACGCGTGTCCCAGGACGTTTTCAAGATCGCCGTATTCCGAAAGCAGCTTCAGCGCCGTCTTTTCGCCGACGCCCGAAACGCCCGGGATATGGTCCGAGCTGTCTCCCATCAGCGCTTTCAGATCACGCATTCTGTCCGGCGTCAGACCGTACTTTTCAGAAAGAGCGGCTGCGTCGACAATTGAATTGTCCTTTGTATAATAAATCTTTGTATGATCGGTAATGAGCTGGAACGAATCGCGGTCTCCGGTTGCAATCAGAGTATCCATACCTTCTGCTTCCGCGCGCCGCGCAAACGTGCCGAGAATGTCGTCGCCCTCGTAGCCGGGGCATTCGATCACCGCTACGCCCATACCGCGCAAAAGCTCGCGCACAACGGGCATCTGCTTTTTCAGGTCCTCGTCCGGCGCTTTTCTGCCGAGCTTGTAATCCGGATATTTCTCATGCCGGAACGTCGGCTGATGCACATCGAATGCAACGAGCACGTGCGACGGTTCCTGTTTCAACAGCTCAAATAACTTCGTAAAAAAGCCCTTCAGCGCGCCGGTCGGAAATCCGTCGCGCGTGGTCAGATTCGCTTTGAAAAACGCATGATATGCCTGAAACAGCAGGCTGTTTCCGTCGATCGCCAAAAGCAGTCGAGCCATATTTCCCCTTTCCCGAAACGGCACGCCCGGTATCGGGTGCGCCGTCTCAGCAGCAATTCAATTGATCCGGAAGGCTTATGCGCGCACGACGTCGTAAACCATCGGACGGTATTCGGGCTTCGCGTCGGAATACGTGAACGCGCTGTGGAACATCGCAAGCGCGGCGTTCACTTTGGTTTCGTCGTTCACATACATCACACACAGCGGTTCATCGGCGCGGATAAAGTCGCCGAGACGCTTCCGCATGACGAGACCGACCGCCGGGTCAATGCTTTCTTCCTTTGTCGCGCGGCCTGCGCCGAGGATCTGCGCAGCGGTGCCGATCCGTTCCGCGTTCATCGAAGAAATATACCCCGCGCGTTCCGGATATACGTTCATCGTCTTTTTCACCTTGCACAGCTCGTCGATGCGGTCGAGCGCGATATAGGAAGCATCGCCGCCCTCCGCCGCGATCATCTGTCGAAGCTTTTCGAGGCCTTTGCCGCTGTGCAGCGCCGATTCAAGCTTTTCACGCGCTTCAACCTCGGTTTCGGCGAGCTTGGATACGCGCATCATGTGTACGCCCAAAAGCATACAGACCTCATAGAGCGGATCGCCCGCCGGGATCTTGCCGGAGAGCAATTCGACCGCTTCGCGCACTTCCAAAGCGTTGCCGACCGCAAGCCCGAGCGGCTGATTCATGTCGGTGATGACCGCAACGCATTCGCGTCCGACGAGCTTGCCGATCGAGACCATCAGATGCGCAAGTTTTTCCGCTTCGTCTACCGTGGTCATAAACGCGCCTGTGCCGGTTTTGACGTCAAGCACGATCGCATCGGTGCCCGCTGCAAGCTTCTTGGACATGATGCTCGACGCGATCAGCGGGATGCTGCGCACGGTCGCGGTCACATCGCGAAGCGCATACATTTTCTTGTCTGCCGGAACGAGGTTCCCCGTCTGTCCGATGACGGCGACGCCGATTTCATTCACGATCTCCTTGAACCGATCCATCGGCTGCTCGATGCATACGCCCGGTATCGACTCAAGCTTGTCAAGCGTTCCGCCCGTATGCCCGAGTCCGCGTCCGCTCATCTTGGCAACCGTACCGCCGCACGCCGCGACGAGCGGTGCAATAACGAGCGTCGTTGTGTCGCCGACGCCGCCGGTCGAATGCTTGTCGACTTTTACGCCGCGAAGATCGCTGAGATCAACCACTTCGCCGGAATGCATCATCGCCATCGTCAGGTCTGCGGTTTCGCGGTCTGTCATGCCGTTGAACACGACAGCCATCTGGAACGCGGACATCTGATAATCCGGGATTGAACCGTCTGTAAAGCCCTTTACGATATAACGGATCTCGTCGCCGGACAGCGTTCCGCCGTTCACCTTCTTTTCGATCAAATCGACCATTCGCATACGAAAGAACCTCCTGAAACAGATGTAATATTATATCATACGGCAGAGTAATTGGCAACGTCTTTTCCGGTCGACAGAAGCACAGACTGCACAAAAGCACGTGATACGGCGTCTTCATACGGCTCCTCGCCGATCGGGCAGACGATCACGTCCTTCAGTTTCGGATTCTCGCGCAGGATCTGTTCCGCTTCCATGCCGAGTTTCCCGACGAGCAGACACCCCGGACGGTCCGCTGCGGCAATGCGTTCGAGAACTGCGACCGGCGCTTTTCGGAATTGAACGCTCTGCGTGTCAAAGCAGCCTTCGCCGGTGATCACAAAATCCGCTTCGCGAATAGCGAACGACAACCCTATCCTGTCGAGAATCCGATCCGCGCCGCAGACAAGCTCTCCGCCGATCGACGCAAGCGCAAAGCCGAGACCGCCGGCAGCGCCGCTGCCCGCAGCGTTCGGATCGCCGCCGAGAAGTTCGGACAGTCTCCGAAACGCCTTCTCCCACGTCTCGATCTGTTCGTCCGTCGCTCCCTTCTGGGGGCCGAAAACACGCAGCGCGCCTTCCGGACCGAGCAATGGAGCGGTTACGTCGTACAGCAATGTGATTTTCGTCTGTGCAAGCCGGGGATCCATTCCGTCCCGGTCTATCCGCACGATCTCGGAAAGCGTTTCCGGGCACGGTTCAACCGGCGCATCGTTTGCGTCGTAAAACCGCATACCGAGCGCAGAAAGCGCACCGAGGCCGAGATCGACGGTCAAAGAACCGCCGAGTCCGATCCAAAGCGTACGATACCCGAGATCGAGCGTTTTTTGCATGAGCTGCCCGACGCCGCGGCTCGAACGTCGTTCGATCGGCGGCGTACATTCGTTTTTACGGGCAAATCCGACGGCGTCCGCCGCCTCGATTACGGCAATTCGCCCGGGAATCACGCCGATCGTCATATTGGTACGGTCGCCGTTCAGGTCCTCACAGGCAACGGTTTCATAGCGTCCCTTTGTTCCCGCAACCAGTGCGCGGACCGTTCCTTCGCCGCCGTCCGCAACCGGTTTTCTCAGCACATGCAGTCCTCTGTCCGCCGCGGCAGTTCCGATCATGCGCGTCAGCCGTTCGGCGTCGCACACGCCTTTCATCGAATCGGGCGCGATCAAAAGCGTCCAGCCATCCGAAGTCTTCATAGGCTCGACCGGCTCTGTCGGAATAAACGCCGCACCGTTTTCGTTCGGCCGGATCTTTCCTTCGGCGTCGATTTCGGCAAGCACGGGATACGGACCGAAACTTTCGAGATAGTTCGCCTGAACGAGCGGGTTGTGCAAACACAGCCTTGCGGTCAGCGCATCGAGCGACTGCATGGTCTTTCCCGCCGGACGCGATTGCTTTACGCCGTAATAACAGATAATGCAGGTATAGACCGGTCCCATAGTGCCGGGATCGTACGTTTCACACGCTTCGTACAACTCCGTTTCCCGTGCGTCCGAAGCAAAAATGGCGGAAAGCGCAATCTTCCAGCAGGCGCGCCGCGTATCTTCGGAAAAATCCTTGACCGGGAAGCGCATACCGATCGGGAAATAATGCCAGATCATTGTTCGTCCTCCGTTTCGATGTTGTTTAGGGCGGTTTCCGCCGCTTCGAGTTTATCATAGAGCTCCGCTTCTTCGGTCTCCAGCGAAGAGACGGTTTCGTAGAGCTGCTGCATTCTTCGGTAATCGTTTCCGTTCTGCGCCGCGGAAAGCTCCTTCTCTGCGTTCCGCTTTGCCGCTTCGTTCTCTTCGATCAGGCGTTCGATGCGATGCACTTCCTGTTTTGCCTTCGCCCTGAGCTGCTTGGCTTCTTTGCGTCGGAAATAAACGTTGTCGGATTCCGCGCGCTCCTGCGGCTTCGTTTTTTCGGGCTTACGCTCGACGATCCGTTCAAACAGATCCTCGCCTTCGTCGCGCTGCTCGATAAAGCCGTCTTCCGTCATCAGCAGGACGCGATCCGCCAGCCGCCGAACCATATAGCGGTCATGCGTGACGATCAGAACCGTGCCCTCGAACTTCTCCAGCGCGCTCTCGAGCATTTCCGCGGAAGCGATGTCCAGATGGTTCGTCGGTTCGTCCAGCAGCAGCACGTTTGCGCCGGAAAGCACCAGTTTCAAAAGTCGGATCCTGGTCTTTTCTCCGCCGGAAAGCGATCCGATCCGCTTTTCGATATCGTCATTTTTGAACAGAAACATCCCGAGATACCCGCGCAGCGTGTTCCGCTCGATGGCCGGAAAGGCTTCGTCCAGTTCTCCGATCACGCTATTTGCGTCATTCAGCTCGTACGTGTTCTGTGCGAAGTATCCGAGCCGTACGCCGGCGCCAATCTTGTACGTTCCTTCCGTCTGTCGCTCGCGGCCCGTCAGAATTTTCAGCAGTGTGGTCTTGCCGCAGCCGTTCGCGCCGATCAGACACACGCATTGACCGGATTTGATCATGCAGTTCAGATGGGAAAACAGGCGATGTTCCCCGAATTGCATCCCGAGCTCGTGCAGCGCAAGCACCTCGTTTCCGGTCGGCGCAGGCGTCGGAAAGCGGAAAACGATCGACTTTTCATCACGTTCCGGTTCGATCATGCCCTCCTTGATGCGGTCGATCTGTTTCTGCTTCGAGGCGATGGTGATATAGTTGCGTTCCTGATTCCACCGCTTCTGCTGTTCGATGATACCTTCGATCCGCTTGATCTCTTTCTGCTTACGCTGATAGACCTTCTTTGCCAGCTCGCGGGCGTCCATTTTCAGCTCCATATAGCGCGTATAATTGCCGTCCGTTCCGCGGATCCTTCCGTGCTGCAGCTCCAGCATCCGCGTGACTGTATCGTCCAGAAAAGCACGGTCATGCGAGACGACCAGAACCGCGCCTTTGAACTGTCTGAGATATTCGGTCAGCCAACGGATCGCAGTGACGTCCAGATTATTGGTCGGTTCATCCAAAAGCAGCAGATCCGCTTTGCTGAGAACGGCGCGGGCCAGCATTGCCTTACTGATCTGTCCGCCGGAAAACAGAGATACGGAGCGTGAAAGATCCTCTTCGGAAAAGCCGAGTCCCAAAAGCGCCGATCGCGTGAGCGCGCGGAACGTCGCGCCGCCCTCCCTTGCGAGCGTTTCGACAACGACGGCCTGACGTGCAATGATACGATCGCGATCCGCGTCCGCAGCGGCAAGTTTTTCCGCGATCCGAGCCTCTTCGGCTTCCAGATCAAGCAGCGGACGGAACGCTTCCAGCGTAAAGGTATAGAGATCGGTGCGTGCATCCAGCTGCGGGATCTGTTCCACATAGGAGAGCTTCGTTCCCTGTCGCATACCGAACGTGCCGCCGTCATAGGATTCCTTGCCCATCAGGATGCGCATCAGCGTGGTCTTTCCGCATCCGTTTACGCCTATAAGACCGACGCGCTCTCCGGGACGGATATCAAACGACACGTCCGAAAAAAGCGTTCGGTCCGCAAAGGACTTTTTGAGGTTTTCTACAGTTAACAGTGACATAATTCCAATGATAGTATACCACATATTTTACACAATGGGAAATAATTCTTAAAAATTTCAAGATTATGTTGCATCTTATATGTTATAATGTCATAAAAAGGAGTCGAAGTATGGATAAACAGATCAAAATGCTTCCGGGCAAAAAGCGCAGATCTCTGCCGGTTGCGGTCCGTATTGTGATCGCACTCACGGTTTCTGCCGTGCTTTGCGGGCTCGGTCTGTTTTTCATTCTGCGCAGCGCCGAATCAAAGCCGTTCCCCGCTGCCAACCGTCGCTCCGTTTCCTTCAACGAACCCGACGCCGAAGTGATTCTGGTCCCGGTTACCCCTGCGCCTTCTGTGCCGCAGACGGCTCTGCCCGTTTTGTCGTCGGAAGAACCGACAGCCGTTCCGACGGCCGAAGGGCGAATTACAATCTCTCATTATTCGACGCTACAGCTCAACGACGATAATGCGGATGTAACCGCGCTGCAGCAGCAGTTGATGAAGCTCGGCTATATGGACGCCGACGAGCCGGGTACGCTTTATAACGAATCGACCAAAAACGCCGTGACACTGTTCCAGCGTGCAACGAACACCGATCAGAACGGCATTGCCTCCGCCTCGCTGCAGGAAATGCTTTTCTCGAAGGATGCGCAGGAATACCGCATCAAGCTGGACGACAGCGGCGCCGACGTCAGGAGCATACAGCGTCAGCTTTTCGAGCTCGGATACTACGATGATCGCATCACCGGGTATTTCGGCCCGCAGACAGAAGAAGCTGTCCAGCGTTTTCAGCAGAAAAACGGATTGTCTGCAGACGGTCAGATCACGCGCGACGAATACGATCTCCTGTATTCCGACGACGCCGTTGCGCTTGCGACGCCGACGCCTACGCCGACGCCCACGCCGTCTCCCACCCCGTCTTCCACGCCGAAGCCTTCGAAAACGCCTACCCCGAAGCCGACGAAAACACCTACTGCAAAACCGACCAAGACGCCTACCCCGAAGCCGACCAAGACGCCTACCGCAAAGCCGACAAAAACGCCTACGCCAAAGCCCGGCAAGACGCCGACGCCGAAACCGACCAAGACACCGACGCCGAAACCGACCAAGACGCCGAAGCCCACGGCTACGCCGAAACCGACCAAGACGCCGAAGCCCACGGCCACGCCGAAACCGACCAAGACGCCGAAGCCCACGGCTACGCCGAAGCCGACAAAGACGCCGAAGCCTACGGCTACGCCGAAGCCGACAAACACGCCTGCTCCGACCAAGACGCCGAAACCGACGCCTGACAATACCGAATACGAGCACAGCGTAAACGGCATGATCAAATGCGCGCAGAATCAGCTCGGCGATCCGTACATCCTCGGCGATGAAGGTCCCGATTCGTTCGACTGTTCCGGTCTTGTCTATTACTGCCTGACAAAGTGCGGTATCAAAGTCGGCCGCCGCAACGCGTATACCTATTCCAACAATGAAAACTGGAAGCGTGTCGATACCGTCGGCGATCTGAAGAAGGGCGATCTGCTGTTCTTCAAGAGCGACACAAGCGAAAAGGTCAACCATACCGCGATCTACATCGGCAACAACCAGTTTATCCATGCGAGCGCCAGCAAGGGACAGGTCGTAAAGAGCACCTTCTCCTCCTACTGGTATCGCAACTTCGTCTGCGGGAGGCGCGTATTCAACTGATGCCGTGCAACATCTGTCCCCGAAACTGTAAGATCGACCGAACAGCCGCAGCAGGTTTCTGCGGCTGTTCTTCCGTTGTTCGCGTTGCGCGCGCGGCGCTTCACTTTGACGAGGAACCGTGCATTTCCGGTACGCGCGGCAGCGGAACGATCTTCTTTTCCGGCTGCAATCTGAAATGCATCTTCTGTCAGAATATGGTCCTGACCGACGGAACGCTCGGCGAAGTCTTTACCGTTTCCCGTCTTGCGGAAACAATGCTGAAACTGCAGTCGCTCGGCGCGCACAACATCAACCTCGTGACGCCGACGCCGCATCGCGACGCGATCGTCGAGGCGCTGCGGCTCGCGAAAGCGGACGGGCTTTCGATCCCCGTCGTGTATAACACGAACGCATACGAAACGGTTGAAACAATTCACGCATATGAGGGGCTTGTTGATATTTTTCTTCCGGATCTCAAATACGTCGATCCGCGTCTGTCGCTGAAATTTTCCCGCGCTGCGGATTATTTCGAAACTTCGATCGAAGCGATCGCGGAGATGATCCGCCAGGTCGGTTTTATGGAGACCGATGAAAACGGAATTGCAAGGAAGGGCGTACGCATCCGTCATCTGGTGCTGCCCGGCTGCGTGTTCGATACGCGGAACGTGCTGAACGCGATCAGAGACCGCTTCGGACCGGACTGTCCGATCTCGCTGATGTCGCAGTTTACGCCGATTCCGGAATGCACGGTAAAGCCGCTCGATCGCCCGCTGACGCCGCGGGAATACGAAAGCGCGCTGGAATACTGTATCTCTCTCGGCTTTACGAACGTCTATACGCAGGAGCTAACAAGCGTCGGCCGATCCTTTACCCCGCCGTTCTCAAATCACGTGGATTTATAAACTGCATACGAAAACGGGAGCGCGATCCGCTCCCGTTTCATTTTGTTGCAATACTTCACGCAAACAGCGATTCCAGATATTCCGCGACGCCGTCGTCTTCGCAGGCGCCGATGATCAAATCGGCTTTTTCCTTCACCTGCGGATTGGCGTTCGCGACGCAAATTCCCGTTCCCGCCCATTCGATCATATCGAGGTCGAGCGTATTGTCGCCGATCGCCGTGACCTCCTCCCGCGGGATATTGAGCATCGTGGCGACCTTTTCGAGCGCTTTGCCCTTGGTGGACGATATGGAGCCGATCTCGATAAAGCCGGGCTTTGAGCAAAGGACCGAAAGATGCTTCGGCAAAAGCATTCGGATCTCCCGATAGAGCTCTGCTTCCTTCGTCGGATCGACTGCATACAGCACCTTCGGAATGTTGTCGAGCGGACGGTACAGAAGATCCGGGTCTTCAATGAAAGGCAGATTCAGAATGCCGGTGTACTGCTTCGTAAACTCGTTCGCCTTGCGAAAAATGACCGTATTCTCTTCATAGATCTGCGCGTGGATGCCGAACGTGTCGGCGATCGCAAACGCCGTGATCACGTCCTCCGGGCGGAGATAGTTCACATAAAGATGCTCGCCGGTCCTGCCGTCGCTGACCATTGCGCCGCCGTAATGGATCAGAGGTCCGTAGGCCTCCAGCGATTCCCGGATCTTTTTGCTGCCTAAAAAGCCGCGTCCTGTCGCAAGCACGACGGTGACGCCGCTGTTCTGCACACGCTGAATCGCGCGTTTCAGCCGTTCGCTCGGAAGCTTTCCGGTCATAACCAGCGTATCGTCGATATCGAGCGCAAGAAGTTTCATTTCTCGAATCTTCCCATCTTCATCAGATTTCGGAACGCCTCGTGTACCTCGCCTGCCATATACAGCGATCCGACGGCAAGCGAAGGCTCTTTTCCGCGTCCTGCAGTCTCGATCGCATCCGCGACGCAGGAAAACGAGGTCGCCGTCGCGCCGAAGGAACGGATCAGCTCCGCAAGCTCCTCCGCGGGCATGGCGCGGTCGTTGTTCGGCGTGACGGTATAGAATTCGCTCGCGATCGGCAGAAGCAGTCCGATCGACTGCGAAACATCCTTGTCGCGCATCATTCCCATGATGATCTTCGCTTTTTGCGCGGGGAACAGCCGCTGATACGTCTCGACCGTGCCGCGCACGCCGTGCGGATTGTGGCCGCCGTCGACAAAGAACGGCGGATCCTCGCGTAAAAGCTCAAATCGCGCGGGCCAGACGGTTTCCGAAAGTCCCTTCCGCAGCGCCTCGTCCGAGATCGCAACGCCCTGATTACGCAGCAGCCCGACCGCGTCGATGACGGTCGCGGCATTGCGCATCTGATATTTGCCCAAAAGACCGAGCTTCAGGTTTTTATAATCCTTATAATCGAAGGTCTGTCCGTGCAGATCGTACGCGCCTTCTTTGAGCGTGGACCGGTCGACGACGTACAGCGCTGCGTGATGCTTTTCGCAGGCTGCTTCGATGACCGGAAGCGCATTCGGATGCTGCCCGTAGAACAGGACCGTGCCGCCGTCTTTGATGATGCCGGCTTTGGCAGATGCAATTTCCTCGATCGTGTTGCCGAGGATGTGCATATGGTCGTAGTCGATCGCGGTGATGATCGCAAGCAGCGGTGTGTCGATCACGTTGGTGGAATCCAGCTCGCCGCCGAGACCGACCTCAAGCACGACGTAATCGCATTTCTTTCTCTGATAATACAGGAACGCGGCCGCCGTGATCACCTCGAATTCGGTCGCGGGATTCTCCATGGAATCCACAACCGGCGCGATCTCCGTGATAATCTCTGCAAGCTCGTCGTCTGCGATCGGCTCGTTGTTGAACTGGATGCGCTCGTTGAACCGGTCGACAAAAGGAGACACGAAAAGGCCCGTGCGATACCCCTGCGCGCAGAGAATCTTTGACAGCATGGCGCAGGTCGAGCCCTTGCCGTTTGTCCCGGCGACGTGGATAAATCTGAGTCCGTTCTGCGGATTGCCAAGAAGTTCGCAAAGCTCAGTCACGCGCACAAGCCCGAGCTTCGAGCCTCTCCAATACATTCCGTGGATATATGCGATCGCTTCGTCGTAAGTCATTTTTTATCCTCCAACCGAATCCCTTTCTGTACAATGGGATACATGAGCCGAACAGCCAGAATCTGGATCGCCGTCATCGCAGCAACCAACAGCATCCTCAGCAGCAAGTGCGCCCAGAACGGGATGCCTCCGTAAGCAGCGCTGTATACGGGATTCACATGGAGCCACAACGTCACCAGAAACCAGGAAACAAGAATATTGACCGGAATAATGGATGACGCAATATAAATGGTTCCCTCCCTTTTTCGGAATACATACCGGAACAGAACTCCGGGCAGTACGCCCGTCAATACTGCGTTCAGAAAAAACAGCGGATCCCAGGGCTTCCCGGAATTTGTTATCATCGTGCCGACAAAATCAGAAACAGCCGCGCATATGCCGCCCCAAACGGGACCGAGCGAGATTGAGCACAGAAAGATGGGGACCTCGCGAAATGTGATCCTGCTCCCCGACGGCAAATAAAATGTAAAGGGGTAAATCGAAAGAACAATTGCCAATGCCGCAAACATCGCAGCAAATACCAATTGTATGGTTGCTTTCCTACGCATTCGCCCACCTCCTTTTTCCAAACTGAGATATTATACAACACTTCTTTCCAAAACGCAAGAAAGCTCTCCGTAAAGAGAGCTTTCATTTTCGAAAACGCGTTCGCAGTCTTACTGTTCGTTCATCTTGCGGCGCTTGAGCAGCAGAACGATCGCAAGCGCGCCAAGGCCGACGACGGCTACCATGCCTGCAATGAGTCCGATGATCAGCCAAATATCGTTCTTCTTTTCTTCGGTTTCCGTTTGTTTATCGGGAACGGTTTCGTCGGAAGGCTGCGCCGGTTCGCTCGTTGCCGCAGGCTCGATCGGAGCGGTCGCTTCACTCGTCGCTTCGGGCGGCGTAGTATCGCCTTCGATCGGGAACGGCGTCGTTTCTGTCGCCGGAACGGGTTCTGCACTTGTCGGCGCGATCACGGGTTCAGGCGTTTCCCCAACCGGTACGGGCGTTTCTGCCGGTTCCGGTTCAGGCTCGGGCGTATCGGCCTGCGGCGCAGACGTTGCAGCCGGCATTTTTGTAACGGCAGGAGCGGGTGTAACGATGCCGCTTGCCGTGGGCTTCGCCGAATACGTCGGCAGTGTGCTCGCGATCGGAACGGGCTGTGCGCTGTTGCTCGGTCTCGGCGTAGCTGTGGGTGCAGCCGGTGTTTCGACTGCAGGCGTGAGCGGCGCAAAAGTCTGTTCCGCGGCGCCGTCCTCCGGTACAGTCTGCCCTTCCGTATAGATGCCGCCGACGGAAACGGGGTCAATCACGAATGTAATTGCTATATACTCGTCGTCAATGCCCGTATACGTGATGCCGTTGAAAACAAAATCCGTCGCGCCTTCCTTTTCAATGCGGAACTCCGCCTGGAACCAGAAGCCGCTTTTTTCAACGCCGTACGGATCAGAAAAAGCAAGCATCAAAAGGCCTTCATCGGCTTTGATATTGTGCAGGAAAACAGAAGCTTTTCCCTTCATCAGGGTGGTCAGATTCTGTTCCTCGTCCTTTTGATTGATTGCGCCGAGGGTAACAAACTCCGGATCGTATTTCATCGTGCCGGAAAGAGAATCCAGTTTTCTTCCGTCGGGCAGATTCGGGTACAGGTAGAAATTGACCTTGACGATCTCGCCGACCTGACCCTGTATTTTTTCGGGTTCCTGCGTAATGAGGAGCTCGCCTTTTTCGCCGCTGCCCGCCGCTTCGACCGCTGCAAACGGGATCGCAAGGACCAACGCAAGCGCGATCACGGCTGCCAATGTACGCTTCATATGTTTACCTCCAGATTGTATTCAAGAAACATCCTGCGCGTTGAAAAGCTCTTTTTCTTTCCTTCGCACATAAACGCAGTTTAATTATAGTACAAAACTTCACGTTCGTCAAATCCTTATTGACAAAACCTCCGAATATCCTTATTATAGATTAAAAGCGTTCTGCGGCATATCGTCTGCAAACGCAAGGAGGACACCATGCAGGTATACAACACCATGACCCGTAAAAAGGAGCCGCTCGTCCCGATCAAAGAAGGCGAGATCTCCATGTACGTATGCGGTCCGACCGTGTACGATTATTTCCATATCGGCAACGCGCGTCCGTTCGTCGTGTTCGATACGATGCGCCGCTATCTCGAGTACCGCGGCTATAAGGTCAAGTACGTCCAGAATTTCACCGACATCGACGACAAGATGATCAACCGCGCCAACAAGGAAGGCACGACGGTCAAGGAGCTCGGCGATCGCTTCATCAAGGAGTACTATCAGGACGCCGACGCGCTGGGCATCGAGCGCGCAACGGTCAATCCTCGCGCGACCGAACATATCGGCGAAATCATCAAGCTCGTCAAAAAACTGATCGAGAAGGGCCACGCCTACGCAACCGAAAACGGCGACGTCTACTTTGCCGTGCGAAGCTGGCCCGGCTACGGCAAGCTCAAGGGGCAGGACATCGACGATATGGAAAACGGCGCGCGCATCTCCCCCACCGAGCAGAAGCGCGATCCTTTGGACTTTGCGCTCTGGAAAGGCGAGAAGCCCGGCGAGCCGAGCTGGCCTTCCCCGTGGGGCAAGGGCCGTCCCGGCTGGCACATCGAGTGCTCCGCGATGAGCATGAAGTATCTCGGTGAAACCTTTGACATCCACGGCGGCGGCATGGACCT
>JAEEGL015608482.1_pt1 | contig 15185 bp, 13 predicted proteins | sample 9134231 | NCBI WGS metagenome assembly JAEEGL01 (sample SAMN16246548, study PRJNA631951) | gut metagenome | biome: gut microbiome; feature: rumen; material: fiber-attached | host: Bos | place: Iran: Karaj | collected 2018-10 | reverse complement strand
GATATCGATTTGATAAACATTGTATTCGGCAGTTGGGATATTAAGTTAGAAAAATCCGATAATGCGGAAGAAATTTCCGTTATTGCAGGAAAGTCAAGCTTTGGTAAATGTCAAAGATGTTGGAGACATATCGATGGTATAAACCAAGATGGCTTATGTCACAGATGCAGTGAAGCAATAAAATAAAAATAAATTACATATATTGACGATAAAAACTTGTAGTTTTGGTTACACACCTTTGAAATTTTAAATTTTACGTGCCGCTTTCGCTTATGTACACTGCAAATTAAAATTTCTTTAGTTCACCTAAAAACTACAAGTTTTTCTCTTATCAGCTAAATTTGATTGGTAAATTTAAATAATTATAAAAAATATTTTCAAGTTTTTTGTCTTTATGACTTTTATAAATTAAATCATTATGAAAAAATTATATATTCATACCTTCGGTTGTAAAATAAATCAATATGAAAGTCAGTTAATAAAACAAAAATATACTGATAACGGTTTTATATTTGTTGATAATTTCAATTTGGCAGATACTATTATAGTAAATTCATGTTCCGTAACTGCTTATGCGGATAAAGAGTGCAATCAATTAATAAGAAAACTTGTTTCAAAAAACAAAAAAATTATTCTAACCGGTTGTTATGCAAAAGTTTTTAAAGAACAAATATTAAAAGAGTTTCCGAATATAACAATATTGCTCAAAGAAGATATTCTAAAAGATATAAAACAAGAAATTAAAACTTTTGATAATCATTCAAGGGCATTTGTTAAGATTCAGGACGGTTGTAACAGTTTTTGCTCTTATTGTATAGTTCCTTATGCAAGAAATATTTTATGGTCTAAACCGATAAACGATGTTATTGAAGAAATTAATCATCTGTTAGATAAGGGGTATGCGGAAATAGTTTTAACCGGTATTCATATAGGTAAGTACGATAAAGGAATAGATTTTTTGCTATCCGAAATTTTTAAGAATATAAAAAGAAATTTCAGAATAAGATTATCATCAATAGAAATGCACGAAATTACAAATAACCTAAAAGATATTATAAAAAATGAGCCTGTAAGAATGGCTCGACATTTACATATACCGTTACAATCCGGTTGTAACAAAATTTTAAAAGACATGAACAGAAAATACAGTGCGGAACAATTTTGCAATACATTAAATAATTTAAAAAATTTGTTTCCCGATATTGCAATAACGACCGATGTTATTTGCGGTTTTCCCACAGAAACGGATGAAGATTTCGATATTACATACAACTTTGTAAGAAATAACAAATTCGCAAGATTACACGTTTTCCCCTACTCAAGAAGAAGCGGAACCATAGCATATAATTTAAGACCTGTTTATAAAGATTATGTTTTAAAACAAAGAACGGATAAATTGTTAGAATTGGATAAAACATTAAGAAAAGAATATTTTAAGAAATTTATAGGCACAACAAGAAAAGCCGTTTCTTTAAGAAATAACCAAGCATTAACCGACAATTATTTAACAATAAAAGATATAGACAAACAAAATTCCATTTTTGATGTTGTTGTTAAATAATAGTGGAAACAGCAAATATGTTTTTGATAGAATTATAAGACAATGAAAAAGAACACCGAAAAACAAATTTTAGTTACAAATAAAAAAGCATATCATAATTATCATATCTTGGAAGAATATGAAGCCGGCATCGTATTGTCCGGTTATGAAGTAAAATCTCTAAGATTACATAATGTAAGTTTAGTAGATTCAATAGTAAAATTTGTAAACGGTGAAGCATATCTTGAAAACGTTTATATAGCTCCATATACACAAATTTCAACTCATATTAACGATTATAATGCCAAAAGAGATAGGAAGTTATTGTTACATAAACAGGAAATAAATAAATTGTTTTCAAAATCAAAAGAAAAAGGCTTAACGGTTGTTCCTTTAGAGATTTATGTTTCGAAATACGGTAAAATAAAATCTCTTATAGGTCTTGCAAAAGGTAAAACAACTTATGATAAAAGAGATTTGCTAAAGAAAAAAGATATAGAAAGAGACACAAAACGACAATTAGCAATTAGGAATTAGTAATTAAAAAACATGAACAATTTCGTAATTCTGGAAGCTTCCGCCGGTTCGGGAAAAACCCACAATTTAGCAAAAAGATATATTTCTTTGTTGCTTAATTTTGACTCATCAAAAATAAGACCACCTTTAAATAATATTCTTGCCTTAACATTTACAAATAAAGCTACAATTGAAATGAAAGAAAGAATAATAAAATATTTAAAACAAATAGCTTTACAACAGGATGTTAAAGATATTTTAGCGGACGTTAATGTTCAAAAATCAAAAATTCCGGCAAATGCCGATATTGCGGTAAACAATATAATAGAAAATTTCGATCATTTCAATGTTCGTACAATAGACAGTTTTATAAATTTAATAATTAAAGCATGTGCATTAAAATTGGGAATAGCTCCTAACTATCAGATTATAGATTCTTACGAAGATTATATAGATTATTCCATAGATTCTTTTTTAGACAAATCTTATGAAGATAAAAAAATACAATCTGTTTTAGACGGATTCTTTGAACAGTTTCTTATAGATTCGTCTTCTTGGAAAATAAGACAAACCATTTGTGATAATTTCAAAAAAATGTACAAAAAAGAAGTAACAAAAAAAATTGTGGAAACAAATGCAAAAACAAAATATTCTTCTAAAATGCAAAAATTTAATTCGGACTTCATAAAAATTTGCAAAGACATTTTAAAAGTGAAAAACATCGAAGATTTGATAGGAATAAAAGTCAAAATTAAAGATTATGCCGAAAATATAGTTTGCGGTAAAAAAACTTTAAGCAAAGATGGTCCGTCACCTTTTTTCAGTAAAGATCAAGTACAGTATCTAAAAGCCGTTAAAGAAAATCAACATAGCGAAATTTTAGAAAATGCTCTTGTTAAAGGTAAAAAAATTCTTACCGAGTTTATGAAATTCAGGGCCGAACATTACTATAACAATTATATAAAAATGTTTGATTATATTTTAAAAGAATTCGACTCAAGATCAAGAATAGATTCCGTAATGTTTTTGCAGGATATTAATAAACAGGTATCGAAAATTTTTAATGAAAAAAGTTTGACACCGGAAATATATTTAAGTTTGTCCAGTAATTTTACGGATTTCCTTATAGATGAATTTCAAGACACAAACCAAGTTCAATGGCAAACATTAAAGTTGATTGTTGCGGAAAATTTGGCTAATAACGGTTCTTTCTTTTATGTGGGAGATAAAAAACAGGCAATATACGGTTTTAGAGGCGGAGATTATAAAATATTCGATGTTCCTAAAAAAGAATTTGCAATGTATAATCCCAAATCAAAAATTTTGGATACAAACTACAGAAGCTCAAAAGCAATAGTGGATTTTAATAATCAATTGTATTCCAAAGATAATATAGTTAAATTATTAAACTACATAGAAAATGACAGAAGTTTGACCGATAGCAATAAATATTACAAAGAAATAGTAAAAGTGTTTGAAAATTCGGAACAAAAATGTAACAGGAAAGAATCCGGTTATGTAGAAATATCTTATAAGGAATATTCCGAAAAAGAAGAACTTGATGAAATTATAAAAAAATATTTATATACTACTGTAGACGATATACATAAAAGATTTTCAAATAAAGATATAACCATAATATGCAGAAAAAACGAAGAAATAGAAAAAATAGGCAAATGGCTTCTTGAAAAAAATATAGATATAGAATCATTTCAAACATTAAATATCATTAATTCTCAAATAATAAAAGATTTGTTTTGTGCATTGCAATTTTTTAATATGCCGCTCGATAACATAGCTTTTGTATCTTTTATTACAAGCAATATGTTTTTAAAAGCAACATCTTTAACTAAAGAAGAAGTTTTTCATTTTATTAACTCTATTTCCGTTGAATCTAAAACTAAAGTTATTTTTTATACGGAATTTAGAAAAAAATATTCTCAAATATGGAAAGATTATATTGAAGAGTTTTTTAACAGAGCAGGTTTTGTTGCCGTTTATGAAATGGTAATATCTATAATTGCAAAATATAAAATAATAGATAACTTTAAAGATTATACAAACATAATATACAGATTTTTGGAAGTAATTTGTGACTTTGAAAAAAATAATCAGGGATTGCAAAACTTTATAGATTATTTTAAAGATTTTAATAAAAACGAAAGAAATGAAAAGTTTTTTATAAAAGTTCCGTCATCAAACGCAATAAAAATTACAACAATACATAAAGCGAAAGGATTGGAATTTAATGTTGTTATAATGCCTTACTTTTATATAAATCAGTCGTCTGACAGAGAAAATCTTTTTTCTGTTGAAACCGCAAATGAAGTATCTTTTTTAAATATAAATAAGGAAATGCTTTCTTATTCACAATATTTAAAAGATATTTATTATGAAAGATATTTTAAAAATGTCTCAAACGAACTTAACGGTTTATATGTATCCACAACAAGAGCCGTATACGAATTTTACGGACTTATCCTTCACAAAGACTCACAAAAGAAAAAAGATTATATTGAAGTTCTAATAAACGAAAATAAAAGAATTTTCGGCAAAAAAGAATCTGTAAATGTCGTTTCTAAAGTTCAAGATTCTGAAATTATTAATAACATTGAAATATCTTCTACCCCTATTAAAGATATTGTGGATATAATAAACGACAGTTCTCTTGAAATTTACGGTAAGAAACATAAAGATATATTATTAAACGGCAAAATAATCCATTATGCTTTATCTCAAATAGAAACTTTTAATTTACAAAATCTGCAAACGGTAATAGATTCTGCCGTAGAAAAAACACAAGTTAAGTATTCCAATAATAATATAAGCAATTTAAAGAGAAAATTATTAAGTTTGTTATCCGATGAAAAAATATCAAAACTGTTTAATGAAACAAATACCGTCTTTAACGAAAAAGAATATGTAGATAAGTTCGGTAATACCATAAGAGCAGACAAAATAATAATAAAGTCTGACAGTGTAGACATAGTGGATTTTAAAAGCTCAATATATGATAAAGAATACATAAACAATCAAATGAAAAAGTATGTTGAAACCATAAAAGATATATATGTCGGGAAACAAGTTAATTGTTATGTTCTTGATATTGAAAATGTTGTTTTGCACGAATTTAATATTAATACGGGAATAGAATAAAAATTTTATGGAACAAAGCAAAATATTAAATATTAGTTTAAATACGGATATTGTTGAATATACATCAAAATATTTAATTGACTTAATAAAAGGCACTTCCGATTTTGATTTTTCAAAAATTGCAGTTATTATGCCGTCAAAAAGACCGTCAATGTTTATCAAAAGAGATCTTTCAACCCAAATAGGGAAACCTTTTATTCCTCCTAAATTTTTTACTTTTGATGAACTGATAAATTTAATATCGAAACAAACAAATACACAAAAAATATCGAATATAGACAGCAGTTACATAATTTACGATATTGTTCATAATCAGCTTAAAATACCTAACTTTTATCAATACACGTATTCGTCTTTTTTTCAATGGTCTAACGAAATATTGAACTTTATAAATTTGTTGGATTTGGAAAAAATAAGCAACGATAAATTGCTTAATATTAAAGCTCAAGCGGAAATTGGTTTTGATGTTCCCGAAAACATTAATGAACTTATAAAAAACATGTCTTTTATAAGAGAAGAATTTCATAAAAGAATGAAACTGTTAAATAAAACCACCATAGCTTATACTTACAATAATTCACAAAAGTACATAGAACAAGTTGTAGAAGATTTTAACAGAGTTATACTGTTTAATCCTTACTACTTAAATAAGTCCGAAACGGATATGTTTAAAGTTTTGTTCGATAAAAACAAGTTGGACATTATTATAAGAGGGAGTAAAGATAAATGGCAATATTTAGACAAAATATATAAAGATTTTGGTTGTGTTCCTCAAACCGTAAAAGATACTTTAGATGATAATATTTCTCTTTATAGTGCTTATGACGGATATTCTCAGGCATGTTTGGTAAAAAATTTAATACAAAAATTACCTCAGCAAGAGCTAAAAGATACCGTTGTAATCGTTCCCGATAATACAATCTTGCAAGCCGTAACAAGCGAACTTTATTCCGTTACTAAAGATATAAATATTGCGGTAGGTTATCCGGCAAATAAAACAACCGTATTTTCTTTAATGAAAGATTTAATTAAAACTCATTTAAACAGGGATGATAACAACAGATATTATGTAAAAGATTTTATTTCCATAATCTCAAATCCGCTTGTTAAAAATATAAGGTTTATCGGTATGCCCGATATTACAAGAATTATAGTTCACGAAATAATTAATAATTTCGATTTCCTTAACAACAATGCATTATTTAAAAATTATCAATTTATTTCTTTAAATGAAATTTTGGAAAATATTTCTTTACACGAAGAAATTTCAAAAAAAGTAACGGATTATTGGCAGCATGTTTCCTCTGAAAGAATAAAAGAAATTATTTATCAGCTTTTTGATATGTTTTTTTATAAATTTGAAATGGTATCTTCAATGGCAACCTTAGGTAATGCAATAAATAATATTGCGGATATTATAACTCAAAAAAGTTTAATAAATTCATACTCGTTCAATATTGGAGCAATAAATATAGTTTATGATATTGCAAACAAGTTTATAAATTCTATTTGTTCTAACAATATTTTTTCACAACACGAACTGTTAAAAATATTTGAATCTCTTTTATCAAAAGGCAACATAAATCTTGTAGGAAGCCCGTTAAAGGGCTTACAGGTGCTTGGTTTTATGGAAACAAGGGGACTTTCTTTTAAGAATGTTTTTGTTGTTTCTATGTCGGACTCTGTAATTCCTAGTGTAAAAGAAGTAAATCCGCTTATACCTAAAGAAGTTATAAGTTTATTAAATGCGGGATATATGGAAAGAGAAACAAATATTCAAAAGTATCAATTTTACGGCTTAATTTCCGGTGCAAAATCCGTTTCTTTAATTTATCCTTGCGACAATGTGAACATAAGAAGCAGATTTATAGAAGAACTTGTATGGAAAAAACAATATAAAACTAAAATGTTAAAATCCATAACAGTTAATAATGCCGTAATACCTACAAAACTGTTCTCTAATAGTAAACCGGAATTTGTTAAAACTCCGGCAATCAAAAATTATTTGCAGAATTTTAAATATTCGGCAACAAGCATAAACTTATATATGAAATGCAAGTTAAGATTTTATTATCAGTATATTTTAAAATTGGATATGCAAACAGATTACGATGATGATCATGAAAGTTTAAATATAGGTAATTGTATCCATGAATTCTTAAACGAAACTTTTCATCGCGGTTTAACAAAAGATTTGTTATTGAAAATAAGCAAATCTTCTTATGAAAAAGATTTGGATGCCAAAATAGATGAATTTTTTAAGACAGCAAAAACGGGGAAAATGTATTTGTTGAGAAAACTTCTTAAAATAAAATTAAACAAGTTTAGAGAAAACGAGCTTCAAAGAAACTTTAAACAGGTATTGGAAACAGAACAGGATTTTTCTTCTTCAATAGATGTTAACGGGGTAAAATACAATTTGGTTTCAAGAATGGACAGAATAGATGAAAATGAAGACGGAACAATATCTATTATAGATTACAAAACCGGTGGTGCAGATACTTTGGCAGACAAAGGTTTTATATACGACGAATCATCGTTTAACAGACAGATTATTGCTAAAAATATAAAATCGTTTCAACTTATAATTTATAAATATTTATATGAACAAAAATATCCGAACAAAACAGTAAGTCAGGTAATGTTGTATTCACTAAAAGATTCAACAATAATACCGTTGATAAAAGAAAAAAACAAAGAAAAAATAAATTTTGATATCTTAATTAAGCAACTTAAATTTATTATTGCCGATATTAATAATGATGAACCTTTCAAAAGTGAAGTTTACGATAATGTTATGTGTGAAAAATGTCCTTACTTTTTCTTGTGCAAATAAAAAAAACAGACAGGTTAAATTAATAACCTGTCCGCTTTTTATATAAGTAAAAAACTATTTCTTTTTACCTTTTTTTGCTACTTTTTTAACTGCTTTTTTTGCTTTTTTAGCAACTTTTTTTGCTTTTTTAGCAACTTTTTTTGCTTTTTTAACTTTTTTAGCTTTTCTCTTTGTTCCGCCTCTTGACATTTTTGCTCTTGAGATATCTCCATTCTTATCTAAGAAATAAAGATAACCTGCTTCTTTTGTTACACCTGCTTTTGCAACTTTACTTGCTTTTCCACCTTTCTTCCCGCCTCTTGCCATAGCTGCTCTTGAAACATCACCATTCTTATCAATGAAGTAAAGGTATCCTTCTTCTCTTTTTACGCCAAGTTTAGCTACTTTTTCTGCCATTTTACTATCCTCCTTAGGATTTTTTTGACTGCCACACCTTACTTTGTTTCAACCTTATCTTTTTTTGTAATAACTTTATCCCTTAACCAACTATCAACAACTTCTCTTGAAAATCTATATTGTTTTCCTATCTTAGATGCAGGTATTTTTTTTTGTCTTATCAAGTTGTATATTGTTGATTTGCCAATACCTAAATATTCGGCCAACTCCTTAATATCCATTACTTGTTTATTATTTTCCATTTATTATCACTCATTAATTATTTTTATTTATTACAATTCTAATTTTACAACTTTTATTAAAAAATGTCAATACTTATTATTTTTTTTCTTTTTTTTAAATTTATTATCTTTTTAATTGTTATTTTATTGTTTATTATTATTTTATATTTTTATTTTTTATTAATTAACAGAAATAACTGATAAATAATAAAATTTATCAGTTATTGTGATTTATTTCTCAATATTTTTTGTTTATTATTTAGGAAATGTTAAAGATTGTTCAAAATATGTAGGTTCTATTTCTTCTATTCCTTTTCTATACAAATTTGAAAACAAATACTTTGAAACGGACTTCATCGTTAAAACATCCGCCATTGCTCTATGATGTTGTGTAACATCTATATCCAATATTTGTGCAAGATCAGCCAATTTATTTGAAGCAAAAGAAAAATATTGTCTTGCAATCATTAATGTATCAAGAAAATACATTTCCGCGGGCCTTATTTTATTTTCCATTATTTCTTTTGAAATAAAATTTAAATCAAACAAAGCATTATGACAAACTAAAATATAACCGTTTATAAAATCTGCAATTTCTTGTGCAACCTGTGAAAATTTAGGACTGTCTTTTACCATACTATCCGTTATACCATGTATCAGGGAACAGCTTTCCGGTATATGTTGATTTGGATTTATAAGTTTACAATACGAAGTCTCTACACCGTTTGAAACTTTAAGCATTGCAACTTCACAAATTCTTGCTCCTTGTCCCATAGACAGACCAGTTGTTTCTATATCTAAAAAAACAAGGTTATCCGGATTATTTGTTTTAACGGGTTTTGGAATCATAAAAGCCCTTTTTATAAATTTAATTTTACTGCATAATTATACAAATTTTATTTAAAGGATAAAACACTAAAGAAAACTAAATTGAAGATACTATTGTTCCATCAGAGTTTATTTCATTTTTCCAAAGCCATCTATCTAAGACTCTTGCTTTACCAAAAGGCATGTGTCCATAAAAAAACAACATATGTCGTGAAGCTGTTTTCTTATTTTCTTTATCAATAATTATTTTCCATAATGTTGCGACAAGCCCCGTTCTGTCGGAACCGCCCAAACAATGTATAAATACAGGTTTTGGAGCGGTTTTAAAAAAGTTTATCAATGTTTTAATTTGTTCATCGGTAGGTTCTTTATCCATAGCCATATCCAAATCATAATGATTAACTCCATAAATTGAACATACTTCAAGTTCATCATCATACCACTGTTTACCGGGCTCTGCTCCTCTAAGATTAATAACACTTTTAATATTATATTTTGTTATATAATATTGAAGTAATTGTTTGTCTAATTGTCTTGATCTGTATGCTTGATTTTCTGTTATAACATGAAAGTTTCCTTTTATCCATCCGTCAGCAAAAAACAAGCCGTAAGTAACAATTAGAAGAACAACAGTAGTTAATAAAAATTTTATACATTTTTTCATATATAATAATTTTACATTTTATAAACAAAAAATCAAATATATACAAATATTTATTTTAAAAAAAATTTAGTAAAATAAAAACAACAATTACTGTTTTGGGAGTATTTAATGAAAAAAATTATATTATTTACTTTATTATTTTTGTGTTTATGTTCAATCGTTTATGCTAAAGAAAATAACAAACAAAATATTATTAAAGAGAACAAAATAGCACTAAAAGAAACCAACAAGGAGAGTGTAGATATGAAAACAGTTTATGATTTCTTAAAAAAATGTAAAACATATTATCTTGCAACCGTAGAAAACGATCAACCAAGAGTAAGACCTTTCGGAACAATAGATTTATTTGAAAATAAGTTATATATCCAAACCGGAAAAGTTAAAAATGTATCTAAACAAATGGCACAAAATCCTAAAATTGAAATTTGTGCTTTTGACGGCAACACATGGATAAGAATAGAAGCCATTGCCGTAAATGATGATAGGATAGAAGCAAAACAACACATGCTTGATAATTATCCTTCATTACAAAAAATGTATAAAGCCGATGATAACAATACTCAGGTTTTATATTTAAAAAATGCAACCGCAACTTTTTACTCTTTTACACAAAAACCCAAAGTTGTTAAGTTTTAATTAAATTACAATATTAAACTGTTTATGAATTGTTCTGCTACTCTTGGTGAACGATTACCGCGATTTAAAGCAAATGTTTCTGCTTTAAGTGCAAGCTCTTCTTTGTTGATTTTAATGTTATTTCTTGCGGCAAGCACAAAAACTATTTCAAGATAAAGATTTTTATTCGGCTTTTCAAAATATACCGTTAACCCAAACCTATCCGAAAGTGAAGTTAATTCTTGAATTGTATCGTTAATATGAATATCATCGCCATTATGCCTATCTGAAAAACTTTCTTTTATAATATGTTTTCTGTTGCTTGTTGCATAAATTACTGCATTTTTGGCCTTCGCACTGGCAGAACCTTCAAGTGCAGCTTTTAACATACTGAAATTGTCATCATTTTTATTAAATGAAAGATCATCTATAAATATTATAAACTTTAACGGATTATTCGTAATTTTACCCATAATGTAAGACAAACTTAAAAGTTGATCTTTTCTTATTTCTATAAGACGCACACCTTCATTATAAAAATAGTTAGCACATGCTTTAACCGTAGAAGATTTTCCTGTCCCGGCATCACCGTATAATAAAATATTTGCAGCAGGTTTACCTTCACATAAAGCTTTGGTATTATCAAAAATTTGTTTTCTTTGTTCTTTATATCCGACAAAACTGTCAACAGAAATTTCATCTGCAGATTTTATAGGTATAACTTGTTCATCCAACACTTTAAACATTTTGGCCGTTGCAAAAATACCATAACCGAACTTTGAAATATTTTCGATTCTTTGATTATAAAGTTTTATAAAATCTATTTGTTTATTTTCAAATTTAGGAATATATCCTTTAAAATCAATGTCCGAAAAAAGTTCATTACTTGTAACTTTTGAAAGCTCAGAAAATATTTTTAATTCTTTTGTTGTATTTTCTAAAAGATATTGTGAGCTGTCTTTTTTTTGCACAATCGATAATATATATTTATTTTCGTCTGTTAAAACAACATCTTGTAAAAACATTGAAAAACAATAATCATAGTCGGCCAATGAATAAACAAACTCACCGAAAAATTCTATTTTTTTTTGCAAATTTTCTTTTTCGGTTAAAAAAGAAACAAAAGCCTTCATAGTTTTAGTATTAAGTATATTTCTAAATACACTCAAAGCTAAAAGTTCATATCCTATTTTTTCCTGTTCTTGTTTATCCATTTTATAATTCCAAAATTCAACTCATAACCAGCTTATATTATTATAACAAAAAATGAATTAATGTTATATTTTTCTATTGACAAAATAAGTTGTATAGATTATATATAATGTGTCGGGTGTAATGGTTATAAATCCTGCGGGAAAAATCACCATCGCCCGACTTTTTGTATGTGTTAAATAGCAAAAAATTAAAATATTTTAATTTTTTCTTTTCCATATATTTCTGTATATTTTTCAATACCTTTTATAGAATTTATTGGAATCATTTTTCCGGATTTACATTTTAGACATTTTTCTGTGAACATTACTTTTAATAATAATATTATTGGCAATGCCGGTATTAAAAAAATAAATGGAATAAATATAATTGCTAATATAAAAGCAAAAATGAAAAGACAGCCACTAAAATCACCTGCTCCTGAAAAAGGATTTCCCAAACGTTTATTTGCATATATAGAAGCACATATAAGTAATATTAAATAAATGATAGCAACAACTAAATTTTTTTTCTTTAAAATCATAACTATTCTATTTTTACGAATTGTTCCGCAATTTGAACAAATGTATTGTTTTTTTATATCAGATGATAATACTATTTTCTTAAAATCTTTAGAATTACATTTACAACAAGATTGGACTAAATCAACATTAATTTTTCCGCACTTTAAACATTTTTTTGCCATAAATAAGTAACCTCAAAATATATAATTATTAATATTTTTTTCTTCTATATTTCTTATACTTTTCAAACTTTTTGTTGTTACTTTTCCCTTTCGGTTTGTTTGTCCCTTGAGTTATTGTGAGTTTTTGTTTCATTCTTGCGTTTCTGTCTTTTTCAACAAAAATATCATTCCCGTTTAAATCTTGTTCGGTATAATACATTAATGTTGAATATGTTGAAGGAGTGGGTGTAAAAACTTGAACTTGTTCAGGTTTAAATTTAAGATTTTTATTAATAAAATTTAATAGTTCTTTTGTGTCATTTAGACTACATCCGGGATGATCTACCATAAAATAGCAGGTTAAAAATTGATTTAAAGGTTTGTTTATATATTCAAAATCATTCATAAAATCAAGAAAAGTATCTTGTTTTGGTTTGCCCATCATCTTTAAAACGGTATCGGATATATGTTCCGGGGCAATTTTTAATTGCCCAGAAATATTGTTTTGCGATATATATTTTAAATATTTTTCTCCCCCACCATTATCAGCAATTATTAAATCATGCCTTATACCGGAAGAAACAAACACTTTTTTTATTTTGTCATTTTTTGCAATTTCAGACAACAAACTTATTTGCTTATCATGAGAAAATATTATATTTTCACAAACTGTCGGATACAAACATCTTTTATTTTTACATTTACCTGTTATTCCATGTATTTTACAGGCAATCTTATACATGTTTCCGGTAGGTCCGCCGACATCCGAAATATAACCTTTAAAGTCCGGTTTTTGCACCAATTTATCTATTTCTCTTATTATAGATTCTTCACTTCTTGATATTACCGATTTACCTTGATGAACGGAAATCGCACAAAAATTACATTCCCCGCAGCAACCTCTGTGCGATACAACAGAAAACTTTATTGTTTCCTGAGCTTTTACCTTTCCCTGCTTTACGTAATAAGGATGAACTTCTCTTGTAAAATCCATATCATAAACTTTATCTAACTCCTGTTGTGTTAATGATAGTTGCGGAGGATTATGTATTAAATATCTTGTATCGTGTTTTTGGTTTAAACCTTTTGAATTTTCATAAGCCGAATTTTCATAAAATGTTTTAAACATTTGCCTGAAACTGTTTTTGTCTTTCACACATTGCTCGAAAGACGGAATTTCAATATAGTTTTCTTTGGGTGTTTTAGATATATAACATAATCCTTTTATATCTCTATAATCTTTGTTATCTCTCAATGCACATGAAAGTTCCAGCATTGTTTTTTCTGCCATACCGTAAACTAAAATATCGGCTTTTGAATCAAAAATCAAAGATCTTCTAAGCTTATTATCTTTTAAATCATAATGAACTACTCTTCTTAAACTTGCCTCTATACCGCCTAAAACTATAGGTTTTGTATTTTTAAAATATCTTCTTACAAGATTGGTATACACCATACAAGCCCTATCCGGTCTGCGATTATTTATTCCGCCGGGAGTTAAATCATCTTCGTTTCTGAATTTTCCGGTAGCCGTATAATTTGCAACTAAAGAGTCCATTGCACCGGCACTTACTGCCCAGTATAAAGAAGGCTCTCCTAATCTTACTATATCATCGGTATTTATATCCGGCTGTGAAATTATTGCTACTTTAAATCCATGTATTGTTAGCCAATTTCCTATAACGGCACTACCATTAAACGGGCTATCAATATACACATCTCCCGATATAATTATTATATCGGGTCTATCCCAATTGAGTTGATTAATCTCTTCTTTGGTTGTTGGTAAAAACATTTATCACCATTTATGAAAGATACAAAATACGGCAAGAACTATAAAAGCAAAACCCACAATATAATTCCATTTCATAGGCTCATGCATATATAGTACGGAAAAAAATGCAAAAACTGTTAGTGAAATTGCTTCTTGGATTGTTTTTAGTTGTGTTACGTTGAACTGTTCGTAACCTATTCTGTTTGCAGGAACCATAAAACAATATTCTACCAAAGCTATACACCAACAAATTAAAATTATTTTCCACATTTTTATATTTTCAAACTTTAAGTGCCAATACCATGCGAAAGTCATCAATGTGTTTGAAAAAAACAATAATACTATAGTTTTCATGTATGTAATCCTTTTTAAACTTTATTTACTCTTATATTCTATTCTTGTATGATATATTCCACATAATGTAGTTGTCATACTTTCGGAAATTTTAACTAAATCACTCAATGTTATCGGACAATCGGAAAACTGACCATCCGTAAACTTATTATTAATAACCTTTTCAACTACTTCTTTTAATTTACCTGCCGTCGTATCTTTTAATGTTCTTGAAATTGCCTCTATAGAGTCTGCAATCATAAGTATTGCCGAAATTTTTGTTTTGGGCTTTTCTCCGGGATAACGAAAATCTCTATCATCTATATCTTTATTTTGTTCTATTGCCTTAAAATAAAAATATTGAATAAGAGATGTTCCATGATGTTGGTTAATCGCATCTATTATAACTTTATCCAATTTATACTGTTTT
>JAEEGL011781552.1_pt1 | contig 15185 bp, 18 predicted proteins | sample 9134231 | NCBI WGS metagenome assembly JAEEGL01 (sample SAMN16246548, study PRJNA631951) | gut metagenome | biome: gut microbiome; feature: rumen; material: fiber-attached | host: Bos | place: Iran: Karaj | collected 2018-10 | reverse complement strand
GTATGGATCTATACAAATCTTCCAGAGAAGATGGGTATTACTATACGCCTGAACCAAATGAAGTTATTTACCAATATAAGCACATCTGTCCTGACTGTAAGAAAAGAATGGTGCATATTCCAATATCACAGAAACATTTCCTTTACGGAGCTGACAATTTCGAGGAGCTTATTCTCTGTCCTAATTGCGGAAATACAGTAATTGCGAAATTATCAGGTTTTACAGATTAAAGTCAAACCGCTGAGAGAATATCCCTCAGCGGTTATTTTATACCTATATCCTATTAATAGCATCCAACAATTCCTGCACATTAACGTGTGTATAGACCTTCTCGGTCAATGACATTGCACCAGAATGACCGACGATCTTCTTTATCAGCGTAGGCGATACCTCTTTCTCGGTCATCATGGAAATGCAGGTATCTACTTTGATAGACCCAAGCAGGGAGAATACTCGGTATATATCGACAATTACAAGGACCGCACCGAAGGAGATGTAACCACCGATCTTATAGTATCTGTCGAGGGCCAGGAACTGATGCGCAAGAGTGTGTCAATGGGCGGCAGCAGCCCGACCTGGAAATTCAATATAGAAGCTGCTCCTTGTCTGCGCGAGGGCATTGAGTATTATGTGGGCAGCATCATTGAGCCTTCGGACGGCGACAGACTGAACGGATGAGAAGCTGCAGCGATGTTTTTGTAAAAACATAAAAGCCGCGGTTGGTACCCATCTGAGGCTTTTGTTTCTTGAAGCGCACACAGCAGCTTTTCGCCAGCAATATAAATAGCTCATGATACCCATCTGTGCATATCGATAAAAAAATATTTAATTTTTTTGTAAAAAAGTATTGACAAATCGGAAATCATGTGCTATAATATCATATATCGTCAGCCAAACACTGATACGATATATGGCGGCATAGCTCAGCTGGCTAGAGCACTTGGTTCATACCCAGGGTGTCGGTGGTTCAAGTCCACTTGCCGCTACCATTATGGCCCGTTGGTCAAGAGGTTAAGACATCGCCCTTTCACGGCGGAATCATGGGTTCAATTCCCGTACGGGTCACCAACATGTGCATCAGACGAACTTTTCAATAGTTATGATTGGATTTATGTTTGTTTTGAGTTATAAGCATATATAAAAAAGAGCAGGGTTCCCCCTGCTCTCTTTTATTTTAAGTATTCACTTGCCGCGTATACGACCTTTCCCTCATACACGAGCTTTACCCAGTGATAGCCGTCGATAAGGACTGGCGGCTCACCGCCCCACATGTAGACGATAGTCTTTGCCGGCAGTGTATCATTGATTCCGCCTTTAAGACCGGGTGATGTCCGGATATTGATTTTGCAGGTCGTGCGCTTCGTGGAGTACGCTGCCGCCCTCTGAAAGAGTGCTCCCCCGTCAACGAGCATGGAGTACTCTTCCGTTCCCGCGTGCCTGAGCCACTTTTCTCCGTTTATCGTATAGATACGATCTACGGGATAGTAGTCACCCTTCGTGACGCGGCTGTATATTTTCGCGCTCTTGCTCATACCGGCGCGGACCGCTGCGGTAGATACCGCACGATAGATGTACTGCACGGGTTCATACGCGCTGTCCGGATCAACCTCCTCGCCGAGCACACGGCTGATGATCTCGTCGTATGGGAATAACTTTCCCGGGCAGTTGTAACGCTCGGGATCCCGGGTCAGCGGAGATACCTCCGAGTGTCCTATAATGTGTTTACGGTCGATCTTCGGCGTGACTCCGTTAGCTCTCATGTGAGGCACGATAACGGTCTTTATCAGCTCAACTGCCGCCGCCTTCTGTGCTTCGGTAATGTCGCCGCGGGAGCAATGTACAAATTCTGCGCTGTACGAATAATAATTGCAGTTGGTCTTGCGCGATTTCACGATGTCCGACAGCGAGTAGCCGTAGTATTTCGGGTCTTTAGGATCCGTCGCTGTGCCGTTACACCATGCGGCATTTTCCGGTGCGACAAGCTGGTACACGTCACCGTTAATGTCTATCAGATAGTTCGGAGAGCATTCCGCCGCTTTGTTGAGATACCAGCTCAGGCTTTTGGAAAGTGACGTATTCCCCGTCTGATGGAAGACGATCATGTCAGCTTTCCACCCGCAGCGTCCGTTGAAGTGATTAGGGCTGTTCTTTTTCGTTATCTTCATAGCTTTCACCCCCGATGTATCCGGCCACGTTTTTATTGGTGCCGAGCCAATCGCGCATAGTCTCAAGGGCTACATCCACCCAGGCCGAAAACACGCGAAACGGCACAATTGCGGCTATTACCGGAAACTTCGCAACGAACCAGTCGTATACCTGCCTGAGTTTCAGCTGACCGGTACCGCTGCCGAGGAGCTTTTCAGCCTCGGTAACCGCCCATTTCAGCCACTCGATTATCTTCCGTCTCTGATTGACAGCTATGTAAGCTGTCACTATCAACAGAATAACTGCACCCACAGACAGGGCAATGATAGTTTTGATTTCCATTGTTACTCCTTTCCGTTGGTATTCCGAACTTACTTGACGTGAACGCCCTCACACAGTTCTGGATAGCATACCCCGCGAAACTGATTCCGGATGTTCCCCATAGTGTTTCTACGATTGCTATGGATAACTCCGACACCGGATTCTTATCTAGTATCGCGAGGACATAACTCGCGGTCGTGTATATCACCGAAATAACGATGCACGCGGCGAGCCAGACCTTTGAGAACTGCCGTTTCTTTTTCGTTTTTTTATCAAACACTATTTTCATGTCCCCGCCCCCGCATCACCCAGCAGGAAGAACGGACGCACGCCGTAACTTTGAGAAGCGCTCATTTCCATCATTTTTACCGTTGTATTGATAGCCCAATAAAAATTACTTGTTTTTACCGTCTGTGTTAAAAAGCCCGCATCGTGTCCGCTGCCATTTGGATTTGCCCCAATGAAATCAGGCATTATACAGAACAAAGACATCTGAGGCAAAACAGACAGATAATTAGTATGAATATAATCCGAATATACTCCGGTCAACGAACTGAGCGCCATTAATTCGGCTGTACAGTCATATTTTGTAGTAGTTTGGCCGATAATGTCGTAATATTCGTAACTGATAACCATATCCGGGAAAGCATCAGCAATAGCAGTTCTGCCTTTGTTCAGGTTGGTAGTGAACATAGCCGATTGATAATATCCATTACTTACCGTTCCGCCCATTTGAGCAGTATACAGAGTATTATCCGGAACAATAACAGCATGATGTTTATCAGTGCCATTGTGAAGGAAATAGTCGAAATCTGCAATGCGCCATTTATTTGACACGGTTGTTCCGTCTATCGTTACAGGTATTTCCCAGTAATCGCCGACATACAGGTCATCAAACGAACCGTCTGCAATTGCCGCGAGCTGATCTGCCGAAACGCTGTTTCCGAGGTATTTTCCGCGGTAAATGTTCTTATGGTTTTCGGGAATATCTGTGATCCAAGATTCCCCGCCGCCTCCGCCTCCGCCTATCTCCCGTTTGTTCCAGTTATCGTCACCGTCGAGGGTATAGATTTCCAGCTCACCGCCGGTAGTGTACGCTAAACCACCCTTTATCGGGTGGTTGAGACCGGCCAGCTCGTCAGTGCCGCCGCGGCTGGTATTCGGGAGCTTGGGAAGCTCCGCCGCCGAGCTGATAGCAAATTCGGCGTAGTCTGTCGTGTAATTATAACTGGTAAGTGCTGCCATAAGTGACCTCCTACTTAATAATAAATGATATTAGTGCTGTGCCAATTCCGCCCGCAAATGCCCCGATGACCGCAGCTATGACGGATTCCCAGCGCTTCGCCGGTTTGTTCTCAATCTCTGTCACCTTACCGTCGATGCGGTTTATGTCCTCTCTCATGTTTTTCATCTCCACTACCATGGATCGGATATTTTCAATAAGATCTTCCTGTTTATCGACGCGTTTATGCAGAGACTTGACCGAGCTTTCCGTCGCCGTGAGGCGCTCGAAGATCTCCTTTTCGTTGATGTCCATTCCCCTCACCTCACTTTATCAGCACTTCAATGTGCGTTTCGTTAATGCGCCGCAGGACGCGGACATTCGTTTTTGTGAACGTCGGAACCCCGACACCCTGACGCGCCGAAACATAGCCTCCCGGCTCGCATTTCCCATTGTCGCGGATTATCAGCCGTCCTAAAAGTCCGATAGCCGCCCATTCCTGCCGCTGTGACCGCGGGATATATTTCCGCTCCGGGTCGTAGTCGTCGGAGAGCTGCGGCTTGCCGTCTTTGTCGGGTATATACGCGCCGAACACGTCGGTTTTATACTTCCCGTGCCAGTGCTCCTCGTATGCGTTGCCGATTACTGACGCACGGCAGGACACCGCGCCGAGGATGTCGTCGCCGTTCGCCGGTTCTATTGTGCCAGCTGAAACATAACATAGGCTTTTATCGTCCCACTTTGGCGTTGTAAGCTGTACCAGCATTCCGCGCCTGTCTTCGTTGTCCGGATTTCCGTCCGCCCACTCGAAATATTCCGCGTAGTCCGCGCCGATCGCGTGATATCCGCCCGATGCATATACCTCACCGATGCTGTTGACATAAAAGCACTTGCTTCTGTTGTTTGTGCCGGAGCCGTCTCCGACAACAAGGCGCTCGTCCGATGAGGCTTCGCCGTACTCTCCGAACATTCCGCAATTCGTCGTGTTGTTCAGGTTTCCCTGTCCTACCGTCAGCCCCCATGAACCGGACACAGTGTTCCATTGTCCTCCCACAAGCGCGTAATGTGTAGTTACGGTATTGTTATACCCCACGACAACATCATAATCGCCCGATACGGTATTGTACTCGCCTGAAACAATACTGCTGTCGGCGCCGTTCAGCGTGTTATGCTGTCCGCCGACTGTACTTCCGTTGCTGTTGGTTATCGTATTATCATAACCGGATACTGCGAGCCACGAGCCGCTGACTATTTCGTTTTCGCTGCCGCTGAGGGTCACATAATATGCGTAGTTTGACACGGTATTCATATTACCGTGTATATCCGACCATTTGCAGTTCGTGATGCGGTTTCCTTCACCGTCCATGTGGGTGCAGTAGTTACCGCCCATATTTCCGCCGAGGGCTTTGTTGTTCTTGCCCTCAATGTGCAGCCAGCTGTCTCGCGCAGCCTGTTCATTGTCCGTGTAGTCGTTGAAGCGCTCGGAATGGTTCCCGATGTCCTCACCCACGCCGCCGGATGAGATCACAGCAACAACTTCCCATTCATATACCGCCGGACTTGCCGCTGTCGCCTCGCTTACAAGCTTACGACGTTTAATTGTGGTCAGATGCTTATCATTATTGTTATCTAGCATAAACCACTCATCTTTCGCCTTGATTTTATTAGCAGTATCACTTGCCGGATCCGAAGCTGAATAAAACCTTTCCGCGACAACATTCGTAATCTCGGCTTTCTTGTTCGGAGTGGTTTTCTTATTTTCGCCTGTATCAGCATAGGACGTGATCTGTTCCTGGAAACCACCCGTGGCTGATACTGTATAATGTATAGCAGTCACGGCCGCTTTGAACTCCGCAGGTTCTCCGGCGTAATCATACACATCAATCACGTCCCCACACTGTAACGCAGTCGTAGCTCGCTTGGTGATCGTTGTTGATATGTATGACAGGCCGCCGAGTTGTGTCCAGCAGTAGTTGGCTATTGCGACCGTAGCAAACGGATTCTTGACCTTGACAATTCCGGTCGCGTCCTCATCGTATTGACTTCCTGGTACATCATCAATATAGATATCTGTATCGTCGTCGACTTCGATGTAGAGGCCATTAACGGTATATCCGACAGTCTCATCTATCATCTGCGATATGACATTCGCAGCGGAAAGTGGATAAGTCGCTTCCGCGAACTGTACGAAGGTTACAGCATCATTCTCGTCAATGTGAACATTAGCGGCGTGAGATGCCGCGATAAATGAAAGTATCTGACGGTATGTATACCCTTCGGGCTTTGTTTCCACCGTCCAGTTCTGGCAGACAAAACTGCATGAAAGGCTATATCGTGATGTGATATAGTCGAGCATCTGCTGATGTGTCGCAGGGAACGTTAGTGCAGAAGCTCCTCCGCCGGCTTTCCACTTGCATTCTTTGTCAAGCCGGTTCAGATAATCCATACAGGTAACATTCAAATATCCGTGCTTGTTCTTGGTGCATTTCGTGACATAAAATCTTCCCATCCGGGTAAAATTTACGTCATCACCGAATTTAACATAAGGCACAAAACGCGTATTCTTGGGAATGTCATTTTCTGACTTGCGAAGCGTGACCGACAGACGATCGGATATGGCGTTTCCGATAGAAACGCCTTTATCCGTCAGCTTTCGCTGTATGTCCATGCTAACTATGTCAGCGGAGGTGTAAACCGCGCCTTCATCATTGGTCACGATCTTGAAATCGAGATCGCGTATAGCCTGATACGCGTTAGTACTGACCTCGCGCATATCACACCTCCTCCATCTCGAGTGAGAAACCGCCTACCAGCGTAGGATCCGACGCACTCTGTCCGAAATAGATGTAGTTATCCGGGATCTCTGACATGCAATGAAATGTACCGTTAACCACGTTCGTGCTGCCGTCATTGAAAACCACAGAAAACGACGCGCCAGCAAGAATACTCTTTATTGTGCGCCACATCGTTACAGGCATCGAACCGATGGTAACGGTTAACTTCTTTTTCGGCTGTCCTACACAGTCTATAAGCATAGATCCGTCAAGCGCATACGCGATACTTTCGGAACGAGTTTTCTGAGACACATAAGGCTGTATCGTTGCATAAGCCGATACATCGTACTGAGCTATAGTTATTGTTGCCACTACCCGTTAACTCCTTCCAGTGGTATTTTTCCTTCCATGCGTGTGATCTCATTGATATCCTCAATGCACGCACGGCCGAGCGAAAGATCATTCGCCACAAATTCGACCTCCAAAGAAGCTTTGATTTTTTCGTTGCTGGCCTTAAGCTCGTTTACAGCTGTAACAACGTCCTCAAGAGTCGTTTCTGCTTCTTTTCCGTTTTTCTTGGCACCTGCTTTGACCTGATCTGTGATGTTCTCAGCAGTATTTTCAATACTTGTTACAATATTGCTTGCTGCGGACTCCTGACCTGCGAGCTGTACACCTATAGCCTTTTTGAGCTTTTCGTCAGCCTCTTCTTTCGTATCCCAGATCGTGGGTATCAGACTTGTGATATTGACAGATGTCTTATTCTTGCCGGAGGAAGATCCGGTAGAAGCAGAAGACTTCTTCGAAGCTTTTTCAGTGCTTTTTTCCTTGTTCTTTTCGTAATTGTGTATCTTTACGTTCGCGTCTCTCCACATCTTACTGTCCGGAGTAAGATATTTGTCGCGAAGCTTTGCGAGAGCGTCGTAGTAGGTGTCCTCGGTGATCTCATCCATTTTCAGCTTGTAATCAAGATCATCGAGCTGACTTTTATACTCCTCCTCTTTAAGCTCCTGCTCGGTCTTTTCTTTCGAACCCGTGCCGGAGCCGTTTTTCTTTGTATCATCTCCGCTGCTCTTTGAAGCGATAGAATTAACATCAAGTGTAAAACCGCTGTTAGTAACGATAGTGCCGTTATTCTTGGCTTCTTCCTGCTTCTGTTTCTTTTTCTGCTCTTGCTGTATCCGATAAGCCCTTTCCTGACCTGAAATGCCGGAACTGTAACTCTTAGCAAGACCTTTCTCCTCGGTCTTTGCATCTTCAACAATTGCTTCTTTCAACTCTTCCTGCGCATTCTTGCCTGTAAAATCCACCTTACCGAAATGGTCTATCTTTGCGCCGGTCCAGCCGATAACGAAATTAAATGCATCGATCAGGCTGTTAAGCACATCGATAATGCCATTGACAATGCCTTCCGCAACAGAAAGAATTCCGTTCCAGATAGAATCGAAGATCTTGCTGATACCTTTCCAGGCTTTCTCCCAGTCCCCTGTAAATATTCCGGTAATGAAGTCCAGAATTCCCTCGAATACACCTCGAATAGTATCAATGGCTGTACTTATTACCGTTACAAGGTTGTTTATCGTTGCTGTTATGCCTGTTATCATAACTTCCAACGATTTTACGACAATATCAACTATAAGCTTTATGAGCTGTATCAGCGGCGGAAGAATAAGATTGAGCAGATCACTCAATAGCTTTATAAGCGGTGTAAGACCTTTTATCAAAGATAACACCGGCTCAAGGAGCGCAACAACGATTTGGAGTATGGGCGGGAGCAGATCGACGATCAGACTGAGTATCGGTGACAGCGCATCGAGAAGCTCCATTATCACCGGCAAGATGCTTTGAATGATCTGTGAGAGTACCGGTACCAGTTCCTTAATGATAGCGAGCAGCGGAGGCAGTATCGTGTCTGTAATCGCTGTAACGAGTTCAACAATCGGTGACAGAAGTGAAAGCAGATTGGGTAGGACGCTTGTCGCAATCTGTATAATCGGCTCAATTAGTTCGGAGAGGTCTTCGACAAGAGGCACAATAGCCTCTTCTATCTTTGGTAATACCTCATCGATCATGGGCGATATCGCGTCAAGCAGCTTATCCGCAACCGGCATAAGCTTGTCACCGATCTCCGCTGCGGAGACCGCAAGCTTGTTCGTGAACTTCTCCCACTTCGCAGCGGTCGTCTCCTCCATTGTCTCGAAGGCTTCCTCTGTAGCGCCGAGGCTGTAAGACATTGACGCAAGAATATCGTTGAAATCCTTGCCGCCGTCCTTCATGATCGTAAGGGCAGCGTTACCGGCCTCGACGGATCCGAACATATCAGAAAGCTTCACACCGGTCTGTTCAGCATAGTCCTGAAGGATATACAGAACGTCGGAAGTATTCGCGCCTGCTTCCTGCAATTCCGCAAAGCCCATGTTTGTAAGTTCTCGCAAAGCTTCGTCGGCTTTTGAACCGCTCTTGCCGAGCTCGGCGAGCATTGCTTTGATCTGAGTGCCCGCTTCTGCGGTACCCAGACCGTTCTTGGTAAGTATTGCATACTGTGTTGAAAGGTCCTCGAGCGAGGTTTTCGTCGAATTCGCGACCGGTATGGTCTGCCCCATGGAGGCCGCGAGCTCGTCAACAGTCGTTTTACCTTTATTCTGAGTGTTTATAAGTACACCGGAGATGTGCGTCGCATCATCAGCAGCAAGCCCATAAGCATTGATTGCGGTCGTAAGCACATCAACAGCGGTCGAAGCTTCTGTGAAACCGCCTTTGGCAAGCTTATTCGCCGTTTCAACAAACCCGATGACCTTATCTTCATCGACTGATGCGGATAGTGCGCTATATATACTTTCAGCGATATCTCCAAAACTTTGACCTGTCGTTTTTGAAAGATCTTCGAGATCTCCTTTGAACTTACCGAAGTATGTACCATCGGAAAGCAGGGTCTTCACCTTCGCGAACGAAGTCTCGGCATTTGCTGACATCTTGATACAAGCCGCTGCGGCCGAGCCTACCGCCGTAACGATAGCGACACCCGCCTTCGCGATAATTCCACCGACCTTCGAGATCTTACCGCCGCTCGCCTCGGCTTTATTTCCCATACCGTCGATTTCGTCTGACGATGTTCTGACCTTATCTCCGGCATCATCGGCAGAATCCGCCACATCATCGAGGCTGTCCGCTAATTCGTCAACACTTTTGGCAGCGTTCTCAGATTTCTTCCCGGCATCTTCCGCACTTTCTCCGAGATCGTCGATACCATCAGCAGCACCTTTTACGGCTTTGCCCGCGTTTTTACCTATTTTTTCTGCGGCATCACCGACTTTATCGACGCTTTTTACCGCTTTTGAGGCTGCATTTTCTGCCGCGCGCTGGGCGTCGTCAAGATCACTCTCGATTTTCGAACTGTCTGCACGGACTTCGAGTATAACTTCACCGTCAGCCATTTATCCACCGCCTTTACTGAGCATCATGTCGAAGAGACGGTTCCAGCCGTCGTTGGCTTTCTTCTCCCGCTCCTCGCGTGATACCGGCAGAGCATACACCCGTTTGAGCTCGGCGAGCTGGTTAATCATTTCCTGATTATTCCGCTCACTCTTCGGGAACGGGCGTGCCCGTATTTCGATGACTTTCTTTATCTTGCTGTCTTCGGGCAATCCCTCGAACAGCGATACGAATTTCCACCAGGGCAGTTTTCCTTGTTCCGCAAAAAGATCGATGCCATACGCCAGCATGAACGATGAGTATATATACGAGCTGTCAGCCCTGAAGTCGTAGAGCCTTTCCCCGCCGCCGCTTCCCTTGCGTTCCTGCGATATGTAGTCTTTGACTATTCGGTCAACGACGTTAATCTTGAACATTTCGGGAACCTTTCTCGGAGATTTCACGAACCAGTCGTACACACTCTCTACCTTCTCGGCATCTGTAAGCACGCTGCTCTTATCCGCGAACAGGTCATAAAACTGTAATACGCGATCGAAGGGCAGTATAAAACGTACCTGCACACCATCTATTTCTACGGTATCGGGAAACGGCTCATAGCAGCTGTGTATTACCATTTTCTACCTCTGAACCGTGTTTTTATCTGCTGTTTACTTGCAGTAACAGTATCTCTGATCTTCGGGATGATAACATCCGCGATGAACGGGAAGATCTGTAATGACATTTCGATGTAGTTATCCTCATAGAACTCGAGCACCTCAAGTGTGTTGTCCTCGCCCATCACGGTCTTGAGTATAGTTATTATTGCTTCTCCATAATCCGTGTAAAGAGCCTGGAAATTCTCCTCAGAGACACCCGCCTGCTGTGCCGCTTTTACCGCGCGTTCAGCCTTAACGAGATCATTGTACTGTGCGCGGAACTGTGCGGTTATAGCATCGATGTCGACGTCTATGTGCAGAGTCTTAACGACAGTGCCGTCACTCTCTGTAAGTTCAAGATCTTCTACTACCTTGTTGCTGCGATGTATTCTGTATGCCATGATGATACTCCTTTCATAAAAAAGGCGGGCAGGGTTATTCCCTGTCCGCTGCTTTATTCACTTATCCGTTTGATGCCGGCGATACTGCGCCATAAGACAGCGGCGCAGAAACTATAATGCCGTCCGAGTCGGTAACTGTCACAGTACCCGTACCCGCGAATGTCTTAGCGGTAGGCGTACCGCCTATTACACCGGAAGAAATAGACAGACCGTTCGGGAAACCAAGTATCTGATAGGTGTACGGGCTCTTACCGCCTGATACAAAGGTAGTAACATCAAAGTCTGTGATCGCGGTGCCGACAGTCATAGCCGGTATAGATCCGGTGATATCGAGTGCAAGCGTATCATACTGGCTTACAGTCGGCGCGCCGTTGAATGCAATTGTTACCGATATCGCGTTCGGTGCAGTCGATTCACCGCCGGATATAGCTATTGTCTCCAGCGTTACCGGAACGGTAATCTGCTGGCCGCCGCGGCGCATCTTGATGTCGGTGCAGCGTGCCTTGCCTGTCTGCCACTGAATGTTATTCAGATAAACGCAGGCAGGGTCGTTAGCGTTGAATTCGCCGGCAAGTGTGAGTTTCGGTGCAAGACCGGTCACCGCAGACGAGGAATAGCCGCTGTCGGCAAGATACGAAGTCGAGAAGATAACTTCGTTCAGAGCCATATTGATATTCTTGAACGCCTCGCAAAGCGAAACATATGTACCCGACGAAGCTGTCGGGGTAGTATTGATCTCGACACGAGCATTATAGTTCATGTCTATGCCGGCAATCTTGTCGGCTGCTGTATTATTGCTCATATTTCACGTTCCTTTCAAAAACTTATGAATATTTCTGTGATCAGGCTGTACACATAGAACTTACCGTCATACCCGACATAGGCGGGTCCGCCCTGCTTCCCGGCAGACAGCACATTAACCGTCTGCCCAAAGATATTAGTGACTGTATCTATGCAGTTCCCGATTGCACATACATTTTCAAGAGCTGTTTTCTGTGATTCGTCTTTCGATAAAAACAGCACGGTAACAGTCTCCTTACCGTGCTGCTTATTAAGATATCTACCCTTCGGCATGCCGCCCGTGAGCTCTGCGGTTGTTCCGGAACTGTTCGCGGGGAGCTGCGTTGAGAGTTTGATATCAACGCCTGTTTCGCCCTTTGCGAGAGCGACAACGGCTTCAAATGCCTCTACCTGCGGTATCATTTCTGCATTCCCCTTTTCAGCGCGTTTTCATAGATCGTTGTCCAATCCTTGATATGCTTCTCCTTGGCTTTCTGGCACCAGAGCTTGCCACCCTTTGAATACTTGAGCGGCTTACCCGTAAGCACCTTCCGGACTCCTTCTCTCGCATATGCGGACCGTGTTTTCGGATCCACCATGAGAACGCCATAGTAAAGATACCGCGCATACGGTGTTGACCATACGAGCCGGAGTTCTGTATTGCCGAAGGCTTCAAGCACACGGGAATGTGTCTCGGCGCTTCGTTTCAGTATGTGCTGATCATCGGGAGCGTACTTGTTGCAGTCGGACACGATCTGCGGTTGTACGATCTTCAACGCCTTGTTGTTTGCTTCCGAGAACTTAGCAAGTATTGTCTGCTTATCCATACTGACTTTGACATTTACCGACATAACATCACCTCAATGTGGTGCAGCTTACGTTCGTCATAGAACTTTCTGACATCCTCAATGTGGAACACTTCCCCGTCGAACGTAACGCACATATCGATATCGAATGTCACATCCTGCGGCGAGCTGTTCAAGCAGTCATAAAACAGCTTATACGCCGCATTGAGCTGCCTATTGTCCTTCGCACTGACCGCCGAATAACAGGGCTCGACGCGCACATGTTCCAGCACCACAGTGTCGGAATTCTCGGTAACGTTGTAATCACCGAGAATGACTCTCGATAGCTCCGCCGAATGTATCAGCAGTCTGAGCGGTATCGGTCTCATATCGCACACACGCCTTTCCGGAGCAAGCCAGTAGGTGCAAGGAATGACCGCGCCTGGGTACAGATGCACGACAGCTTATCGGCAGTCATAGAAGCGCCCTTACTGTCCGAATAACTGAAAGAACCGAGAGACATACTTCCCGCGGTTTCGCCGCCTGCAAGTCCGTCCATACCGCCGTGACCGTACAGATATTCGGTTTCCGCGCATATCGCGTTCTTTACCGATTCGCGCACATACATAGGAGCGTCTTCGGCAATTATGCCCGACATGCAGATAGCATTGTTCACGATATCATACGCACGCGGGAGCAGCTCGGTAAGATCATCATCGGGCACATAAGTACCGCGGTATTCGCCTTTGTACCATGTGCTCATTTCCGTAAGAAACTCCTGGGTCATAACTGCACCTCCGTTTTACTTTGCTTTCGCAGATTTCTTAGGCTTGGGCTTTGCCGGTTCCGGCTCTTCGACCTTCGTTTCCGGCTCCTCGATGATTTTCTCTTCTTCAACAGGAGCGTCGGGAAGTCTGGGCGGGATTACCGGCGAAGGCATCAGACCTATTATTCTTCCCATGATTTACTCCTTTCCGCTTACACAATAGCCTTGTGGTGGCAGTAGATACCGGCGGTCTTGTTCTCATATGCGTCCGCAAGGCCGTAAGAACGGAAGCAGAAGATCCACGCGTCAGCGTTCTGATTCTGATCGGGCGTGAAGATCTTATCAACTATGTGCTTGCTATACTGCATAACAGCGTCCTTGCGTGCAACCATGAAGTTGATGTCCGCACCGCTGTTGTAGTATACGGTCACCTTTGTACCTTCTGTCTGAGCCGCAATAGTAACGGTGCCAGTTGCCTTTGCATATGTCACATTGCTCATGGGGATCACGGTAGTTCCGGAAACTACCGCCTGTATCGTTTCGGGCTTGTCCGTAACGACAAAGTCGGTCTGGCTTGCAGTCGCCGTGAATTCCTGCTTGTTGACAGCCTTGGTATAACCGCCGCCGGTCTCGCCGGTGCTTGTGCCGTCGTACTGTGTGATTGCGGTATAGAACCTTGTCTGCGGCACATTTACGATCGACGAGAAGCGAGACATTACTTCCTTGCTCTTGGTGAGATCAAGATCGGAAATGAGTCCTGCGAGAGTGGGAGTGATGAACAGTACTCTGCCCTCGGTAGGAACCTCGGCTTCGTCCATGGCGTTTGTTGCCGTGCGAAGCGCTGCGTATGCGTCTGCACCGGTCGAGAGTGTACCTGTAACGGAGCCGATGTTCGGTATACCGGCGTATGTTGCAAATCTGAACGCATCAAGTTCGGGAACCACCTTTGTTCTGATGAACTCGGCGGAGAGCTTACCGAAAGCGAGCCCCGCCGTCTCCTCGTTGTCCATAGCATCTACGGAAAACTTGCGGCCTCTGTCGAAGTTGAACTGTACCGTCTCATTGGTGAGGGTCACATCACCGTTTACATAACCGCTGTTGCGCGAATAGTCGGCGAGACCGTCCATAGACAGCTTCGGAATGATGATCTCGTTCGCGTTGGCGCCTGCTCTTACAAGCGTAGCATCGGAATCGAGAACAGATGTGAGAGATGCTCTCTTGTAGACCTCATCGAGGAGGTCAATGTACTTCTTGAATTTTGCGATAGAATTTCCCATTTTGATTCTCCTTTACTTGTTTTCGGGCGGGAGCCCCATTACCGCACGGGCATCCGCGTCGCTCACATTCGGCGGTACATTGTTGTTTCCGCCGTGGGTTCCGGTCGTACCCGTGTTGTTGCTTGTTCCCGTACCCTGAGATGTGCCGCTGTCGAAAAGATAATCGTTGTCCTTTGCGATGGCTTCGAGCGCTGCTTTGATGTCCTCGGAACGGTTCTTACTGCCTTTGAGCGTGTCGATATCGAGCAGCGCCTTGACCGCTTTTGCGTTCTTCGCCTTGGCTCCGGCGATTGCTGTATCGAGCAGACCGGAGAATTCGAGATCGTCAAGCTTTGCCTGATATTCTTTCTCCTTCTCGGCGACCTGCGCGTTCGCGGTCTCGATCTGCTTCTTCAGCTCGTCGACATTCACGCCGTCGAACTTCTTCAGAGACTCCTGCACAGCCTTTAACTGCTCCTCGACGCCGGACTTTTCCGTCTCCAGCTTCATCTTCGTCTTTTCAAACTCCGCCGCAGTCTTGTAGTTTTCGGCAACAGCTTTGTTCAGGGCTTCCTGTTTATCTGCCGGAACTTCAAGTCCCAGCTCCTTCAGGATTTCGAGAATGTTTTTCATGGTTTTATTTCCTTTCTGCGTGATGTTTTAACAGC
>JAEEGL010810412.1_pt1 | contig 15185 bp, 13 predicted proteins | sample 9134231 | NCBI WGS metagenome assembly JAEEGL01 (sample SAMN16246548, study PRJNA631951) | gut metagenome | biome: gut microbiome; feature: rumen; material: fiber-attached | host: Bos | place: Iran: Karaj | collected 2018-10 | reverse complement strand
TAATCCATTATCACCTTCGATGATTCTAATGTCATGAATAGCAATAGCATTATCAACAACTACAGAAGCAATTCCTTTCATACGAGAACCTTCTCTTTCAACCTTACGAATTTTAACTGATGTAATTTCCATTTAGTACCTCCTTAACCATTAGTTAATTTAATTATAATACTTTTGTTTGTTAATATCAATATTTTTTGGTAAAAAAGACCTATGAAAATTAGATTTTAAGTATAAAAATAGACTTATATTTAAGCCTATTTTAATATTAAAGAATGTGACGTTTTAAATCTTCCAGAATAATACTCTACATCAACTGAATCAATAAAATAAATAGACTATTTAAAGTCTATTTGAAATGTATACAAAATCTTCTACACTTAATTCTTCAGCTCTTTTTTGAAGAGTTTTATTTATTTCTTTTAATATTTCTTCTAGTTTTTTTAAATCATAATTATATAAATTATTTTTTAAATTCTTTCTTTTAAATCTAAATGAATCTTTTATTAACTTATAAAACTTTTCTTCATTCACTTTTTCTTTTTCTTTAGTTTTAAGTTTTATTACCATACTATCAACTTTAGGAATTGGTTCAAAACAGTTCTTACTAACATCACATACTTTTACAATATCAAAGTTATATTGTAAAAATACACTTATTGATCCATATTCTCTTGATTTTGGTTTTGCCATAAATCTACTAGCAACTTCTTTTTGAATCATTATAGTTATTTCATATGGTTTTGATTCATCAACTATTTTATTTATTATTGCTGTTGTTATATAGTAAGGTAGATTTCCAACAAAATAAATATGATTATACTTTTTATCTATATAATCATTAATTTTTAGTTTTAAAAAATCTCCAAATACTATTCTTAAATTAGAACTATTTATACTTTCAAGTACACCTTTTAGTCTTTCATCTATTTCAAAACAAATAACATCACAGTTTTTATTAACTAGATGTTTTGTTAGTGCTCCCGCACCTGGTCCTATTTCAATAATTAAATCATCACTATTTGGATTAATAGAATCAACTATTTTATTAATTATATTATTATCTTTTAAAAAGTTTTGGCCAAGAGACTTCTTATAATCAAATGTCATTTTGTCCATCCTTCTCTTATTACTTCAAATGTAAGATTTCTAACTCTACCAACATGCTTTCTTGCATAATCTTCACTTTCAGTTAATAAATCAATTACATTTCCACCAACACCACGATCAAGTATTATTGCCATAATTGGTTCATCTGACAATTTACCAACATTAAATCTTAATATTGTTCCACATGGATACTTTCTACTACTAGCAACAATTCTAACAGTACCATATGTTTTATCATTATAATATATTCCTTCTTTTAATACATTAGTTCTAGGAGGACAAGCTAAATATCCAGAACACAAAGGACAATCTCCTGCATAACCAGTTAACTCTCCTTTAAATGTATATATTGGATTATATACACCTTGGGCATATAATTCTTTTTGAGTATCTCTCATAGTTTTTATATCAGTATTTTTACTATCATAATTTGAAGCAAGTGAAAGAATAGAACTACTAATTGTTCCTTTATTTACTAACATGATAACAGCAATAACAACTACTGTTTCAATAACCATTAAAATTCTACTTCTAATGTATTCTTTCATTTCCTTCTCCTATAAAAAATTATAGTATATAGATTATTAAATGTCAAAAACCTCACGAGCATTCTTACTAGTAATATCTATTACTTCTTCTACACTTACATTTTTAATATCAGCTATTCTTTTAGCTACAAAATAAACATTAGATGGTTTATTTTGTTTACCCCTAAAAGGTTCAGGTGATAGATATGGACTATCAGTTTCTAAAACAATATCTTTTAAATCAATATTTTCAATAACTTTATATAACTTAGAATTCTTAAAAGTTAAAACTCCACCAATACCAAGTTTAAAACCAAGTTTAATAAACTCACGAGCCATTTCCAAACTACCACTAAAACAATGAATAACACCACGAGCCTTATAACCTTTTAATATATCTAATACGTCCCCAATACTATCCCTTGTATGAACAATAATAGGTAAATTATATTTAATACTAAGTTCAATTTGTTTAATAAATAAATCTCTTTGTAATTCCTTATTATCCTTAACCCAATAATAATCAAGGCCAATTTCACCAATTGAATATATCTTATTATTCTTTATTAGCTCTTCAATTTGATTTAAATCATAATCATTAACTTCCTCTGGATGAATACCAATTGCTGGTAATAAAAAATTATTATATTTTTTTGATAGTTCAATTACCTCAAGTGCATCTTTATTATTAGTAGATGCATTTATAACATACTCTACATTATTATTTTTTAATTCATTAACTAAACTATCAATATTATCATAATATTCACTATATATATGAGCATGAGTATCTATCATTTCACACCTCTTTTTAATATTATATACAAGAATAAATAAAAAGACTATTAATTTTTAATTAATAATCTAATTATTAAACTTCATTTGATATATTACTTCAAGCAAACTCTCTAAATAATAAATATAATTCTTTTCCAAACTTGCTTTTAATAAAGTAATAACAATCGCACCATTCTTATACATAAAATTAAACTTAGTAGTTATCTTAGTTGATTCAACAAACAACTTTTCAACATTTAAATTTTCAAGAACTTCTTTTTTAATTCTAAGAACAGTTTTCAAATTATCATTCTCAGTTATTTTAACCATTGTAATCATTAACAATTTTTCTAAATATTTTTCATGAGCATATAACTCTAAAGATGGATTTGTCATACCAAATCTATCTCTAATTTCAGAAAGAACACTCTTTAATTCTTTCTTATTTGTAATACCATTAATCTTCTTATGCAAATCAATTAGTATTGAACTTTCATCTGTATATTCTTTACCAATATGTGTTTCAACATCAATTGGAATAACTTCTTTTTCTTCTTCAAGATCTGGATTTATACCATTTACTTCTTCATTAATTAAATCCATATACATATTAACACCAACACTATCAATAAAACCAGCTTGCTCTTTACCAAGAATATCGCCAGCACCTCTAATAGCAAGGTCTCTCATAGATATTTTATATCCACTACCAAGTTCAGTAAATTCTTTAATAGCATCAAGTCTTTTAATAGCAGTAGAATTAAGAACCTTTTCTTTCTTATACATTAAATATGCATATGCTATTTTATCACTTCTTCCAACTCTACCTCTAATTTGATACAACTGACTTAAACCAAATCTATCACTATCAATTACAACAATAGTATTAGCATTAGGAATATCAATACCATTTTCAATAATAGTAGTACTTATTAATACATCATACTTTCTATTAGTAAAATCATATATAACATCCTGCATATCATCTTTATTCATCTTACCATGTGCATAACATATTCTTGCTTCTGGTATTAATTTCTTATACTTTTCAACAATATTTTCCATATTATTAATATTGTTATAAAGAATGAAGGTTTGACCATGTCTAGACATCTCTTTTAAGACTGCTTCTCTAATTAACATTTCATTATATTCAATAACATATGTTGAAACTGGATATCTGTTTTCTGGAGCACTTTCAATTAATGATAAATCTCTAATACCAACAAGAGACATTTGAAGACTTCTTGGAATTGGAGTTGCTGATACTGATAAAACATGTACATTAGATTTTAATTCTTTAATCTTTTCTTTATGTTCAACACCAAAACGGTGCTCTTCATCAATAACAAGTAAACCTAAATCTTTAAATACAACATCCTTACTAAGTAGTCTATGTGTTCCAAATAAAATATCTATTTGTCCTTCTTTTAATCTTTTTAATTTATCTTGTACTTGTTTGTTAGTAAAATGTCTATTTATGAGTTCAATATTAATACCATGATGTGAAAATCTCTTAATAGCATTATCATATTGTTGATGAGAAAGTAATGTAGTTGGACAAAGATATGCTACTTGCTTACCATTTATAACTGTTTTAAACATTGCCCTAAATATAACTTCAGTTTTACCATATCCAACATCACCACAAAGAAGTCTTTCCATTGGTCTTGAACTTTCTAAATCATGTTTAATTTCATCAATAACTTTTAATTGATCTGGTGTTTCATTATATTCAAATTCACTTTCAAATACAATTTGATTTTCATCATCTTTTTTAAATGGAACAACAGTTGCTTTATTTCTTTCTTTATATATTTTTAATAATTCACCAGTAATATTTTTAATTCTTTCTTTAATCTTTAATTTAGTCTTAGTCCATTCAACACTATTTAATTTGTTAATAGTAGGCTTAGCGCCTTCCTTAGATGTATACTTATATAATTTTGAAATATCCTCAACTGGCATATATAATTTATCATTACCTTTATATTGAATTAAAAGATAATCTTTCTTAACACCATTTTTATTTAATGTAGTTATACCCTTATATATACCAATACCAGATTTTCTATGTACAACATAATCACCGATATTGATACCATCAATTGACAATATCTTTTCACCATAGGATTTTTCTTTGATTAATTCTTTACGATTATATCTATCAAATAAATCAAATTCTGAAAAATAATATTTATTTTTATATACAAAACCATGATTCAATGTATCTTTTTCTATTTTTAGAGAACTATCTATTTTTAATAATTCTTTTACAAGCTTGTCATTAGTACTAAATAATAAACCATTATTCTTTACAATATCACTTACAAATTTTTCTTTGTCTGAATCATATTTATCTATAGTACCAGCTTCTATATTAATATCACAATTCCTGTTGTTAATAGTATCTAAATAAATATCATCTTCGCTCTTTAAATCTTTTAACTTAAATAATGTACTTTCAAGATTTAAAAAATTAACTTGAGGTTTAATCATTTTCTCTTGCTCTTGAATTTGATTATAATTACTATAAATAACAGTATGATTATTTAAATAATCTTTTATTGATGAAGTATTATTACCATAATCATCTTTAATTGCTCCGACTGATATTTCATTTATTTCTTCAATTGATTTTTGTGAAACAATATCAAAATATTTAATCTTTTCTATCTCATCATCAAATAGTTCAATTCTAATTGGATTTTCTTCATTAATTGGAAATATATCTATAACAAAACCTCTAAGAGAATAATCAGATGTATTATAAACAACACTTTCTCTTTTATATCCATTAGATTCAAGTCTATGAACAAGATCATCTCTTTTAATCTTGTTACCAACCTTTAAATGAATTTTATTATCAGTATATATATTCTTATCTGGTAATTTTTTAATGAAACTATTTAAGTGTACTATTACTATTTTCTTAACATTATCATTAAATCTATTAAGTAAATTAACTCTCATAAATAATAATTCAGGAGAAGATGCGATAGCTGACTTACTAATAATGTCATCTTCTGGGAATAAATATACATCATCTATATAACTCTTTAATTCATTATATATATCAGTTGCTTCATTTAATGTTGGTACTACTAAAAGAAGGTTTTTATCTAACATAAAAAAGAAATATAATAATAGTTGATTATATATTTCATTCTTACTTATAGATATCTTTTTATACTTTAAGATATCCTTATCAAATAAATTCATAAATAATTTATTCTTCATTTTTTATACCATTATATTTAGTCATTACTACTTCAAAATCCTTAGTAATAAAATCATCAATAATATCACTAATTGTTGGAAGCATTTTATTAATTTTGTCTATATCTTCTTTACTAAACTTACCTAAAACATAATCAATTAATGGAATATCATTTTTAGATATACCAAGTCTTAATCTTTTAAATCTATCTGTATTTAAACACTCAATTATATTTTGCATTCCATTGTGACCTGCTGAAGATCCAAATTTTTTTAATTTAAAAGTTCCTACTTCAAAATCTTTATCATCACATATTACTAATATATCATCTATATCTATTTTAAAATAATTAACAAATTCAATAATACAATTACCAGATAAATTCATATATGTTTGTGGTTTTAAAAAGTAAACTTTTTCTCCATTAATAATTGATTCAGCATACAACCCATTAAACTTAGATTTAAAATCTAGATTATTTTTTTCAGCATAAAAATCAATAGCCATAAATCCCATATTATGTCTAGTGTTTTCATACTTTTTACCTGGATTTCCTAAACCAACTATTAACTTCATATTTACTCCTTTACTATATTATAAATTTTATTCTTACTTATATTATACTTCATTGCTGTCATTTTAACAGCATCTCTTTTTGAATATCCTTCTTTAATTAAATTGTTAATAACTTCTTCATAATTAACAGTATCTTCGATAATATCATTATTACCTTCTACTACTATTACTATTTCTCCTTTTATATTATCTACATTTTTAATTAAATTTTCAATATCATTTCTTAATACTTCTTCATATAATTTTGATATTTCTCTTACAACAGATGCTTTTCTATTACCAAATACATCTAACATTAATAATAATGTATCTTTTAATCTATATGGTGACTCATAAAATACTAATGTATATTTAATATTTTTTAAATCATTTAATTCTTTTTTAGCAATACTTTTTTTAGAATTAAGAAAACCATAAAACAAAAATTTTTCATTACTAATACCTGACATATTTAAAGCAGGCAATAATGCATTTGGTCCTGGAAGAGAAATAACACTTATACCATTATTAATACAAGCATCAACTATTACATTACCAGGATCACTAATAAGTGGTGTTCCTCTATCTGTAACATAGCCAATATTCTTTCCTTCTTTTAATATACTAATAATCTTATCTTTATGCATCATTTCAGAATATTTATGACAAGATTCAACTCTCTTTTTTATATCATATTTTTTAAGTAGTGACATTGTTTCTCTAGTATCTTCTGCATATATAATATCTACTTCTTTTAAAGTATCTATTGCTCTTAATGTAATATCGCCAATATTACCAATAGGTGTTGGTATTAAATATAATTTACCAAATTCACTATTTTCATAACTACGTTGATTCATACTATCACTTCCCAAACATTTTTAAAACCTCATCAGTATAACTACCATCTTCATTATGTACTATTAATGGACTTAGTAGTTTTAAACCACTATTTCCATTTTTTCTACCATCAATTAAGAATAGATTTGATTCTTTATCTTTTTTAGGATAAATAAATCTTATTCTTTTTGGCTCAATATTATTCTTTTTCATAGATTCAATAACATCAATTAATCTATCAGTTCTATGAACCATACATAAAGAACCACCATTTTTAAGTAGCTTTTTTGATATTTTAATAATATCATCTAAATTTATACTAATCTCATGTCTAGCAATTGATTTTACATCATTATCATTTAAAATGCTAGTATCATTTAATTTAAAATATGGTGGATTACAAGTAATAATATCAAATGTATCTGTTTCAAAATCATTTATTATTTCTTTAGCATCTTTATTAATCATTTTAATATTTGAAATATTATTGATTTTTATACTCTCTACTGCTAAATCATATATTTCTTTTTGTATTTCTACTCCACTAATATTAGCATTAGTTTTAGTTGATAAAACAAGAGGTATTGGAGCATTACCACTACATAAATCAAGTATGTTTTTAGTATTTGGTGTTATATTAACAAAATTAGGAAGTAAAATTGAATCCAAACTAAAATTAAAATAGTTTTTATTTTGAACTATTTTAATATCTTTAAAATAAACTAAATCATTTACGACTTTTTCTTTCATTTTCTTTTTTAAATGGAACAGTTACTTCAATCTTTTCTTCATTTTCAGTTAAAACAACATATTTTCTTCTTGGAATATCAAGTGAAATAACAGTACCTTCAACTCCATCCCTTTTTACCTTATCCCCAACTTCAGGTAAATCTTTTCTAAAATATAAATACATATCATCTTCATATTTTAAACAACATAAAAGTCTACCACAAAGTCCATTAATTTTAGTTGGATTTAGTGCTAGATTTTGATTCTTAACTTGTGCTATTCCTACAGAATCCAAATCATTTAAAAATGAAGAACAACATATTTTTCTACCACAAGGTCCAAGACCTGATATTTCTTTTGCTTTGTCTCTTACACCTACTTGTCTTAATTCAATTCTAGTTTTATATATAGCTGCAAGTTGCTTAGCTAATTCTCTAAAATCAACTCTATTATCAGATAAGAATTGAAATACTAATTGTTTTCTATCAAAAGTATAATATGAATCAATTAGTTTCATATCAAGACCTAAGTTATTAATTAATTCTTCTGCTTTAATTAATGCTTGTGCTGCATCCTTAATATTCTTTTGATTTTGTTTAACATCTTGATTACTAGCTACTTTTACAACATAACTATGATCTTTGTTATCATCAAAATTATTAATAGATGTTACTGTTGCAAATTGTTGTCCTCTTTCTGTATCAACAATTACATTATCATCAACATTTATTTCTAAATTATTATCTAGAAATACATATTGTTTTCCACCTTTTTTAAATTCAACATTAACTGTTCTCATACTAACATCTCCACATATCAATTATTAGTCTATCTATAACAAGATTTTTGTTTAGATTGTATTTATTACTATTCAATCTTTCATTAATAATAATTATCTTTTTAGAAAGATTATCAATGTCATTATTTTTAACAATTATACTTGATGAATCTTTTTCATAAATAATATTATTTAATTCTTTGAAAAATTCATTTAGCATATATTTTAAAACATTAGATAATGCTTCCCTGGTATCTATTATATTATATATTTCAGGATGATTACAAATAATTTTATAATTATCTTTTTCAATATATTCAATTAATTTATTACCTGCTTCAATTGTATTTTCATCATAGTTATTATCGGTAAACTCAGAAGATAAAAATATTTTTTGACATCTACTTACAATTGTGGGCTTAATTAATTCCATATTTGTAGTCAATAAAAATGCATAAACATTAGGGCTTGGTTCCTCTAATGTTTTAAGTATTGCATTATATGAATAATCATTTAATTTTTCTGCATAATCAATGACATATACTTTATTGTTATTAAATTGAGATGTTGTTGATACATCACTTATTAATTCTTTAATACTTTCTTTTGGAATATTATCTTTAACAGGTTTAATGATATAAATATCTGGGTTCGTTTCTATATTTTCAATATTGTTAAATATAAATTTATTGAATACTTTATATAAATCATCTTTTATTTCATCAAAACAAACATTACCAATTAAAAAAGAATGTGATAATTTAGTTGTGTCAATTTGTGAATTAAAATAATCATATAAACTATTCAATTTATAATCCTCCTAAGATATTGTTTTTCTATCATCCCAAGCTTTAGATATCATAATTGGATCTAAATATTCAATGTCACTACCCATTGGTATTCCATATGATAATCTAGATACTTTAACATCTTTCTTTTCTAATAATTTTTGTAAGTACATTGATGTAACTTCACCTTCGATTGAAGGATTTAGTGCTATTATTATTTCTTTTGTATTTTCATTAATTCTACTACTAAGTAGTGTTGATATATTTAAATCTTCTGGATTAATACCTTCTATTGGTGAAATTAATCCATCTATAACATGATATAAACCATTATATTTTTTAGTTTTTTCAATAAAAAATACATTTTTAGAATCTTCAACTATACAAATAGTACTTTGATCTCTAGATTTATCAGAACACACTTCACATATATCATAATCAGTTAAACATCCACATATACTACACTTCTTAATATTCTTTTTGAAGTTGATTAAAGAATCAGATAAATTTTGTATTTCATCTAATTCTTTTTCATATAGTGAATAAACATATCTTTCAGCTGTTTTTTCACCAACACCTGGTAATATAGTAAGATTATTTACTAAATCCTGAAAACTCTTAGGAAGTGGCATTAAAATAATCCTCCAAGTCCATTTGTATATTTACTTAATTTAGTATCTTTTTCTTTCTTAATTTGTTCTAAAACATCATTTACTGCTACTAAAAGAATATCTTCTACCATTTCTTTATCTGCTAAGATATCTTCATTCTTAATTAATACTTTAGATACTTTATTATTACCTAAGCATTCTACTAATACATTTTCATTTTCATACTTAAATGTAGTACTTTCAATTTCATTAGTAGTCTTTTCTAAATCCTTTTGTAATTTTCTAGCTTGTGCCATCATTGCTTGAATATTCATAATATCATTCCTTTCAATCTTCTACTGAGTATTCTTCACCAAAGATATCTTCAATACTATCTTCGAGTTCAGAATTTTTCTTTTTTGATTTTTTTTCTTTCTTTAAATCAATATATTCATATTTTATACCAGATTTAATATTTTTTATATATTCTTCTTTAATTTTATTCCAATCTTCATCAGTTATTGCTACTACAAAGTATTTATTACCATATAATTTCTTTAAAAATTTAATAATTAAATCAACATTTTTATCAAATAATACTACTTCAAAGTGATTTTTTAATGTAAACAATATATTAGTATCAGATACAACTTCTGGAGTAGCTTTCTTAAGAAGGTTAGCAATTGAATTAAATTCTTTTGAAGTTAAATAATCATTTATTTGATCGTAAGATGAAATAAAATCATTTTTCTTTTGTTTATCAGCTGTTGATAAGGCATTATTAATTAATATATGCTTTTCTGATTCATCTATTATTACTTCATCCGTATTTATGATTATGTTAACTTCTTTTGGTTCCTCTGTAACTTCTGTTTTTTCTTCAATAATATCAGTATTTTGATTTTTTACACCCAATTCTTGAAAATTAAGTGTAATTTTTATTAAATAAATTTCAGATACTATTTTTTTGTTCTCACTTCTTTTTAACTCATTACTTAATTTAAATAGATCTTCTGTAATAGTAATTAACTTGTTTATATCTATTTTAGAATAATTATATAGTTTTTCTTCATATTCTTTATCAAAATAGTTTTTAGTACTATTAAATATAATAATATCTTTTAAAATATCCATTAGCTTATTAACAACATTATTGAAATTTTTATTATTTTTATAAAAATCATCTATATTTTTAATAACATTAGCTACATTACCACTAACAATACTATCTAATAAATCAAACACTTCATTTTCATCTATACTTCCTATTAGATTTAATACATCAGCTTGCGTTATTTCTTTTTTATTCATTGAATTTAATTGATCTAATAAGTTAATTGCATCTCTTAATCCACCATCAGATAATTCTGCAATAAACTTTAATATATCATCATTTATCTTTATTTTTTCTGATTCACAAATGAATTTTAATCTATTAAAAATATCATCTACATTAATTCTTTTAAAATCAAACTTTTGACATCTAGATAATACTGTAGCAGGTATTTTATTAATTTCTGTTGTTGCAAGAATGAATATTGCATGACTTGGAGGTTCTTCTAATGTCTTTAATAACGCATTAAATGCACTAGTTGTTAACATATGAACTTCATCTACTATATATACTTTATATCTAAGTACTGTTGGTAACATTTTAATTGTACTTCTTATTTCTCTTATTTCATCAACACCATTATTACTAGCAGCATCTATTTCAACAATATCAATCATATCATCAAAATTTGCATTACAAACTTCGCAATTATCGCATACATCACCACTATTATTTAAGCAATTTACTGCTTTTGCGAATATTTTAGCTATACTTGTTTTACCTGTTCCTCTTGGTCCACTAAATATGTATGCATGATTTATTTTGTTATTTAAAATACTGTTTTTTAATATTTTAACAATGATATCTTGTCCTACAACATCTTTAAATGAATGAGGTCTATATTTTCTATATAATGATATGTATGCCATAGTATTTCCTCCGTAATAATTATACCAAAAATAAAAAGATATTACTATCTTTTATTCTTAAAAAAATCAGTTAATTCCTTGTTAAAATAGGCATTTTCATCATCTATTTTAATATAGTTTGTAGTATCATTAATCATCTTATCATTATCTAATATATAATATACTTTTTTTATTCTGCATTCTTTAATTAATTCTTTGCACATTCCACATGGTTTTAGTGTTACTATCATTGTACAATCAATTAAATTAGTTGTATTTAATTTTTTACATGCTTTTTTAATAGCAATTATTTCTGCATGATTTGTAGGATCGTTGTTTTTATATTTTTTATTATAAGCTTTAGAAATAATTGTATTTTCTTTTAAAATTATGCATGAAACTGGAATATCTTCACTAATTTTGCATTTTTTATTTAATTTTTTTAATAATTCTATATATTTTTTCATATTTTCTCCTAAATAAAAAGTGCACACAAGATAATACTTAAGGCTGCTATCTTCCGATCCTGACCTGATTCGTATATTTCTTGTTGCACGTTGTTATTATAACACAACTATTTTAAATAGCAACATTTTTTATATGTTTCACGTGGAACATAGATTTAATAATTTTTATATAGGTATGTTTCACGTGGAACATAGATTGTTTTTTATAAATTATTTCCCGGGAAATATTTTTTATATGTTTCACGTGGAACATAGATCATAAAAAAAGAAGAATTTTTATTCTTCTTTTGTTTCTTCAGTAGTTTCTACTTCTTGTTCTGTTGTATTAGCTGTTTCTTGAATATCAGTTACTTCATCAGATTCTTCTTCTTTATCAACTAGTGAGATAGATGCTACTTTATTATTATCTTTAAGATTAATTAATTTAACTCCTTTTGTAACTCTTCCCATTTGAGATATTGTATCAACTGATAATCTGATAATTATTCCTAGTGTTGTTATAATCATAAGATCTTGATTATCATCAGTTGATTTGAAACTTACTATATTACCATTCTTTTCAGATATATTAAGTGTTTTAACACCTTTACTACCACGTTTTGTTTGTCTGTATTCACTGATATCAGTTTTCTTACCATATCCATTTTCAGTAACTACTAGTAATAGTTTATCTGGTTCTGAAACTTCACATCCAACACATATATCATCTACAAGGTTAATACCTCTAACACCTGAAGCTGTTCTACCCATGATTCTGATTTCAGGAGCATTGAATCTAACCATTCTTCCTTTTGAAGAACACATTAGTACTTGACTATCATCTGTAATTGTCTTAACAGAAATCAATTCATCGTCTTCTTTAAGTGTTATAGCTATTTTACCTGTTTGTCTAATACTATCAAATTCGCTTAATAATGTACGTTTTACTAAACCATTCTTTGTTCCAAAAAGCAAACATTTATTTGTCTCTTCATCATTTACTTTAAGCATTGTATTAATCTTTTCATCTTTTTCAAGTGATAGTAAGTTAACTATTGGAAGTCCTTTACCAACTCTTGAATATTCAGGGATCTTATATCCTTTTAATCTATATACTTTACCTTTATTTGAGAAGAATAATATATTGTCATGTGTATTTAATGATATTAGTTGTTCTACATAATCCTCATCTGTTGTAGTCATTCCCTTAATACCTACGCCACCTCTATGTTGAGATTTATATGTATCTTTAGGAATTCTCTTAATATAATTCTTATTTGTTATTGTTACGATTACTTCTTCTTGTGGAATTAAAGCTTCATCTTCAATATAATCGATTGCTGTCATATCAATTGTTGTTCTTCTTTCATCGCCATATTTATTCTTAATTTCAATCATTTCTTTCTTTATAATGTCTAATACTTTTTGTTCTGATTGAAGTATTGATTTTAATTCTTCAATTTCTTTTAATAATTCTTTTAGTTCTTCTTCAATCTTATTTCTTTCAAGGCTTGTTAATCTTCTAAGTCTAAGTTCTAGTATTGCATCTGCTTGAACATCATCAAGATTGAATCTAGCCATTAATTTATCTTTAGCATCTTGATCATCTTCTGCTGTTCTAATAATATGAACTACTTCATCAATATTATCTTGTGCTATCTTATAACCATTTAATATATGAACTCTTTTTTCATCTTTCGCAAGATCAAATCTTGTTCTTCTAATGATTATTTCTTTTTGATGATCAATATATTTAGATATTATTTGTTTTAAACCTAATGTTCTTGGAGTTAACCCATCTAACATTAAGAATATAATTCCATAATTTACTTGGAATGCTGTATGTTTAAATAAGTTATTTAATACTACTTGTGGATTAGCATCTCTTCTTAATGTAATTGTTATTTTTACTCCATCTTTTAAGTCAGTATGATAGTCTGTTATACCATCAATTACTTTTGTATGAACAAGTTCTGCTACTTTGTTCTTAAGTTCCATAGTATTAACACCATAAGGAACTTCTGTTATAACTATAGCATTATGACCATTGTGTTCTTCAATTTCAGCTTTTGATCTTATTGTAATTGAACCTCTACCTGTTTCATATGCTTTTCTAATTCCTGAATTACCAAGGATTATACCACCTGTTGGGAAGTCAGGACCTTTAATATATTGCATTAATTCATCAGTTGTAATGTCTTGATTATCTATAAATGCGACGCATCCATCAATGACTTCTGATAAGTTATGTGGTGGGATGTTTGTTGCCATACCTACTGCGATTCCCATTGAACCATTAACTAATATATTTGGGAATCTTGATGGTAATACTTTTGGTTCTTTTCTTGTTACATCAAAGTTATCATCCATATCAACTGTTTCTTTGTTGATATCTCTTAATAATTCAAGTGATATTTTAGCTAATCTTGCTTCTGTATAACGGTAAGCAGCAGCTCCATCACCTTCGATGTTACCAAAGTTTCCATGTCCATCTACTAGCATATATCTTTGGTTAAAGTCTTGTGCAAGACGAACCATTGCTTCATATATTGAAGAGTCTCCATGTGGATGGTAATGACCCATAACATTACCAACAGTTGTTGCTGATTTTCTATGAGGCTTATCAGGAGTATTTCCTTCTTCATACATTGACCAAAGAATTCTTCTGTGAACTGGTTTTAAACCATCTCTTAAGTCTGGAATAGCACGAGATGTAATAACACTCATTGAATAATCTAGGAAAGATGATGATATTTCTTTAACAATATCGTTAACATCATGACTATCTTTTTCATGAAAGGTACCACTAAAATCAGTATTTTGTGGTATATTTTCTTCATTTTCTTTTATTTCTTCACTATTA
>JAEEGL016281209.1_pt1 | contig 15186 bp, 10 predicted proteins | sample 9134231 | NCBI WGS metagenome assembly JAEEGL01 (sample SAMN16246548, study PRJNA631951) | gut metagenome | biome: gut microbiome; feature: rumen; material: fiber-attached | host: Bos | place: Iran: Karaj | collected 2018-10 | reverse complement strand
GCTTCTCCCTTAAATGTATGATAATTGGCCGGGACAGTCTGATCGCTCATATCCATATAGGATGTCTGACAGAACTGTATGTTCGGATATTCGGGTGCAAGCTGTCTTACAAGTTCGCTGTATCCGTTGAAAAATATGATGTCACAGCCTTTATCGGCAAGTTCCCTGAGGGGCTCTTCCATCTCATCGTCAAGAACATTGCTGCATGTTAATATAGTGACTTTTTCCCCGTATTTCTTCTCAAGAGCATCCTTGGCAAGCGAGAAGTTATAAGTATAAGGTGTACTCTCATCGTTGTCGTAAATGAAGCCGACAGTCAGATTGTCTTTTCCGGCAGACAGGTTAAGAAGTCTGAAACAGATTATCAGAGCAACCATAATGCCAAGACAGGTAAGTGCCGTTGTGATATATACCCGTTTCATACATCTGCTCCTTTCCCGTTATCAAATCTCTGTTCCTCGTCGCTTCCCCCTTCTTTTTCCATCTCGGCAGCCTGTATCTTCTTATCTTCTTCGGCGCGGCGCTTAAGTTCCTCCTGCGCTTCGCCCTCGGCCTGTTTTATCTCCGCACGTTTATGAGCGTAGATCTCATCGAGGTTTATCACGCCCTTATCGATCAATCGGAAGAACGCATCAAGTGCATCGGGATCGAACTGCGTGCCTCTTCCGCGTTTCATCTCGTTCATAACATAATCGGTATCCATGTGATTACGGTAAACACGGTTACTCGTCATGGCATCAAACGTATCGGCCACGCTTATTATACGTCCGTAAAGAGGAATATCCTCGCCCTTTAATCCGTCGGGATAACCTTTGCCGTCATAGCGTTCATGGTGGTACCTTGTTCCGTCAACAACATGTTCGACAAGCGTGAAATCCTTAAGGATCTCGGCACCGCTCTCAACATGTGATCTCATCTTTGCGTATTCCTCATCGGTCAGTCTGCCGACTTTGTTAAGCACGCTGTCGGGAATAGCTATCTTACCGATATCATGCATCTGTGCCGCTTTCTTGAGGTTGGCAATTTCTTTATTGCGCTGCCACCATTTGAAACACTTCATCTCTTTTGCGATCAGTGCGGAATACTCCGCAACACGCTGTGAGTGTTCGTGTGTTCTTACGTCCTTGGCATCGACTGCGTTTGCGATAGCCATGACCGTCTCATTGGCCATATTCAATTTGATCTGCTGCTGATTAAGCTGTCTTTGAACAACAAGCCATGTGCACCAGATAAGGAAGAGGGACAGCAGCATGAACATATACACTCTGAAGTTCTTCTGCTCATATATCTCTCCGACCTTTTCCAACTCGAATTTGCGTTCTTCAAGGACACGTTCTCCGGCCGTATCGAAGATGGCAAGATGGAACGTATATGTTCCCGCGGGAAGATTGACATATATTATGTTGTTAAGATTGTTCTGCGGTATTATGGTCCACTGGCTGTCAAATCCCTCAAGGAAATATCCCACATTCGGATCCTGGATGGTATAGTTTAATATCTCGGGGTCCAGTTCGACACGGCTGATACCCTGACCGACCGTTATCGCGCCGGCACGGGCAAGAGGCTGTGGCACGCCGTCAAGCCGGACTGCAGCAAGCTGCATTCTGTATGAACGGACATCACTGTTGTATTTATCGACGTCTATGATATATACACCGGAATCGCACGGCAGGAATAATTCCCCGCTACCGTTATAATAATTCCATGAGTTCGCAGTCAGCGAAGTACCCAGTCCTCTTCTGGCATCCAGAAGTTCCCAGGCGATCTCGCCTCCGGCAACAAGTTCGTCACGTTCCACAACATATATTCCGGCACTTGACATTACAAAGAACGTATCTTCATCTTTGACCCATATATCATAGTTGTTAAAATACGGGAATTTGTCGAGTACACGTATCGCCCCTTCCGAATCGAGATAACACAGGCTGTTACTCGTGACTATGAACACTCCCTCGGATTTAGGATCTTTTACCATTCGGAGGATAACGTCGCTCGAAAGGCCGTCCTCCCGTGTGAGCATTTTATCAACCTTGCCGTCCTTTAACACCGCGATACCGTCGCCGTCTGTACCTGCGAGTACCGTACCGTCACTTCTCTCGGAAACGGTCAGTATCATCGAATTGATAAGTCCGTCTTCGTTACGAATGGTCTTTTGTATCTTATGATCCTTGATATAACTTATACCGGTATCACCTGCGGCAAGTATCGTCCCATCCGACAAACCGGTCACTATTCTCGCCCTGCTTCCGAAGCTACCGTTTTCGGCATTGTATGCCCAATTTTCGCCGTCAGGCGAGTACTCCATCAGACCGTTGCCGTATGTGCATACCCAAAGATGTCCTATATCATCCACGTACATACAACGTATACGTTTACCGTCAAGCTCCGCGGTCAGTTCATTTTGAATCTGGCGGTGACATCCTCTGTCTACAACATCCAGACCTTTGTCCGTCCCGATATAATAGCAATCCTTCCATGAGACAATGGCATTAACGACACGCCTTTCCATACCTATGGCTCCGTACACATCCTTGAAGGGCGATTTTGTCAGTCTCATGAGACCGAGTCTTGATGACGTGAACCAGAGGTTACCCTGGTAATCATAAAGCATATTGTCTATGGAATTGTTAAAATCATTGGTGTTGAGTTTATGATAACCGCTCCTGTCCATATATGAAACACCGCTGTCCGTTGATATGAACAGTGTTCCGTCGTCTATATAGTTCAGGTTATTGATACTGGTGACGTCTTCACACGTTGTGACCTTCAAGGGTTTAAGATCGTCTCCCGCAACATCGTAACTGTATATTCGGTTTGTTGAAGATCCGACCATCAGTGTCCCGTCAGGAGCGAAAGCACAGCAGTTATATATGTCCTGCCCTTCCGGCAGCTGTTTCGAGCACAGTATGTTTCCTTCCTTCATAAGGAACAGACGGCCGTCGGATGCAACGGCTGCCACGTGCCCGTTCTCATCGGCGGTTATACTGTCGGCATAGTTGACTTCCTCAAGCGTATTGATCGCTTTCATGCCGTTGTTCATTACAAGTATCTGCATGCTCGCGGTCGTACCGACATAATAATATCCGTCAGTCGCTCTTATGATACAGCGCACCGAATTGGACGGAAGTCCTTCGGACTCATCAAGTACATTTACGACCTTTTCACGTATGACAATTGACAGGCCGTTATCATTGGTGCCTATCCACATACGTCCCTCTTCGTCAACGTACAGGCAGTTGACGTTTCTGACGGAATCGTAGTCATCCACCCAGCGGAACTCTCTGCCGTTATATCTGTACAATCCCGCATACGTACCTATCCACAGAACACCGTCATTTGTCTGCGCTATATCGTTTGCTTCGCCGCAGGGGAGTCCGTTATTGTTACTGTATACGGTCTGAACATAATCATTGTAATCCGCGATCTCCGTAACGGAAGTTGAATCGGCCTTTACGGGAGAAGCGAATGACAACCCCATCATTAAGCTTAGCAAGATGACCGCTCCCGCAGAGCCCGCCACGTCGACTGTCTTTTCGTTGTTGCCGTTGTCGTGCTGGCGCTTTATCAAAATCACGATATAAACGGCTGCAATGGTGAGAAGCTTGTCAGCAAATTCAATTGCAAGCTGTCCGAGAATACCGGATATGAGAAGCGGCCATTCATTATCAAGAAGATAATCAACGACACCGTTACCCCATTTATTTCCGGTATAACCTCCGTCAAAAATGAAATTGATCGGAACGGATACAACCAAAGATGTGAATATGGCAAATGAAGCTGCCTTCATGAAACCGTAAAACTGTTCAAACCAGTTCTTCTTCGCCGCTATACCTATGATCACGCCAAGTGCAATACTTGTGACTGAATAAGCCGCAGACAGATGATTGACAACGCAGTAAGCAAGGTTACCCGTAAATCCGACTATGGCACCGCAGAACGGTCCCGCTATGCATGCACAAAGAGCTGTGCCGATCGAATCGGCCCACAACGGCAGTTCAAGCCATACCGCAAGCAGTTTCCCGCCAACGTTCAGGCACACGCACAATGCTATAAACAGAACAATCTGCCAGGTTTTCCATTTTTTCATCGGTTGGAACTCCTCCAAATGTCTAACTACAACATTATATTTTACCACATTTTATGAGAATTGAGGACTGTTCTTCTTTCTCAATTTACAGGATAACCACCTCGCGGGCACAGTCGTGCTCGTGTGATTTTCCGAAACGGAATGTGCACGCCATGTCATACAGATTGGCGGCGTTTATATCAAGTTCAAACATGTGCAGTGCCTCATCATCAAGTATTGAGGATGCATCGGCTGCCTTACTGATAACGGGGACAACACAGTTTTCCTTAAGTGAGGATAAAAGAGCCGAAGCGGATCTTCTGAATCCCAGTATCCTTATGTAGGAAACGCAGCACTCCGACAGCTCGAACGGGTAATCCTCTTTCTTTATTCCGAGAAGAATATGAAGCAGGGCCCTCATAACCCTGCTCTTTGTGTACTCTTTGGAATGAACCAGCGACACGAAGCTTTCATAACCGGAGTATCCGCCTATGTTGGATCTGATCCGACCCTCAATGTTTGCGGAAACATCCATGTATTCGGTCAGAACTCCCTCCGTCTCCGGAGTCTCGCTCAGAAGCCTTGAAATGACCGTATGAAGTTGAATAGAAAAATCATCGGGGGAAACCGGGAATGCTTTCGAAGCGATCTTCTCAAGAGTCCTGTATGTGTATTTCGGAACAAGATGAGTAAAGCCCTCATGGGCAAACATCTTCTTTCTGACGGACATTGCCGAAAGAGCACCGTCGGATGAGTCGAGATAACTGCCTCCTGTCCTTCTCACGCATACAGCTTCTATGTCGCTTTCCATCATATCAAGAGACTTAAGGTAGCGTATCGCAAGCATGTCGTTTGATGCGAACTCATTGCCGGTTACGGTAGCGTAAGCCTTGGCATAGGACATGCCTTCTTTAAGAAGTTGTGAGATCTTATAATTTCTTGTCTTCTCGGACTTCTCACCCTGCGACAGTATGTGAAGTCCGGGATCGCTTTCTTCGGAAAGGCCCGCGCAGGATCTGAGCATGTCAAGATCGCCGCATTCGCTTCCGAAGACGATAAAGTTGACGCAACCCATACTCGTTATCGCGGATATCGCACCCTGTGCGAAATAATCAGCAGACGCTGTCGCAAACGTTACAGGAAGTTCAATTACAAGATCCGCTCCTCCGTTAAGCGCCATAGCCGTTCTCGCATACTTGTCGCATATGGCGGGAAGGCCCCTCTGAACAAAATCCCCGCTCATCACGGCAATAAGAAAATCTGCCCCCGTAAGCCTTCTGGCTTCCCGGAACAGATATTCGTGACCGTTATGAAACGGGTTCAGTTCACATATAACAGCGCATACTTTCATGATCAGTTTTTGAAACTGTGGATCGGCGCGGGAATGCGTCCCTTTCTGTTTATAAATTCCTCACAGGAAAAATCATTGACTGCCATTACAGGCGCATGGCCCAGGAGTCCTCCGTATTCAACACTGTCCCCGACCTTCTTTCCTTTTGCCGGGCACAGCCTTACTGCGGTCGTCTTGTTGTTTACCATACCTATCGCCATCTCATCCGCAATGATACCGGATATCGTTGCGGCACTCGTGTCACCGGGTATGGCTATCATATCAAGTCCAACCGAACATACGCACGTCATAGCTTCGAGCTTCTCGATTGTGAGAGCTCCGGCCTCGGCGGCATTGATCATACCCTGATCTTCGGACACCGGGATGAATGCTCCCGAAAGACCTCCGACGTATGAACTCGCCATAACTCCGCCCTTCTTGACCTGGTCGTTGAGAAGCGCAAGAGCTGCCGTTGTTCCGGGAGCGCCTGCATGTTCAAGACCCATCTCGCACAGGATATCCGCAACGGAATCACCTATGGCGGGTGTAGGTGCAAGAGACAGATCGACAATACCGAACGGTATACCGAGTCTCTCGGATGCTTCCTTTGCAACGAGCTGTCCGACACGCGTGACCTTGAAAGCCGTCTTCTTGATCGTCTCGCACAGTTCCTCAAAGCCCTGTCCCTTTGTCTTGCTGACAGCACGTTTTACAACACCGGGGCCCGATACGCCGACATTAATAACGGCGTCGCCTTCAGTTACTCCATGAAATGCACCTGCCATGAACGGATTGTCATCGGGAGCGTTACAGAATACCACGAGCTTTGCGGGACCTATATCGGACTTCTCTGATGTCTCTTTGATGATGCGTCCCATGAGCCTTACCGCATCCATATCTATACCGCATCTTGTCGATCCGACATTTACCGATGAACAAACAAGCGATGTATCAGCAAGTGCATCGGGGATAGACTTGATAAGATTTCTGTCGGCCTCGGTCATACCTTTTGATACAAGTGCCGAGTAACCTCCGAGGAAATTGACACCGACGGTCTTAGCCGCCTTGTCAAGTGCGGAGGCGATCTTTGCAAAATCCTCGGGACTCTTTGCGGCTTTTGCTCCTACAAGTGCTATAGGTGTAACAGATATCCTCTTGTTGACGATAGGTATCCCGAATTCAATCTCGATATCCTTTCCGACTGATACAAGGTTTCCGGCTACCGTGGTGATCTTGTCATAGATGTTGTCACAGATCCTTCCAAGATCATCGGATACGCAGTCAAGAAGGCTGATCCCGAGAGTAATTGTACGTACATCGAGGTTCTGCTCCTCGATCATCTTATTTGTTTCGTTTACTTCAAAAATATTTATCATAATTAAATCCTGTGCATCGACTCAAAAATATCATCACGCTGACAGTGTATAACGACCCCGATCTCCTCTCCGATCTGGGCAAGCTCGTTGGACACATCGGTAAAAGGCTTCGCCGAATCGTTCATGTCAACTACCATCATCATGTTAAAATACCCGCTGACTATCGTCTGCGAGATATCGAGAATGTTTATCCTGTTATTTGCGAGATACGTGCAGACCTTTGCTATGATACCCACCGTATCTTTTCCTACGACTGTGATTATTGATTTCTTCATTTAATTCTCCCTTCTTACAGCCCTTTATACGGCTATAAGCTGTGACGGTTCGCAACGTTTTGCGACCTTTATGTCAAAATCGGTCGGCTTGTATTTGCACTCATCCATCAGTATCTCCAGCCTGACCGCTTCATATGCAAGTTCCGCCAGATTGTTCTCAGCGCTTAAGTGGCTGAGTGTTACGGATTTCATGTCGTCGTGCAGGAGTCTGCACAAAAGCCTTCCGCAGTTCTCGTTTGACAGGTGACCCTTATCTGATAATATCCTCTGTTTCAGATAATACGGATAGCTTCCGACCTGAAGCATGTTCACGTCATGATTGGCCTCGATGAACAGTGCATCCACTCCCGTGAATCCTTCGACGATCATGTCCGTATATACACCGAGGTCGGTACAAACACCGACCGCTTTGTCGTTATGTTCAATCCTGTATGCCACAGGTTCGAGCGCATCATGGCTCACTTCTATCGGTCTGATGCGAAGGTCTTCAATATCGAACACATTCTGCGACTTGATCTCATTGAACAGATCCGGATCGAGATTACCGATACCTTTCTGCATCATGATGCCTTCTATCGTTCCCCGAGTGGCATACATCGGTATGGCGTATTTTCTCGACAGAACTCCGATACCCGCGATATGATCCGAATGCTCATGCGTTATCAGGATCGCATCCAGATCCGAAGTTGACAGCCCCAGCTGATTCAGGCCTTCCTCGACCCTCTTTCCGCTGATGCCCGCATCGATAATGACATGCGTGTTATCCGACCCCACATAGATGCAGTTCCCGCTGCTCCCGCTCGCGATACTACAGATCCTCATATTTGTTCTCCCCTAACTCTATATCTGTGCCTTGGATAGTTTATACATTTGTCAAAAAGGCGCTTCCGCTTCTTTCCGGACGTCACGTTACTAGACTCGAAAAAACCTCGTCAAGTAACAACGTCCTCCAAAACTTTTTGCCAAACGATAAACTACCAAGGCATATAACGTTTATACTCATTCCCAGCGAATATCGAGGAAGTCTCCTTCATTAAGCGGCTCCGAGAACACCGCCTTCTTGCTGTTGAGTTCGGTCACGATCCCCTTGCCCGCAGGCCTGTTCTTCAGATCGAAATCGATATAATCGAAGATGTCAACGAACACATAGCTCTCTTTCTTGTTGAGCGTCACGGGATCCCCGTTCACGAACACCGTGATGGTCGTCCACTTGCTCTCTTCCTCGAGCCTGCGCGCTTCCTCCTTGGCCTGCTTGTATTCGACATATTCCTCGTCAAGCTTACCGTCGTCAGCATACTCGCTGTTCTCGATAGATTCGGCCTCAACGGCATCCTCGTATGTCTCTATCTCTTTCTTCTTCGGAGCTTTCTGGTTACCGCTCGCCTTCGCGCTGGCTTCCTCCTCATCCGATACATCCGAAAGGCTCAGATCTTCCATCGTCCATATTACAGAGAAGTTGTCATAGCATTTCGTCTCCCTGTCGGCCTTCTTGTTGTTAACGTATATGTTCATCTCCGGATTCAGGATCACATCCATGAATTCGATTATCTGCGAAACCGTGTAGTAACTGAGCATCTTGATATCATCGCCGGGCTGGATATCATAAAACTCCGACTGAAGATTACCGTTTACTTCGGCAAACTTCGGAAGTTCGACCTTCTTGTCGTTTACGATAACCGAGATAACGCTTCCGTATTCGAGGAGCGATCCTATCGTAGCCGTTGCGGCTTCACCTTCCGTGGATTCTTCAACGATTATCCTGTCACCGCCGACTATCGGCGAAGTAAGGCTGACTTCCTTGCCGTTAAGCTTGACGCTGGCACCTTCACCGACCTGACCTCTGACCATATGAGGCTTACCGTTTACGATGAAGTTAAGTTCGGGACCGCGTTTAGGGAACAGTCCTTCATTCGGGAATCCTGCCTGCATCGCGGCATCGGCGATCGTCAGATGTCCGTTGTCGTACAGTTTGACACGCTTATCGTTAAACGTAACGAATATGAAATTATTCCTCTGATCGTAGAAGTTTAAGCATATACCGATAGGCGTTACGTACATGCTGTCGAGTATAGCACCGCTGAACTGATAATCGATCTCTTTGAGAACTTCCTCTCCGCGAAGCGCCACACGTTCCGCCATGATGCCCATCTCTTTGGCAAGTGCATCCGTGAAACCCGTGATCTTGCCGCCGCCGCCGACAACAAACACGGCCGATACGGGTTTATTGCCGTTAAGTTCTTTGATCTTGTCGGAAACATCCTTGGCAATATCGGCAATGACTCCTTCAGCGATCTTATGTACTTCCTTGGGCTCGATCTTATGCTCGATACCCATGATGTCGGTGTATTTGACAGGGCCCTTTTTGCCTGAGTCGATCTTTACGTGCTCAGCCTCGTTAAAATCAAGCAGCAGCGAGTTTGCTACAACTTCCGTCAGCTCGTCACCCGCCTTCGGGATCATTCCGTAAGCGATAATACTTCCGTCCTTCGTGATCGATATATCGCTCGTTCCCGCACCCACATCGACAAGCGCGATATTCAGCATCCTGTACATATCGGGGATTGCCGCGGTCATTGCGGCGATAGGCTCGAGTGTAAGGTTTGCGACTTCAAGATCGGCTATCTCCACCGCTTTATACAGTCCGTCAACTACATCGTCGGGAAGAAATGTCGAGATCAGATCGACCGAAATGCTCGAAGCCTTATGCCTCTCAAGTGTCGATATCGGATAACCGTTCATATAGTACTTCACGACAGTATAGCCGACGCAGTAGAACTTCATGTCGGTTTTGTTGACTGCCTGAAAATCCTCGTATGCTTTCTCTACACCGAGCATCTCAAGCGTATACACATGCTCCGCATCGATCGTTGTCTCCTCGGGAAACTCCAGTGTCGCCGATGAATTGATCGTCTTGAGCACACGGCCCGCGGCCGCGATGCACACTTCGTGAAGCTGCTTGCCGATTATGGCTTCAAGGTCGTTCTTGACATCCTTTATCGTATTACCGACCTTCTCTATATCGTGTATCTGCCCGTCAAGCATGGCACGCGTCTCATGCTTCCTGTCACACTGGGCCACAACGTGAAAAGTATCATCGGTACGATATCCGACCGTTCCGACAATACTCCTTGTTCCTATATCCAGTCCGAATACAAGCTGACCGGGATTCTTCTTACCGTCTCCCACTTTTACACCTCACTGATCCTTTAATACTCCCTCAAGCTGCTTCTTTGTATCTTCAATGCCGAAACTGTTGTCTATGACAACTTTGCAGTAACTTCTGAACACCTCATCACTGCTCTGAGACTCCATGATATCCGAGATCTTCCGATCCGAGTATCCGCGGCTTTCCTTAAGTCTTGCTCTGCGTGTCTTCTCATCGGCATACACATACCACAGTTCATCAACTATTTTATCATAACCGTCCTCGATTAAAAGGGCTGCTTCAATAAAAAAATAATCGACTGTATCTTCGCGCTTCGCGTCGCTTATCATTGCCAGTATCCGCGTCTTTACCGCCGGATGCACAATAGCGTTCACTCCCGCCAGAAGTTTCTCGCCGCCTTCGGCGAAAATCATACCCGCCATCTTCTTCGGATCGATCTGCCCGTCATCGCCGAGGACATCCTTTCCGAGAAGTTCAACAAGCGGCTTAAAGCATACTTCGTCCTTATCCTCAAGAGACTTTGCCAGGTCATCGGCCGTGACAATTATACATCTGCACATTTTATCGAGGAGCCTTAACACTTCGGATTTGCCTGCTCCGACTCCTCCCGTTATCCCGACGATCTTCATGTTCTGCAATTCTCCCCGGTCATTTTGCCTCATACCAGTTATCGCCCGTCGATGTCTCAACAAGCATCGGTACAGACAGTTTTACGGCGTTTTCCATTTCCTCTTTGAGAAGAGATGCCGCTTTATCGACTTCGTCAATGGGAGCTTCAACAAGCAGCTCATCGTGTACCTGAAGAATGACTTTCGATGTCAGCCCTTCTCTTTCAAAACGCTCTTTGACCTTTATCATCGCGATCTTCATTATATCGGCCGCGCATCCCTGTATCGGTGCGTTCATAGCAACCCTTTCACCGAAAGACCTCTGCATGAAGTTGGAACTTGAAAGTTCCGGAAGAGGACGTCTTCTTCCAAACAACGTCGTGACGTATCCGTCCTTCTTCGCCTTTTCAACTCCCGCATCAAGATACTCTTTTACCTTGGGGAAAGTCCTGAAATATTCGTCTATGAAATCCTTCGCATCTTTTCTCGAAATGTTAAGATCGCTTGATAAACCGAAAGCGCTGATCCCGTATATGATACCGAAGTTAACCGCTTTCGCGTTCCGACGCATGATCGGAGTCACTTCCGAAAGATCAACATGAAATACCTTCGAAGCGGTGATCGCATGAATATCGGCACCGGAATTGAATGCTTCTATCAGTGATCCATCACCCGACAGATGCGCCATTATCCGGAGCTCGATCTGCGAATAATCGGCATCAATGAAACGGCACCCGTCCTTCGGCACGAAAAACTGCCTGATAAGCCTGCCCTGCTCCATCCTTGCCGGGATATTCTGAAGGTTCGGCTCGGTACTCGATATCCTTCCCGTCGCCGTTATGGTCTGATTGAACGTGGAATGGATACGCCCGTCTGCAGCCACATAATCAGCCAGACCGTCGGTATACGTCGATTTAAGTTTCGAAAGCGCACGGTACTCCAGTATTCTTGATACGAACGGATACTCGGGAGCCAGCTTTTCGAGCACGTCCGCTGCGGTCGAATAACCCTTCTTGGTCTTCTTGCCACCCGGTATTCCCATCTTGCCGAAAAGTATCTCACCGAGCTGCGCCGGCGAATTGATGTTAAACTGTTCTCCGGCCTCGTTGTGGATACCTTCCTCCAGCTCTTTGATCTGGGATCCGAGCTTATCTCCGTACGCCTTGAGCTTTTCGGGAAGAAGACGTATTCCGAGCCTCTCCATGTCTTGAAGACACGCTATGAGCGGAAGTTCAATATCATTATACAGATCCGTCATCCCGAGGGACCCTATCCTGTCCTGAACAGGCTGCGAAGCCGTATAACATATATATGAAAACGTGCATGCATATTCCGCAACATCTTCCGGAGTAAGCATATAACACTCCGACAGAGTCCTCTTTCCGAACAGTTCCGAATAACTCTTTATGATCATCCCACAGTATTCGTTTGCCACATCCTCAATTGAGTAGTCGTTCTTAAGCGGATTGCAAAGATATGCTCCGACACAAAGATCATTGAAATGGTCTTTGACGGCATTCATATCACACAGCTCCGGCAAAAGAGAAAGTGCGGACTTTAGGTCAAACGTTGACAGTGTGATTTTCGCCTTGCGGATAGTATCCGAAAGGCGGGCGCAAATGCTGTCGATAGGATCGGCTCCGGTGGCGGGAACAAATACCGTCTCGTCCTTTGAGAACGTGAGCGCGATGCCGATTTCGGATACGAACAGGCCGGCCGATGAAACGGATGATAATCTGTCAAACACCTGTGAGACCTTTGCCGGATCGGAAGCCGTAACAAACGAGTCTCGGTAACTTTCATCAACTGCGGATGCACTGTCGTCAAAACGGTCCAGAAGGTTCTTGAACCCGAGTTCCTTGACTATCTTATAGGCTTCATTCGTGTATATGTTCCCTAGCTTCGCGTCGGCAAAGTCGAGCTTGATATCCGCGTTTATCTCGATCGTGGCGAGCTTCTTCGACAGGATCGCCATGTCAAAGTTTTCTTCAAGAGTCTGTCTGACCGAATTCTTCGTTATCTCGCCGATGTGGTCTTTGAGATTGTCTATGTCGCCGTACTGCTTCAGAAGTTCCGTAGCGGTCTTCTCACCGATCTTCGGGACACCCGGTATATTGTCGGAAGAGTCGCCCATAAGACCCTTAAGTTCGATTATCTGAAGCGGTGTAAGGCCGTACTTTTCGATGACATCGGCGGTGTGATAATTCTCGATCTCTGTCCTGCCGCTCTTTGTCTTCGGGATCCTGACAAGGATCTTATCCGTAGCAATCTGAAGAAGATCACGGTCTCCCGAAACAAGCGTGACATCCATCCCCTCTTTCTCGGCGCGCTTGGCAAGCGTTCCGAGGATATCATCGGCTTCAAGACCGCCCTTTTCCATGATCGTTATGCCCATGGCACGAAGCAGATCTTTAAGAAGAGGCATCTGCTGTTTGAGTTCATCGGGCATACCCTTTCGCGTACCCTTATAAGCCTCGTACATTTTGTGTCTGAACGTGGGCTCGTGAACATCGAACGCCACGACGAGACAATCGGGAGACTCCTCATTGAGTATTCTGAACATGATGTTCAGAAACCCGTATATCGCATTCGTATGAACGCCCTGTGCGTTCGTAAGATCAGGTATGGCGAAGAACGCCCTGTTTACTATGCTGTTGCCGTCTATAAGTACAAGCTTACCGCTCATGATCCCGCCTTAGAAAACTATTCCGAAAAAGTGTGAAAGAAAACCGAACAGTTCATATGAAACTATTATCATCGAAATTATCTCAAATATCCTTAAAACATCCTCGTTGAAATAATGGAAATACATTGCACGTTTCGTGACTTTGATCTTGTGCGACAGTTCGTTTCGAAGGTCGATCGACTCGCCGTTTTCCAGCCTTCCGAGGGCTTCGGCGATTAGATATCTGATCTCAAGTTCCTCGAAACAGTCAGGACATTTCTCGACATGGGTGAGGAACTGCCAGAGTGTCTCCCCGACGAGTTTGTTCTCGATGAACCTGTTCATATGCAGTTCGCATTCGTTACAATCTATATATTCCATAACAAAACGATCGGCTACCTCGTGTCTTTGTCTATGAATTCAAGAAATAGTACGGTGATTATCGCATATGTGACGGAAAACACGATCATCGCCTCCCAGCTGTCCCACAGATTATCAAACGTCCGGGCAAAGTCTGCCCTTGCATTTGCTTCGCCGAGCTTATTAAGTATGACATCCCTCATTCCGTTTTCTTCTATTGTGGTCATGACATCTTTTAATGACACTCCTCCGCCGAGTTCGATCTTGTCTCCGGAAGATACCATCTTGTTCCATACGACAACGGCCGGAAGATTATTATAATCGGATATCACACACAATCCGCGGACTCCCCACTTTGACACCATCAACTTGGTAACGTCCGCAAGTTTTTCGGGAAGCTGTATGAACCCCGCAAACACAAGCTGAAGTATCAGCATGAACGGCATTACGGTCATGGCCGCCATAGGAGTCTTGACTATCGCCGATATCATGAGAGCCATCATATCGGACGTGTAAGTTATCAGAAGAAGCGTAATGAACATATCGGGAATGAACGTGAAGATCGCTCCTTCCTCCGGGAAATCGATCCCCGTCATTCCGAGAACGAACATCGTTATCGCGGACTGCATCGCACACAGGAACAGCTGATATACCAGATGCGATGCAACATATGACGTGATATGCAGCCCCGCCCTGTGTTCTCTCTTTATGATCGGCCTTTCCCTGCATATCGACTGGATCGAATTGAAGAAACCGTTCCATATGCAAACGCACGTCAACGCGAAGTTTGCCTGAAATGTACCTTCCATGCTGACGTACAGTCCTTTTCCGACAGCCATCGAAACCATACCGGCGATTATCGCCGCCATAGGTAACACTTTCCAGTCACTCTGAAGCACGAACATCCTGAACTGTTTTCCAAGGTATATCAGAAGCTGTCCGAAGTGTCCTTTATGTTTTAATACGTTGTTTTCGGTCTCCATATCTTTCCTCAGCTGATCTTCTGTGCATACTTTTCAACGAACTCATCGGCTCTTCCTTCGCCGCCCTCATCCTTCTGGTTGATCGACAAAAGGATATCTTCCATGGACTTCTTGCCGAAGAACTCGTCGGCCTCTTTTATAGGACCGAAGTAAGCGAGTCTTCCGGTACGTGAGGCATCTTTTGCCAAGACGATAACATCATCGAACAGATCAATAACCCTGTCCGGGGTATGTGTTATAACGATAACGATCTTTCCTTCGTCCGCGATCTTACGAAGACTCTCGAAGAGATTTCTCGCAACGACTCCGTCAAGTCCGGAATCAGGTTCGTCAAGTATGAACAAAGTCGGATCGCTG
>JAEEGL015077164.1_pt1 | contig 15186 bp, 11 predicted proteins | sample 9134231 | NCBI WGS metagenome assembly JAEEGL01 (sample SAMN16246548, study PRJNA631951) | gut metagenome | biome: gut microbiome; feature: rumen; material: fiber-attached | host: Bos | place: Iran: Karaj | collected 2018-10 | reverse complement strand
AATCAATCCATTCTTTTGAACGTTCTACAGCCCGCTGCCATTGAGTGTAGCGGGTTTTTCTTTATTCGGCGTCCATGTTTGGTTCAAAAATGGCGTTGATTTTCCATACCTTTTTGATTTCTTCTTTTGAGCTCCAGTAACCTGTTGCAAGACCTGCTAAGAAGGCGGCACCAGTTACTGTTGTTTCTGTATTTTCGGGGCGATAAACTGCTGTATTCAAGATATCAGCCTGGAACTGCATCATAAGATTACTTACGCAGGCACCACCATCAACCTTGAGGCTTGTAATTTCTATGCCTGAATCTTCTTTCATACAGTCAAGCTCGTCTTTTACCTGGAATGCAATTGCTTCGAGTGCGGCACGGCAAATATGAGCTTTTCCGGCTCCACGAGTAAGGCCTACAATTGTACCGCGGGCGTATGAATCCCAGTATGGAGCACCAAGTCCTGTAAACGCTGGAACAATAATAACACCGTTTGAATCTGGAACTGTGCCTGCAAGAACGTTTACATCATTTGCGGTATTTATAATGCCTAGCTGATCGCGAAGCCATTTTATAAGTGCACCACCAATGAAAACGCTTCCTTCAAGAGCATATTCAACCTTGCCGTTCATTCCAAGAGCGATTGTTGTAAGAAGCTTGTGCTTTGAAACTACAGGTGTGTCGCCTGTATTCATGAGCATAAAACAACCAGTTCCGTATGTTGATTTTACATCGCCTTTGTTGAAGCATGCCTGGCCAAAAAGAGCGGCCTGCTGATCACCAATCATAGAGGCAATTGGAGCTTCAAATCCGCAGATAGCTTTATCTGTTGTTGCGTAAACTGCGCTTGAATCTTTTACTTCCGGCAGAATGCATTTTGGAATACCAAGCAAATCAAGAAGATCGTCATCCCACTGAAGGGTATGAATATTAAAAAGCATTGTACGGCTTGCATTTGTATAATCTGTTACATGGGCCTTTTTACCGCTTAAACGCCATGTAAGCCATGTATCTACTGTTCCTGCAAGAAGCTCTCCCTTCTGGGCACGTTCACGAACGCCTGGAACATTATCTAAAATCCATTTGATTTTTGTACCGCTGAAATATGCATCTGGAATAAGACCAGTTTTTTCTCTTATGAGCTCGCCCTTTCCGTCTGCAATAAGCTTGTCGGCAATATCGGCTGTACGACGGCATTGCCATACAATTGCGTTGTAAACAGGCTTTCCTGTAGCTTTATCCCACATGATTACTGTTTCACGCTGATTTGTAATACCAACTGCTTCTATCTGCTCTGGAGAAAGGTCTGCCTTCATGACAGCCTCTTTCATTACAGAAAGCTGACTAATAAAAATATCTTCGGGATTATGCTCTACCCAACCCGGCTTTGGAAAATACTGCTGAAATTCACGTTGTGCAACTGCTATTTTTTCTACTTTCTTATTAAAGATTACTGCACGGGAAGATGTTGTTCCCTGGTCCAATGCAAGAATGAATTTTTCCATATTACTTTACCAATCCGTCAATTGCAGGAGCAACTGCTTTTCTGATTTCTGATAAGTCCTTTGATTCAAGAACTCCAATTCTAAAGATAGAAGATTCAACGAGAATATAAATAAGCTCAACAACAGAGTGAACGTTTAAATCCTGTTTGAATTCTCCAGATTTAATTCCGCGGATAATTACTGTGCTCAAAAGATGGCGGAGTCTGATAATTCTGCGGTGGATTTTTTTCTCTGGATTTTCATTTGCTTTTTTAAGGCCAATTAAATATGAATGAAGAACATTAAAAAGCTTTAAGTTCTGTTCGCAATAATCAATTATGAGCATTGCCATTTTGTATAAGGCATCGTGAGCACTAAGAGTTTCATCCTGGATAATTGCATTAAGATCAATCTCCATGGCAATAAGAATCTGCTTAAGACTGCCTACGAAAATTTCTTTTTTGTTATCAAAGTAAATATAAAGAGTTGTTCTTGTTATTCCGCAGCTGTCTGCAATTTTCTGGAAAGTTGTATCCTCATAACCTTCAGAAGCAAAAACATCAAGTGAACGTTCCAAAATATCATGACGTCGTTTGTCATGTTCTACTACGATTGCCATTTTTTATTATCCTCTTTTATAAATATACAGCTTTGTATCAAGATTTCCAGCCTTAAGTGCTTTTATACTGCCTGTTTTGTGGCCAAAACTTTCCATAAAGCCTTCGTGTGAAGTTATTATTCCCAAGTCCCAGCCTGGAAAATCATCCCAAAGTGAGCCCATTTTTGTATAAAGCTGGGCAGCCTGTTCTTCGTCGCCAAGGCGTTCACCATAAGGAGGATTACACAAAAGCAAGCCAGAATCATAAGGTGCTTCGAGATCTGCAAAATCACTTTGAATAAAATCTGGGCGTGGAATATGTGCGCTTATTCCAATTGATTTAAGGGCGCGTCCTGCCATTACACAGGCATATTCAGCATTCTTTTTTGAACGTTCAACTGCAGCGGGATCAATGTCGCTACCGGTAATGCGTACTTCTACATCTGTGCGGATTTGCTGGGCTTCCTGTTCACGAATACGGGCAGCACTTTCTTCATTGTAAAACGGAAGATTTTCTATAGCAAAACGTCGTCCAAAGCCTGGAGCAACATTAAAGGCATAAAGAGTTGCTTCAATTGCAATTGTACCAGAACCGCAGAAAGGATCATGCAAAGGAGTTTTTCTTCTCCACATCATTTCCTGTAAGAGTGTTGCAGCTAGAGTTTCGCGCAAAGGAGCAATTCCTCCATCTGTGCGGTAACCGCGTTTATGAAGAGGGAGTCCCGAAAGGTCAAGCAAAATCAAGGCAGTATTTTCATCGATGTAAACACGGATATCACTCTGCTCGCCAGTTTCGGGCATAGAGCTCATGTGCCATACATCACCGCATTTTGAATAAATTGCTTTATGAACCATTCCCTGAATTGAATGTTCTGAATTGAGCTTTGATTTATAAGTGCGAACCTTGTCTACAACAACGCGTGTATCTTTTTTAAGAAAATCCTGCCAGGCAATTGCGTATGCCCCGTCGTAAAGCTCATCAAAATTATAAGCACTGTATTTTGCAAGCTGAAGATAAACACGGTCGGCAGTACGCAGACAAAGATTTGCACGGAACAAGGCATCATCATCGCCAAAAAAACTTACCCTTCCCGGCGCATTTGATTCAAGCTTATAACCCAGATGTTTAATTTCATTACCGAGAATTTTTTCTGCACCAACGGCACAAAGGGCAACTAATGTATTCATGACGGTTTGAAGTTCCTTTTAGTTTTCGTTATCGCTTACTGTGGAATAGTCTGTGCCTTCTTTTCCATATTTTGGATCGAGTCTGATTGTTGTAAGAGAATTTCCAGCTGCATTAACAATACTCAGAGGAGAAAGCTTTGTCCATTTTATGCATTTTTTGAGTTGTGCATCTTTTGAATTATATTCTGTTTTTTGCCCGACAATTCCCAAGAGTTTGATATCTTTATATAAAAAATCAGTTGGCAAAAGAGCCTTAAGATTTACATTTGTTGTATCATCGATTGCAAAAGATTGAATAACATCATCATACTGGAAAACAAGAGCCGCATTATACTGAGCAATATCTGTAATTACAGACGCACTTGGAGCATCAAAATCCTGTCCAGTAGGAAGCTTAATAACCATAGTATCGGGATCATAAGTATATTTTAGATTCTTTGTATCATAACGAAGATCAGCTTCGTTGCTTACCCCACCACTTGTGATTTTCTTTGGGGCTGACCATTCTGTTCTGTTTCTAACACCATTATTATCTGTAAAGCGTAGATAATAACGATACTCATCATTTACAAGCACCATATAGTCTTTATGCTTAAAAGTCTGATTATCTGTTTCTTCTGCACCGTCTGGATAAAGGATTGCAACTCTTTCAATTTCAGCATCATCTCTATCACTAACATTCTGACGATAGATTGTTATGCTTTTTGTTTGAGTACTAATATATGCTCCGCTAATCTCAAAATGATCACTTTCAATATAAACATCCGGTCTTTCAAGATACTTTGAATTTGAAAGATTAAACTTACAGCTACACATCAAAACTGCTGTAAAAATAGTGCAAATCAAAAGAGAAATATCTGTTTTTTTCATAAGACACCTCAAGTTATAGTTATCTTTTCTTATTATCGGCAGAATTTGCCTTTTTCTTTGCTATAAAATACAAAGTCACGGCTGAAATTATACCGCCCAGAATCATGAGGAAGCACAGGAACTGGCCTGTAGAAAAATTTGTGAGCGAAGAATTCTCGTAGATATTTGCAGTTTTATCGCCAATAATAAAACCAATTTCTTCATCTGGCTCGCGGAAGTATTCAATAAAGAATCGGAAAAATCCATAGCCTGCGGTGTAAATACAAGCAAGCATTCCGTCAAACTTTTTGTGCTTACGGCAGAACCAGATTATAGTCCACAAAACTATTCCTTCAAAGAAAGCCTCGTAAAGCTGACTAGGATGGCGTGGAAGATTTACGATTCTTGTATTAGAAATATCCATTCCTATTTTTGCGGCAAAGTTCTGAACCCATTCAAGCGAAGAAGAAAAACCTTCGGCATAAGGAAAAACCATTCCCCAAGGCATAGTTGTTACGCGTCCAAAAAGCTCGCCGTTCATAAAGTTACCGATTCGTCCAAAGGTATAGCCCAAAGGAATACAGCAAACCATTGCATCTATCCAGCGCGAAATTGGCTGCTTGTGGATTTTGCACCAGACAATCATTCCCAAAAGTCCGCCAATGAATCCGCCGTGATAAGACATTCCGGCAAAGCCTGTGTATGTTCCGTTTTCGTCAAAAGGCCAGAATATGAGCCAGGGCTTATGAAGGTATTGGCCTGTTCTGTTGTAGATGAGAGTTGAACCTATTCGCGCACCGAGCAGTAAGAATAAAATACCTGTTCCCAGAAAGCTGAATAAATCGTCTTCGGTGATTGTGTATTTTTTTCCAAGAGTATTTTCGCCGTCGAGCATTCCTTCTTTTGCAATTTTTTTAAGCAGAAAGTATGCAGTGCCGAATGCAAAAACATACATGAGCCCGTACCATCTCAAAAGTCCAAGAAATTTTACTCCCGGGAAAATCTGCGGGTGAATCCATGAAGGAAAATTGATATATAAAAACATTTAAACCTCTAAATTTTAAAACCCTGTTGAGCAGCCTTAATCAATTTAGACTTGAGCAGCTGATTTTCTTTCTTAAGCTGAATTAAATCAAACTGCTGGGTTTTAATCATTTCTGCAAGCTCTCCGATTGTAAGCTCTCCACCGCCAACTAAATCTTCAATGCCCGAAAGCTTAAAATCATAGTCGCTGTTTGCTTCTTCTTCTGCATTAATAAATGTATCTGAATTGAAGTTTTCTGGATCAAAGTCTCCGTCAAAATAACGTGGAGGAGTTTCAATTACTTTATCTGCAATTCTGTAAATAGCCTGACCAAGAACTGACTGAGGCTTATAAACAACAAGTGGCAGCTGAGAAGAAAGAGCCTTGTCCTGAAGCATATCGCGGTACATGAGTCCAAGGAAATCAATATCAAGTCCAAGGTACTGATTACATGAAGTTTTAATTCTCTGTGCTTTATTTGCATCAGCAGGATTTTCAATCATGTTCATTACAAGGCGAGGACGGAACTGCTGCATTCTGTTTATAAAAAGCTGTGTTGTCTGAGGATCTGCTTTTCCAAGTGCCTGAACAAGTTGTGGAATATAAAGCTTCTGCATTGAAGCAGAATCCTTCTTTAAGTTATCGAGCAGTTCACGACCAGGAGTATTCTTTTTGAAGGTTGTATAAAGCAAACGGAAAACTGCATTCTTTAAGAAAAGGTATCCGTTAAGAGTAGCAGTAACAGCCGGAGCCGAAACAACAATTCCCTGAGGAGAAAGCAGGAACATATCAAGAATAAACTGATGTGTACCGGCACCCAGGTCAAGAATAAGATAATCTGTATCTATATTTTTTAAGTTACGAATAAGCTTGATTTTTTGTGTGTGCTTAAGAGAAGTCAAATCAGGAATCTGACTATCCCCCGCAACAAAACTAACATTCTGATAATCTGTAGGCTGAATGATATCCTTGAACATAGTTTTTTCTGTAAACCACGAGCCCAAACTTGCAGCTCCAGGATGCTGTCCAATTACCAGATGAAGGTTAGACGCACCAAGGTCAAGGTCTACCAAGACAACACGCTTTCCTTGTTGTCCCAATGCGATAGCTAAATTTGCAGAAAGAAGGCTTTTTCCTACACCACCCTTTCCACTTGCAATAGGTATAATCTGTGCCATGTTTTCTATTATAGCATACTTTTTTGTTATTGTACAAACTGGAGTTTTATATTTTAATATAACAATAGTGTGGTCCCTGAGCCTGTCGAAGGGATCATTAAGGAGAAAATCTAATGAAAAAATTGTTCAAATTCGCTGCTGTTCTGACACTTGTCCTTTTTACAGCCTGTGCTTCGAATAGTGGTTCTAAAATTGCAAAGGGAGACAAGCCTCTTCCAAAAAATCCGGATGTAGTTTGCGGTGTACTCGAAAACGGCATGTCTTATTATGTTATGCAGAATGCGGCACCTTTAAATCGTATTTCACTGCGCCTTGTTGTAAAGGTTGGTTCTATTGCCGAAGAGCAGAACCAGCTTGGTGTAGCTCACCTTATTGAACACATGGCCTTTAACGGAACAGAGCATTTTGAAAAAAATTCTCTCATAGATTATGCAGAATCAATTGGTATGGACTTTGGCGCCGAAGTAAACGCTTACACTTCATTTGAAGAAACAGTTTATAAGCTCGAGGTTCCTGCAGACAACAAGGAATATCTTGAAACTGCACTTTTGATTTTTAAAGACTGGGCAAGTGCAATCAGCTTTGACCAGGAGGAGCTTGATAAGGAACGAGGCGTTGTTACAGAAGAATGGCGCGGTCGTCTTGGTTTGAGCGGAAGACTTGTAGATGCAATCCTTCCATTTGAGCTTGCCGATTCTGAATACGTTGGTAAACTACCAATCGGTAGCATGGATGTAATTGCAAATATCACACGCGATGAAATTCTTGAGTTTTACAAAAAGTGGTACCGCCCCGAAAATATCAGTATTGCAATTGCAGGTACTGTAGATCCAAAGGTTGTTGAATGGCAGATTAAAACAACAATGTCAGACATCCCTGCTTCAGACACAAAGATCACACCACCAAAAGGTTTTGTTCCTGCACGCACCACAAAGGATGCAATCATTTTTACAGACCCGGAAATGCCTTACACACAGGTTCAGATTTCTGCAAAAGACGAAGACTACAGACCTGCAATTTCTGAAGGAGATATCAGAAATGCGTTTGTAACAAATATTGTAAGCACAGTTTTGAATCAGCGACTTTCTGAAATTACTGCAGATCCACAAACTCCATGGCTTACCGCAAGTGCAGTAAATGTTCATGAAACTGATGAGACTGTTTTCAGAGGCGCAATGTTTATTCCAAAGGAAGGCGAATTTACAAATGCATTCCAGCGCCTGTTAGACGAAATAGACAGACTTCTTGTTCACGGAATTACACAATCTGAATTTGACAGAGCAAGGGACTCTATGCTTTCTTCAGAAAATCAATGGTACGATGAACGCGAAGCAATTACAAATGATGACAGAGTTGAATCTCTTGTAAGCTACTGCCTCAGTGGAGCAACTTATATTTCTGATGATGATTATATTGAGATTGCACGCCGTCTTCTTGCATCTATCACATTAGATGAAGCAAACAACAGAGCCTTTGATATTTACCAGGGACGCGGAAATATCTGTATGATTTACGCTCCTGCTGCAAGTGCCCAGGAGCTTCCTTCAAAAGAAGAGCTTATAGGCTTCTGGGAAAATTATAAGAGCGATTCGATTGCTGCTTATGAAGACAATGTTGGCGAAGGTGATGTAATGGTTCGCCCTGCAAAAAAATCGGCAATTGTTTCTAAGCGCGAAATTGAAGGTCTTAAAGCAAACGAATACATTCTTGAAAATGGTGCAAAGATAATCATCAAGCCTTCAATTTATGAAAAATCAAAAATCATCATGAGAATTGTAAGCAAGGGAGGCGCTTCTCTTGTTACCGACGACGAATGGATGTCTTGTATTATTTCTCCAGTTTATTCAATCTATTCTGGCATTGGAAAATTTGATATTACCCAGCTCCAGAAATATCTTGCCGATAAATATGTTTCTATAAATCTTAGTGTTGATGAACGAGAAGAAACAATTTCGGGCCAGGCTAGTCCTGCACAAATTGAATGTCTTCTTCAGCTTGTAAATCAGGCAATGACAGTTCCTAATTTTACAGACCAGGGCTGGTATTATGCCAAAATGATTGTAGACCAGCAGGCAAAAATGTACAACGTTCAGCCAATCGATTATTTCTTATCTCAGATTAGAAATGATTTATACAATGGTTCAATCCGTTATTCTGCAATTACACCAGCAATGGCCGAACAGATTAACGCGGAAGATTCTCAGAGATTGTTCCGTGAACGCTTTGCAAATGCAGCTGACTTTACATACATTTTCTATGGCGACCTTGACGAAGAAAGCCTTGTTGATTTGTGCTGTTATTACATTGGAACTCTTGAAGGAAATCCAGACAAGCGTGAAGACGGAAAATATCAGCCTTATTCTTTCCCTAAAGGAATTACAGAAAAAACTTATAAAAGAGGACAGGAAGACAAGGGTCAGGTATTCATTGGATTCGGCGGAAAGCTCCCACCTGCAAAAGATGTTTATGAGATTAGAAAAGACAATGCTTTGATGGAGCAGTTTAAGGCTTTGATAGATATTAAGCTTCGTGAAATAATCCGTGAAGACAAGAGCGGAACTTATGGAGTTTCTGTTTATACCGGAATTGAAGGATACCCTGAACGCTATTACGAAGTACAGATAACCTTTGGATGTGAGCCCGCTCGAGAAAAGGAGCTTGCAAAAGAAGTAATTGCTGCTTTGGAAAGCCTTCGCACAGACCTTGTAGATCAGACTTACATTGATAAATTAAATGAAACATACCGCCGAAGCTTTGAAGCAAATCAGCAGGATTCTTCATGGTGGCTCAATATGATTGAAGCAGTTGAAGTATTTACATATCTTCCGGTAGAAGCCGCTTATGATGATACTTCAGTTATAAAATGGACAACAGCCGAAAGCATGCGCGAACTTGCTCAGAAATATCTGAACACAAAGAATTACTATTGCGCATTCCTGGAACCAGAAAAATAGGGCGCGGTCCTTAAGCCTGTCGAAGGGGTGTAATATGGATTATCTTTTAATAGGAATCTTCTCTGTAATTATTATTGCTCTTCTGGCAGGTATTCTGGCCTACTCTAACAAACGCAAAGCCGCTGCACGCTCGCAGAAAAAAAACTCGAACATGCAGCCGGTAAAATGTCCTGTATGCCAGTCGGAGCTTTTTGTTGGCGAACAGCTTGTTTCTAAGGTGTATCGACCAATGAAGGTTCCGGACCAGCTTATGACAATTCAGGGGTGTCCGCACTGCTACCCAAAATGCGAACCTGGTGTTAGCAGAACATGCCCTGTATGTCATAAAGCCGTTGCACCTGACCAGGCCTTGACCGCCCGCCTATTCAACAAATCAGTTGGAAAAAAGCATGTTCACATAATTGGCTGCTCCAACTGCCACAAACCACGCGCAGATTAAAAATTCTCACTACTATTATATAGTTTCATTCTGTTTTTCTTCAAAATTAAATGATATATTGCTAAATTGCGAGGTTTTACTATGAAAAGATTTGACGGCTTTATGCATGGAGTAAATTTGGGCGGATGGTTTAGTCAGTGTGATTATTCTGAAGACCGCTACAATAATTTTATAAAAGAAAACGACATTAAGACAATTAGTGAATGGGGTCTGGACCACGTTCGTCTTCCTGTTGATTACAATCTTTTTCAAACAGCTGATGAAAAATGGATTGAAGCAGGCTTTGATAGAATCACAAAAGCCCTTGAATGGTGTAAGAAATATAATCTTAATATGATTCTTGACCTTCACAAAACAGCAGGCTTCAGCTTTGATAAATATGAAAACGAAACAGGATTTTTTGACAGCCCTGAATACCAGGAAAGATTCTATAAAATCTGGGAAGAGCTTGCCCGCCGCTACACACACTTCTTTGACGGAACAAAAAACGAAATTTGTTTTGAATTGTTGAACGAAGTTACAGATCAGTCGTTCTGCAAAAAATGGAATGAAATTGCCCGCATTTGTATTGAGCGCATTCGTGCAATTGCTCCAACAACAAAAATCCTTGTTGGAAGCTACTGGAACAACTCTCTTGCTTCTGTAAAAGATCTTGATCCTCCATACGATGAAAACATTGTTTACAACTTCCACTGCTATGATCCTCTTGTATTTACACATCAGGGTGCCGGCTGGCTAGATTTAATGGATACAAAATTCCGCATGCCTTTAAAATCAACTTACGAAGATTATACAAAAAACACCGAAAAATATTGCGGTATGGTAGGCAATTTCTTTAATATGTATGACCAGAAGGCAAAACTTGATTTAGCCTATTTTGAAAATAACTTTGCACAGGCAATTGCTGTTGCAGAAGAAAGAGGTGCATATCTTTACTGTGGAGAATATGGTGTAATTGAAAATGCCACTGTTGAAGATACTGTAGAATGGTATCGCCTGATTTCTGAAGTTTACAATAAACACGGAGTTGGCCGTGCCGCCTGGAGCTACAAAGAAATGAACTTTGGTCTAAGCGATGCCAGACTTGATAGTGTTAGATCTGAACTTGTGAAATACTTATAAAAAAGATGTCCGGGTCAAGCCCGAACATGACAAACCCTGTCATTGTCGGGCTTGACCCGACAATCTCATTATAATTTTCCGCTTTCTGCCGCACCAGGCAAACCAATGTCTTTGCGGTAGAAACTGTTTTCAAACTTAACACCACAGATTCCTTCGTAGGCATGTTCCCAGGCTTCCTTAAAGGTTGGACCGTATGCACTGCATGCAAGAACACGTCCACCACTTGTAAGAAGATTATCTTCGCGACTGTCGCCACGTCTTCCTGTCTGGGCACCTGCAATAAATACCTTGGCACCACTCTGCTTGAGTAAGCGTTCATTAAAGGTAATTTCACAGCCCTTCTTGTAAGCTTCTGGGTAACCACCACTTACAACAACTGGAGCAACCTGATATCCTGGCTTCCATTTGAATTCAAAGTCTTTAAGAGTTCCGTTCAAGATTGCTGTACACATAGAAGCAAAATCAAAATCCATAAGAGGAAGAACGGCCTGAGTTTCAGGATCTCCAAGACGTACATTATATTCCAAGAGCTTTGGTCCCTGCTTTGTGAGCATTACACCAAAGAAAATAAATCCGCGGTAATCAAACTTTTCTTTAATAAGTCCGTTGAGTGTTGGTTCAAGAATATCCTTGTTGAACTGCTCCATAATTTTTGGAGTAACATCATCAAGAGGACAAACAGCACCCATACCACCAGTATTAGGTCCCTTTGCTCCGTCTAAAAGTCTTTTGTGATCACGGGCAGGAAGGAATGGAATAATTGAAGCACTTCCGCTTACTGCATATTCTGGAGTAACAGAAACAGCAGCAAGAACAGAAATCTCAATACCTTCAAGGTATTCTTCCATTACGAGCTTTTTACCGGCTTCACCAACTTTTCCGTTGCCCATCATGTCTTCTACTGCGGCAATTGCCTGATCAACAGTAGCAGCAACAACAACGCCTTTTCCGGCAGCAAGTCCGTCGGCTTTTACAACGATTGGTGCTCCGTGCTTTTTAATATATTCAATTGCGGCATCCTTGTTTACAAAGGTTTCGCTACCTGCACAAGCAACGCCATATTTTTTCATGAAGTTTTTAGAAAGGTCTTTACTTCCTTCGAGCTGGGCGCCTGCTTTTTTAGGACCAACACAAGGAATATCGGCTTTCCAGAAGTCGTCTGCAACACCTGCAACAAGTGGATCTTCCGGGCCAATTACAGCCATGCGGCAATTTTCGTGACGGGCAATTGCAACATAAGGATTTTCGCCCTCACTGATATAATCACATTTTTTTGGGTCAATGTTTACGCATTTTGTTTCTTTTGCAGTTCCACCATTTCCTGGTACAACTACAACCTTATCAACTAAAGAACTTTGAGCAAGCTTCCAGCAGATAGTGTGCTCACGACCACCACCGCCAACAACAATTATATTCATGCCCTAATACTATCAGTTATTGGCAAAAAATTCCACTACTGGATACTATAAAGCAGATCTTCGTAGCTTGGGAAAGGCTTGTATTCTTCACCGAGCAATACTTCAATCTTGTCTGCAGTTTCGCGAACAGACTGCATTGCAGGAAGAATTACCTTTGCGTAAGAATGTGCACGCTTCATAAGATCTTCGATTTTATCTGTCTGGATGTGTTTTTTATCAAGGGCGTCGGCTCTGTTAGAAAGTTCATTTATAAGAGTGTTGAGCTGACCTATAAGCTTGAGGCCTGCATCGCACAAAGAGAAAACTCTCTGCATTTTAAACTCTGTATCTGCAAGAACATTCATATATTTAAATGCAGCCGGAATAATATCCTTGTGAACCATTTCGAGCATTGTGTTTACTTCGATATTTATAACCTGGCAATATTTTTCAAGCTTAATATCGTAGTGGCTCTTCATTTCTTCAGGAGTATAAATGCCCATGCGGGTAAAGAGCTTCACATTTTTTTCATCAATGTAATGTTCAATTGCTTTTGGAGTGGTGCGGTAGTTTTTAAGACCGCGTTTTTCTGCTTCTTCAATCCATTCTTTACCGTAGCCGTTTCCATTAAAAAGAATGCGCCAGTGTGCAGTAATTTCGCGCTTGATAAGCTTCTGCAAATCGACATCGAAGTCCTTTGACTTTTCAAGCTCATCAGCAAAATCACACAAAGAATTAGCAAGGATTGCATTAAGGATTGTATTTGGACCACTGATAGAAAGAGAGCTTCCTACTGAACGGAATTCAAATCTGTTTCCTGTAAAGGCAAATGGAGAGGTTCTATTACGGTCTGTTGAATCCTTTGGAATTGGAGGAAGTACATCTACACCAATAGACATCTTTCCGCGTTTTTTACCGTCATAATTTTTACCGCTTTTGATTGCTTCCAGAATTGCCTGAAGCTCGTCACCAACATAAATTGACATAATTGCAGGAGGCGCTTCGTTTGCACCAAGACGGTGATCGTTTCCGGCACTAGCAACACTGTAGCGAAGTAAATCCTGATTTTCATCTACAGCCTTGATTACAGCAGTAAGGAACAAAAGGAACTGAGCGTTGTCGCGTGGAGTTTTTCCCGGAGCAAAAAGGTTTTCGCCATCATCTGTAGCAATAGACCAGTTATTATGCTTACCACTTCCGTTTACACCTTCAAATGGCTTTTCGTGGAACAGGCAGAGCAAACCATGGCGGCGTGCAACCTTTTTCATTATTTCCATTGTAAGTTGATTCTGATCTGCGGCAAGATTGCTTGTTGTAAAAATAGGAGCCATTTCGTGCTGAGCAGGAGCGGCTTCGTTATGTTCAGTTTTACAGTAAATACCAAGCTTCCAAAGCTCTGTATTCAAGTCTTCCATGTATCCAATTACGCGAGGCTTGATTGCAGCAAAATACTGGTCATCCATTTCCTGACCTTTTACAGGGCGTGCACCAAAAAGAGTACGGCCGCACATCTTAAGGTCCTTGCGTTTCTGGTAAAGCTTTTCGTCAATTAAAAAGTATTCCTGTTCAGGACCCATTGTTGTAGTAACATGCTTTGGTTTTTTACCGAACAGTTTAAGAACACGAAGACTCTGTTCATTCAAAGCTTCCATTGAGCGAAGAAGCGGTGTTTTTTTATCGAGAGCCTCGCCGTTATAAGAACAGAAGGCTGTAGGAATACAAAGTGTATGATCTTTTACAAAAGGATAAGAGGTTGGATCCCAGACTGTATAACCTCGTGCTTCAAAGGTTGAACGCTTTCCTCCGTTTGGAAAGCTCGATGCATCAGGTTCACCTTTAATCAATTCCTTTCCGCTGAAGCTCATTATGATTTTGCCTTCTTCGGCAGGTGTAAGGAAGGAATCGTGTTTTTCGGCAGTAATTCCGGTAAGTGGCTGGAACCAGTGTGAATAGTGTGTGGCGCCTTTAGAAATTGCCCAGTTTTTCATAGCCTCGGCAATCTGATTTGCAGCTTCAAGATCAAGTGGAGTGCCTTCTTCCATTGTGGTTTTAAGCGCACTGAACGTTTTGGGTGGCAACATCTCCTTCATAACAGTCTGATTAAAAACCAAGCTTCCAAAAAGTTCCGGTACATTTATCATAGAATAGTCTCCTCCGGGGTCCCTGAGCCTGTCGAAGGGCGCCGTTGCAACAATATGAAGTCATTTTAATGATTTGGAGGAAGTTTTTCAATTATGGGCTTTCGGAAGACTAAGGGATCGCGAGCTTATTGTGCCTGAAGAACTGCTTTATAATATTCTTCAATCTGAGGACGACACAAAAGGAACAGCGTACCGATTACAGGATCAAAGTGCTTTCCAAGATCCTGCTGAATAAGATTAAAGGCTTCGTCAAAGTTCATGGCATTCTTGTAGCAGCGGCGCGAAACAAGAGCATCAAAAACATCGGCAAGCGCCATTATGCGTGCTTCAAGAGGAATTTCCTCGCCCTTTAGTTTTTCAGGGTAACCAGTGCCATCCCACTTTTCATGATGATAGTGTGCAACGTTTACAGCAATGCGGACAAAGTCCTTATCTGTAGCTTCACTCAAAACTTCTTTTACAATTACTGCACCCTTCTGCGCATGAGTTTTCATCTGCTCATATTCTTCTGGAGTGAATCGGCCTGGCTTACGAAGAATTGAATCATCTACGGCAATTTTTCCAAGGTCGTGCATAGGAGCAGCCTTTATTAAAAGCTCGCAGAACTCCTGGGTAATTTCTGGATATTCCTCTTTGTGTTTTAAAAGCTCCTGAACAAAAATACCAATGCTGTCACTTGTTCTGGAAATATGACCGCCTGTAGAGTTATCGCGACTTTCAACCATCATGGCCATGCCACGAATAATTGAATCCTGCATGCTTGTAACCTGAGAGGTTTTTTCACTAACCATATGTGAAAGTTCTTTATTAAATTCACTGATTGAATTT
>JAEEGL014205041.1_pt1 | contig 15186 bp, 6 predicted proteins | sample 9134231 | NCBI WGS metagenome assembly JAEEGL01 (sample SAMN16246548, study PRJNA631951) | gut metagenome | biome: gut microbiome; feature: rumen; material: fiber-attached | host: Bos | place: Iran: Karaj | collected 2018-10 | reverse complement strand
GATTTTCAGGCGGATACCGTCTTTTTTTCGGCGGATGAAATACAGAGTAACCGCGAAAACGCCGACAACGAGAGACAGCCAGATTGCATAATCGACAGTATAGGTATAAGTATAAAATCCGTTGAACGGATAATCCTTGTCCAGCAACAGATTGCTCAGAAGCTGGTAAACCGGTGTCAGGATAAATGTGAAAGCGGGGATTGCGAGAAAAATCTCATAATGCTCGAGCAGAAGTTCTCTCGGGTTTACCTGCTTATTCTTATTCTCTTTAAGATATTGAATCGCGTTGCGTATGGTATTCATATTATACCCTCCGCTTCATATTATAGCAGACTGTACTCTGAATTACAAGTGAATATGCAGAGCGGGCAGTGCCGAAGCACTGCCCGCTTGGTTTAAATTATGGGTTTTAGGGATATCAAGGATTCATTATCCGAGGTTGGACATATCAAGTCTTCGGATTTCAACCCATCCGGTCATGCCCTCATACACTTCTTCGGGCTCATTCAGCTTCTTGATATGGACTATGGGCAAGATATAAATCTTGATTGCCATAAGTTTCTGATTGTTTTCAAACAACTCAAGAATAGAATCGGGAACCGCAAAGTGAAGGAGATTCTGCTTGGGAATATTTGTATTCGAAAGCGTACCGTGGTCATCCTTTATCTGGATCTCATCGGTAATGAATACTTTTGCACCGGTGTCGGGATCAATATAGTAGAACTTCGTCTCATAGGTGATGTTTGTCTTTGACGTACCGACGTTATTATCAAGAACCTTGAAATAAACATCGCTCTCGGGGACGAGAATCTCATTGCCCGAACCATCAACATCGGGGCTCGCAAGAATATACTTGTTGCTCGAGGAATCATTCTTATTACGGAACGTTACTGAAGGAACGGTAAATGTATCCCTGTAGGATGCAACGAGCGTATTGATGAACAGCATTGCCTCGAATTCGGTGAATTCATTGGTATGACCTGCACCGGTATAGGTAACATTACCGCGTGAATACATATAGTAAGCATTAGCGGCGTCGTTTCTGATACCGATATAATTCTTGTTCGCATCGTACTTCCAGAAATCCTGGGCCGCGAGCGAATACCATACCGTGATATCGTCACCGTTCATGTTACACTGATAAACCTGCTCGTGAGTGGTCTTGACCTTGATGAGCTGGTTCATATCCTCAACAGAGTGGAGGAAACCGTCAACCAAGCCGTCATGGTCAGCACCGGACGAAGTCTGAATATTTCCGTTCTTATATTCATATGTCGGCAGACCTACGGTCGGAGAACCGATATTGATATTATAGGGATAAGTTGTAATCTTACCGCCGTTTACCTGAGTTACATACTCGGTGCTGAATATCTTCTGATACTTGTCATCATCCTTGAGCTGTGATCTCGGGAATCTCTCGGTCGCAGCCGTCGGGAACTGCTGATTAGCATCATTCGGATTAATATATCTTGCGATTGTGTAATCCGTGAAGCCCTGTGCATAGCGGTCGAATTGAGCGTGAATGTTGCCGCTCGCATCGAGGATGGGCTCATTCTCATAGTGCCTTACGCCGTTTGAATCCTCTGTGTAGTTGAGGGCCGGGTTAGCAGTGTTTCTGCCATAGACATTCGCTGTGCCGGGAACCCAGGCTATTGAGTGATCAGTCGAAAGCATCTTCTTGACCGTGAGGTCTCTAGCGGTGAAGCTCTCAACCTGTCCCTCGTCGCCGGCAGTCTGATAACCGTTATAAATGTAGTTATACATATGGGCTCTGCCGAGCGGCGCATTTGCGAAGGGATCTCTGAGGATGGATGCGTAGTCTTCATTATCAACATCGCCGCTGACTATCGCATCGGACCTCGTAATTATAGCTTCGGTTATACCATACCGGTCGAGGCCCAGATCCTCTCTCAGAACAATGTTGTTCCAGTAGCCCTCCTTGATCTTGGTATCTTTGAGTTTTTCATCTTCAGTATCCATACGCCAGTCGGGGCCGACGCCGAAGATTGACTGAACTCCATCGAGAACCCAGTTGACTATGTTGCCGAGATGGCTCCATATATCGGCGCCTATTCTCTTGAGCTTATCAACAAAGAGATCAAGGAAGTCAACCGCTTTACTGGTTGTGTCGTGGCAGAAGAGGATATTCTTATCGCTTCTGATGAAGTTTCTGATAGCGAGAGCCGAGTAATTCGAAAGGCCCTCCTGATAAATAACCTGATTGCCGAGAATATCAAGGAATGTTGCGGCAAGTTTGCCGTAGGAGTCGCCGAAGCCGAGAATCATCATATCATAAGGAGTGAAGAGATCTTTCTCGCCGGCTTTATTCTCATACTTGATAGCGCCGCATTCGGGGCAATACATGCCCTGGATATCCTTGCTGTGGTTTTCGCAACCGGCTTCAGGACATCTCCACTTCGTGCCGCCGAAGCCCTCGCCTGCCTGCAAGCCATAGAACTGGTTAATCATATGGACGCTCATGCAGGTTATCATTATCTTGATATCGCCCTCATTGACGACGAAGCCGAGATGGTAGTAGCCGTCAACGTCATCGACGCCGCCCTTGCCGTCCCATGACGAGAAGGTGATGCCGGCTGTGCCGAACTCTTCCTGAGTCATGCGTCGGGTATTGGGATTCTCAAGGTGATCAAAGACATCGCTGCCGAAGACAGTGCCCATATAGACATTACTGCTCCAGAAGTTTTCTTCAATGTGCTTTTTCCTGCCGTAAATTGTGAGATCGTGACCTACAACTTCGTTATTGATATTAAGATATGGCTTGCCGTATTCGGTCCACTCCGCCGGGTTCCACGCACCGGGAAGAATCATGACCGCATTGATAAGCATCGGATCGTCCGCAGTCGGCTTCACATAGGCGTAGCCGGTATGAGTCATATGCTGCGGAATTCGACCGTCCGCAGTCAGACCGGTTGAGGCGTCATGTTCCTCTTCAATATACAGCTTCCAGGGAATAATACCCTTGAATGACGGGTTAAGGCCTGTGGTATATGTGATTGCCGTTCCTGTACTCAGATTGGACATACCGCCGTCATTGAGGCGCTCGCCATTGCTTGTAACTTCGCCTGCGGAATTATATGTCGGATCCTTGAACTTGCCGTCGCCGTCCTGATCGATATAGAGATAAGCGTGATATTTTGAGCTCTTGAAGGTCTCGGTTGGCTCATTGATCTTGAACTTAAGAGTAAGATTGATGCCGCTGTCGGTCTTGGTGAGGGATTCGCTGTCCGCACCGATTGCATACTCGGGAGCGGAGCCTGCGAGCATCTCGATTTCAGGTCTCGGAGTCTTGAGAGCAGACGCAAGCTTACTGGACGCAGCGTCAACTTCCGAAACACCGTCGTCATAGCAGAATACGGTATCATGCTCATAGTATTCGCCGACGATAAGTCTCCACATATAGGAGCAGTTATCGATATTTGCCGAGCTTGCTTCGGAATCGGTATCAACACGCCATCTTACAGGATTAGACTTAACCGGGGTCTTATCAACTTCGGCAACCTGATAAATGTACTCTGGCATATTGGTGCCTTCTTCTGATTTTCCGTTACCATTTTTGTCAAGTTCATAAGTGTTTTTAAGACTTCCATCAACATAATGATAAGCACCATATAATTCACTGAAATGATATGCATTATAATCATCGTGCTTTTCATCACTTGTCTCAGGGCCTGTAGATCTGGAAACCAGAACTGTCGTTAAACCACCACCGGGCTTTGCAGACTGGAGAACAACATCCTGGCCGCCAACCGTGAACTTCATTCTGAGAATCGCACGGTTCCAACTTCTTGTAAATTCACCGGCTTTGGTATATGTATTGTTGCTTAAATCCGTCTCCGAATAAGAAATTGTAACCTTGTCGCCGATTGTTGCAAACTCAGCATCGTCCCAATCTATATCGCCATTGGATTTTTTGCCGTTTGACTTGTCACAATACTTCTTTTGATAATGAACAGTGGGTGAATATGTGCAAGTTCTGTTATTACAAGGATTACTAGAACCAAGATATCCACTTGATCCTTTGTTACAAATGCGATAAAACGGACCGTTTGTATAATTGTTCTCGTTAAAATTTGCATATCTTGTACTATCATACAAGACGCGATCCAAATAACCTATATTTTCATGGGCTGCATCATGAGTATCGCAGTCAAATCTCCAGTCATGCTGCTCATCCCAATATTCAAACTTTACTTTATATTTATCAAGTATATAATCGGTAATATTAGCTCCAGAGTTGTATGTTGTGCTTACTTCTCCTTCTAATTGCTGAGGAGTTATAGCATGAAACTCTACCCAATAAGTTGAATTCTGGTAATCCCAATTACCCCAGAAGTTTTTAGAGAAATTAACACTAGCGAACAATCTCGCTGCGAAGTAATCGGTCCCGCCCATTTTGATATTGACTCTGTTTGTAGCGTTGCCGTTTGCTGTAAAGCCATGATACGAGAAATCTACCACGCAATAATAGTCGCCAATGCCCGATGTTACAGTACGGTATCTCGGAACCTTATAGGTTTCAGATCTTGTCCACCAAAGAATCTTTCTGGTTCTGGTCTTGGTATCATATACTATATTACCGGAAGAGTCTCTTACCGGTTCCATACTGCTTGTGGAAACATTGACTGTACAGTCTTTCTCTGTTTTTCCTTCCAACTTCTGCGGGGCCTTAGGACCGGATACTCCGTCCTCATCATAATACCACTGATATCTTACCGTAATATCAGCATTCGCATTGTTACCGTTTAGAATCTGACTGTTAAGTCTTCCTGCTTTGATATCTGCATCAACAGTATCATAATTTACATCGCCCTTGATGATGCGACAGTGGAAATTGGCAGAATAACCGCCGTTTTGAGTATCTGGTGTAAGTTCATCACAATAGTTATAAGCGGTGAGATAATCATGAATGCCCTTTGAAACGAGAGCGTCATCAATGATAAGAGGTCTGCCTGTATCGGCATAATTCTTAAGGCGCTGCATTGAAGCTTCATTGAGGTCAAAACCCGATGAGCGCATTGAGGCGTGACCGCCGAGCGGGATATAGACGGTCTTGAGAGCATTGAAGCCAACCTCGTCACCGAGATTGAAATAGTCTTCCTTCAGCATACCGCCGAGGGCGGGAGGGCTCGCAAGGTCACTCGCCATGCTGCCCCAGTTACCGGGATTAATCCAGTAGGTCCACTGCTTGAGCCTGCTGTTATCAATAGCTTCTTTATTCGCGGTCTCAATAATGTCGCCGACATTGGTATAGAACATGCCGTTCATATGCGGATCGTTATAGACCGGGTCGCCCGCACGCATATTCTGAACCTTGCCCTGCTCCACAAGATGACTGTAAGCGTCATCGGCAGTGCCGTCCGCGCGGATAGTCGCGGTTCCTTCAACACCGTCTTTAGTTATATAATTGAAAGTATCACCGGGTTTGAGAACACGGGACATATTATCGGTTGAAGCGCCGATATAGACTATATCATAGTTCTCGGCAAAGTCCTCATTCTTCGCGACAAATTCTGCGACTGACATACCGATAATCTCAACATCATCGGCAGAATACTGAAGCGTTGCGGGCATCATTCTGTTGAGCTTTTCAAGAGTCAGCGAGGGATTTGATGAGCAGGGCTCAATATCCAAAACCGTAACCTTATCAAGAATATGATAAATACGCTGATTCTTATAATTCAGAACATATCTGATACATGTTGCCTCATTGACCATATTGTTGATAAGAGGCGAGTTGCCGAGATTGTTGCGGACATCCTGCTCATTATCAATCTCTTCCCTGACAGGATAATAGGGAGAATCAGTGCTTGAAGCGGATGAGATAATGCCGGGAGTCGTGCAGAAATTCTGATTTGCCAGAGTCTTCGCGACACTGTCTGACTGTGAAATGGCAGAATCGGAGAAGACATAGATGCTGCCCTTGACGCCGCCTATCGCGGTGCGTTCGGAAGTAAGTTCCGTAACAAGGGCCGATAATCTGGTCGGCAGAGGCTGATTGTTATTTGAAAGGATCGCTTTATCAACCACAACGGCATCTTTGGCCGATACCTTCTGGGTAATAAGGTCGTATACGGAATTATCCGCAGGAATATCCTTGGCACTGCTGTAGGCCAGATTCCAGCTACCGTTTGCAGCCGCCTCGAGATTAAGACCGGATGAAATAACAATAAGATCCGCATAACGAAGCTCCTCAAGAAGAGCGGGATCATCAGGCTCGATAACCTCAACGACTATCGGGAAAGTATAGAAATCGACTAAGTTGCCGCTTTCATCCGTTCTTTTTTCATCGGCGTCAAGAACTTTATATTTGAACCAGTTATTATTGACAAAGCCGCCGAGATAATAAACATATTCGGAATTGACGATTAAATCACGGCTGCCGGAAAGATCAATCTTATAGTTGCCGTTGCCGTTGCCATTCTCATCCATACCGACATAGGTAAGCTCACCGTCATTCTCGGAGAAATAGGCGGGCTTATTGCCTGCTACTGTAAACTCACTTGAGACAGCATAATAGGGATGCGCATCATCCTTCGCGGTTGACGGGAAGGTTCCTGCCTTGACATCAACCGAGTAGAAATCCTTACCGGTCTCCATATGGTAACCGAAACGGTCGGTCGGACTGTAAACTCCGGCAAAGACAAATTTCTCGCCTTCTTTTGTATAAAGCGAAGTTCCCTCGGAAGGAAGCTTACGGTTGGTATTACTGTACTGATAGAATACATCCGTCTGCTCAATATCATAGTAATAAGCCGTTGAGGGAGAAACCTTGCGGATTCTGACATTTGAGTATTCAGCAGTTGTGGATGCGGCTGTAACGCCGAAGCGAAGCTTCAGGAATAAAGTATTATTATCTACGGTAAACACGAGCTTTTCGCTCTTGGTGCCTGAATAGCTGTGAGCAAAATCCTTCAGACCACCTGCAAATGTAACCTTGGCGCCTGCGCTCAAGCCGGATTTATAAGGGAAGATATGGAACTGAGCATTGCCGCCTCCGGTAACCTTGACATCATAGGTAACTTCATACGTGGCACCGGGATCGGCATTCATAAAGTAGGCATCGCGCTCACCGTAGCCGGTATAGATATCATGGGGATACTGAGCACCGGAGCCTACATCGTCAGACTTGATGGTTATGGTCCTTGTATCTCTGTCATAGATGAGCTCATCGCCGGCAGTCTTATTCGAAAGGGTCTGGGAACGGATATTGTCAACCCAGACATTGGGATTAAAAATATTAGCCGAATACTCAGACGGAGCATCGCCATAGACAAACTGCTCAACATTCTGAATATGGGTAGCGCCGGTATAGGCGAAAAACTGGATGCCGGAATAGGTAACCGAACCTCTGCCGAGCGCTCCGAATTCAATCAGAAACTTATCGCCGGCGGCCGTAAAGGTATAAGTCTGCCAGCCGGATTTATCAAACTCCAGCTCCGCCATGGCTTTGAATTCATTGCTGATTTCTTCGCCCTCGTCGTTATACTCTTTGACATAGCCGTAAAGATTAAGCTTCGCTTTTAAATCATATAACTCGTCGCTGCCCGCAGCTTTCGCTTCGGGATTGACGCCGACATTGAGATAAAGGGTATAGGTTTTGCCCTCTTCTACAGGAATGATTGCATGATCTTCCGCTTTATTTGCGGCAGTCCTGATATAACCCTCATCCTCATCGGTCATAGTAATTTTAATTGAATCAGCCTGGGTATAATCCGCCTCGGTGGGAGTAAAGCTGCCCGCGCCGTTATGCGGCCAGAGCTGATGGAATTCGCCGTCATCATTCCAATTTGACTTTGCCTGCTCATACCAATTATTAAAATTGAAGAGATTCTCCTGATTAATAAGAGTATAGGTATGGCCCATATTAAAGGCATAGCCCTGCTTGGAAACGCCGTTTTCCTGATCTTCCTGAGTATAGGGAACGGGAACGCCTTTGACAGAGAATTTCTCAGCATTATTCAGATGAAGTTGATTTGCTTTATCAGCTTTATAATACTCATTGGTATAGAAATTTGCATCCCAGGGATAATGCTCCTCATAACCGTTGGATGGAGTGGCAATCTTGGTAAGAGGTGTCTGATCGGTATAGGAGAGGAGCTTCTTTCCCTCAAGTGTCGCAAGTACAACATTATTGGAATAGCTGATTCTCTCCGCGGCATCGTCCATATTCGCAATGGTGGGAATCCATTTGCTTATTACGGGCGCCTCCTGACCGGGAACATAATAGCCCATAGCGCCATAATTCGCGTTCGGAGCGATTTCAACAATTTTGAAAGGCGCGCCGCTGTTTTGCTTGGATGCTTTAATATTCTCAATGTTATTAAGCGATACCGAAGCGCCGGCGGGAACACGGAAATAGGCGAAAAAGGTCGTTCCGACAATTACAGTTGCCAGAATAGCTGAAGTCATTCTAAGAATCTTGGAATTTTTCATTAATCACGCCCCCATTTCTTCAGCAAGTTTTTGTTCGGTGTCTGCCGCGCTGTCTCCGCTGACAAGCGTCGGATGGTTTCTTAACGATAACACTTCATTTCTGGGATAATTCAACCCGAATTTTTCAATAGTCAAAACAAACTTCAGGGCATAAGCCTCGCCGGTTTCATTATTTGCAAACGGCTCATAGCTTATATCGTGGACATTGTAACAGAAGGGAACCGCCTCGCCCTGAGTAATCTCTCCGGTGGTTCCGATTCTATCTACTCTGAGATAAATCGTATGCTCATCTTCATCAAAGTAATAGACATCAATTACATTATCTTCGCCGTCTTTATCGCCCAGAAAAAGGGTGTCATCATGAACGGAGAAGGAATACTTGCAATCGACGATTGCTTCGGTAAGCTGAGTGGACGCGACCTGAGATTTGAAAAGGACCGTGCTCCGCCTGTGAACTCCGCGATACATATTGGTACCCGAAGTCATAAGCATTGCAGTGGTCAAGCCGATAACACCGAGGATTGCGGTGCCCACGATAAGCTCGACCAGAGTGAAGCCCTTCTTATTCTTAATGAGTTTCATAGAGCACCACCTCCTTATGTAATATTATGCTCGCCTGTGAGCTTCCACAGGTTGATGCAGTAAGTGTTTCCGAAATGGAAATAAATCTGGGATTTATCTGCAGCAGAAGCCGGAAGATCGGTAGTTGAAGTGACAGCCGTTCCCGCGAGGACAACAGCACCGGTTTTTCCATTGAAGACAACGCGGATAGCCTTGTCCTTCTCGATGTCAACATCTCCGAATTTTATATTAAGCCGGTCGTTACCGATAACCTCCGATTTAATTGGTGATGATAAGCTGAGAGTATAATCGCCCGAATCGGACTGGGTTACCTTGAACATTTCTGCATAATAACCGCTCTCGGTATATCCTCTGGCGGTATCTTTGCCGTGATAAGCTACCTGAAGGCAGTTATCGTCACCGCTGAGGGCATATACCTTGCTCTGGGAAAGAAGAGCGTCAACGGAATTCGCCGCCTTGCTTGCACGGGCACGCCACGCCGCACTGAAACTGATAGATGAAATACCTATCAGCGCCGCGAGTATACCCAATACTATAACAAGCTCAACGTATGAAATACCCTTGGTATTCTTTCTCATCATACCATCCTCCCTTCTGCGAAATAATCATACCTAAAAATAAAATATAATCGAAAACTAAATAATAAATCTAAAGAACATTATTCTCTGTTCCACTTGGCGAAAGTAACAAGCGCGGCAACATTCCATGCATCGCCAGAGCTCGACTCTGATTCCTGATACTGCTCAAGAATATCTATGTTGAAGAATTCTTTGAGCTGATAATCACCGACCACTCGCTCGTATCTGCTGCCGACTTTGACATCAGGAGCTGTATCACCGACAAATGCCGCCAGCACGTTCTCTGAAGAATTGGTGAAATTCGCTTTGCTGTTTATAATAATATCTCCGGAGCATATAATCAGGCCATTAAAATCGGCAGTAACGGTAACATCACCGTTAGCTACTATCAGGCAGAGATCGGGGTTAGCGCCGTTAAATGTAAAATCTCCGTTTGAAACAACACCTGTAAGCTTGTCTCTGGTGTAGAAGAATTTTCTTTCGTTCGGCTCAAGTACAGAGTCAATCTTCGCAGTATTAATGTAATACTCGAACGGATTGGCAGCGTCAGTCTGAACTTCAACGTTGGTAAGAGTCTTACAATAATTGTCGAATACAGACTCAACAAATACAGCATCCGCCGCAAGTGCTTCAATTTCTGTAGTACTTAAAGTGACAGGAGTTGTAAAATGTCCTTTTCCATCATGAATGTCGGCAATATCTGTATAAAATGCACCTGCTGTATTATGAAGCAAATTTCTTATTCCTCTGCCATTTTTATTTACGGCATTGAGATAACTGAAAAGCATCTCGGAAACATTATCAGAACCGCCGTTAATTGAAGCGTTGAAATAATCTATAAAATACTGGTTCGCATGCTCCTGTGTGTCAAACGACAGGAAGAAATACACGATTACGGTATCATTATCATACCATCTGTAAACCGGCTTAAGTTCTATTCCGTAATATGTATACGGTCTGTTAAGCTCGGGGATTGTTTCTGAATTAAATGCGAAATGATGAATGCTGAAGAATTCATCCTTGGAAAGAATAGTAACCTTAGATTCGCCCGGCTCAAGAGCATATTCATTATACTGCGGCCTGTATTCTTCATCGGGAAGATAATGCTTGACCTGTGTAGCGTCTTCGCCCTCACCCTGAACTATAAGTTCATAATACTTGTGGACACCGTTTTCGTCAGTTTCAATATAGTGACCGTTATAGTTGACTTCGTCGCCGTTGCTCAAAACAACTTTCTTATATCCCGAAACTGAACCGTATGGAGCTATATATAACTTCTGATTAAGCTTGCCTGAAAGAGATTCGCCCATACGAATAGCACCACTGCCTGAAAAAATGGTAGAATCCAATCCTGCGCCCAGATCATCAATCTCACCGACTCTGTCTTCGTTTGTGATAAAACTGAAGCCGGCGAGAGTCATCTGCTCAAGAAATTCCATATTGATTATGGCGCCCTTGCGATTTGAGATAATGGAACTGCTTCGCGCAGGGTCTGTCTCGCTGCAACCGAAGCCGTAGTATCTTCCCCTGAGATCTGCATAGGAATCATTTCCGTTGAAAACAAGATCATTGGCAACTCTTGTGGTGCCGAGCAGGCGCACAGAACTGTATGGACCGATTTCAATGTTCTTGGTCCAGAGAGTTGAGTTAGCGCTGACCATGAACCTCGGGTTGTTCTCTCTTTCGGAATTGGTTGCATTGCCGCCGTTAACCTTTATATTGCCTTTGCAGATAAAGGTGGAGTTGTCAGTTATACTGAATCTGGTATTATTGCCGAGTTCAACTGCTCCTGCATATGCGGAGCCCGAAACTGTCGCGCCGTTTGTCAGGCCGGAAACATTTGTCTGACGCATAGTGCCGTTACAAACAAATGTGAACTCCGGAATACCCTGAATTGCATACTGAGTAAGAAGATAACCGATATTCGGAACGCCTATTTTGATATCTGCGGTAACGGCAGATTTCCTGCCTGCTCTGCCTGTAAATGTAACCTTTATTCCTCTTAACACTATGCCGAGCGGGTTTGTTTTTTGAGTATCCGCAGCATCATATAATACTTCGGCAAGGTTACCGCTTGTACTTGAAACCGTGCATGTATAACCTCTTTTTTCCTTGATAAGGTTCTCTATTGCCGTGGGGTTATAGGTGCCGTTCGAATAGAACGAATAGCTTTCGTTGGTTTCGGTATTGATTGCAGTCTGCTCATGTATGGTTCCTTGATTAATAATCCTGTTATCCGGATTATCTCCGCCGGCTTCGACTATATGGCTGAAATAGTTCTTTGCAAACAGCGCCGATATATCCGCGGCATTGCGTATATAGTCCGGCATAACATCACGATATGTCTCTTCTATAGCTTCGGAGACAATGTCCTGAACACCGGCCTTTACCTCTTCCATACAAGTATTAGCGTTATATGTTACTTCTTTGCTGTATCGGTCGGAAGTTGCAACCTGAAATGAAGTATACGTAAGATAAAGGGCAAGCGAACCAAAAGCCGTCAGAAACAGCACAGCAAGCATAACGGTCATTATGCCCGAGCCCTTTTTATCTTTTAAAAATTTATGTAAACTTTTCATAGCAACCTCCGAATACAATAATATTCTTGCTATAATTACGGGGTCTTTGTTCCCTCAACCACATAAATCGGATTACCTGAAAATACGCAAGATGTTATAACTGTATCGTCTTCTCCCATTTGGGTTGAAATTGTAGCTGAATTCTTTTTATATAGCGTGATTTTAATGTTGTAAATTCTTATTTCTTTGTCTTTGCGAACCAAATCAAGAGAAATGTCCAACGGCGGAGTATCAATCGGATAGTAGATTGTCGGTGCGCCTTCCTCGGTAGGATCCCAATCGGGATCATCGGGGTCAAATCCCTCGTATCTTGCCTGTGCAAGAATAAACCTGAAATCTCCGGCAGGAAGCTGTTCACCCGTTCCAAGTTTTTCATCAACATTGGTATAAAGCAAAGTCTCTCTCTGCTCACCCTCGGTAATCTCAAAACTATCGGGCTTGAACATCGTTACGTCGGCCTTGTAATTGGTTCCTGCAAGCTGAGTATCAGTGAACTTTTCATAATTGTCACTGTAATAGTTAATGGGATTCTGCTTATAGAGGAACACTCTCAGATCAACATCGTATCCTTCATCGGCGATGTTATAGATATCTATGGTATCTTTTCTGCATTTAACTGTATAGTTCGTTTCGTCTGTATAATCCGCATAATAATCGGGATAATACATGATATAAATCGAAACCGAACCGTCTTTGTTTCTCGGTTCAAATCCACCCGGGAAAATAGAATAAGAATAAGTACAAGCCGCATAACCGGCCGCTCCCGGTGAAGGGCTGTCCGGCCAGGCTCTGACTATCTCTGTCTTGAAGCCTTCATTGTCAAGTTCGTAGTATTTGAACTGATATGTGTAGGAAAGTCTGGCCCAAACAAGTCCATCCGAATCCTTATACGCTTCAAGCCTGATGAATCTCTGTCTGCTTATATAGTCGGCGGGCATTTTGGCGTTAGTCTTCGCTTCGGTCTTATAGACCTCATCGACCATGTAGTCCGGATTTCCGGTCTTATAAAAAGTCTGGCAGAAAACTCCGTCCATTCCCGAATACTTTGCTATCTTCTCGCCGTTAATCAGGTAAAGACCGTGAGAAGTAGAATTCTTGGTCTCTCCGTTTACGGTAAACTGCGCATCTTCATCACCGCGTGAGAATTCAACCTTGGCATCATAAAGAGCGTTGCCGACCTTGACGTTCTGAAGCGCGACATCAAATCCGCCTTTTTCATCGGGAACAATATCGCCGTCTATATCGAGCTGACCGATGGGAGTAATTGTGGTTCCTGAACTGTCATCGCCGAGAAGCATCGCGGCCGAATTACTGTCAGAGACCTGCTGAAATTCGGACATCGGTCGTGCATCCACAGTCTCGAGAATATTCTTACCGGCAAGAGTCGCCTCGCTGATTTCGGTCGCTCTGTTTGATACCTTTGAAGATGTAACAAACGAATGAAGGAGCGGAGTTACCACGACTGCAAGAATTGCGACTGCCGCTATAAGCTCAACAAGGGAAAAGCCCTTGTTATTCTTTTTTAATCTTTTCATGGTGCTTTTCCCACCTTGAGTTGATTTTTATGCTTTACTTGCTGCTTGTTTATCAGCTTGTATGGAACGGATCGTCAACACCGATTCCTACATCCGGAACGGGAACGGGAACATACTCGCTGCCGTCAAATGTAATGAAATACTTTGAAAGCCCGAATGTGGTGTCAAGCTTTGCGCCTTCGGCGTTATAAGTAACAACAAAGTTATCAACAAATGTGACATTGTCACTCTGATTATAAACATAATCGAGATAATTCTTAAGCTGAGCGTAATTCATCTGAGCTGTAAAGCTTGCGCTGACCTGATAACCCTTGCATTCCTGTTTTTTACCGTCAACCACAGTGCTGAAAGTGGCAATTTCGCTTTCATCGCGGAAATTGACTGTATAGAGATCCGCGTTTACCTCTGCTGTAGAATCCATGATATAAACAAGGAAATCTTCGGAATTAATTCCGCGCGGAAGTCTGGAAAGATTTGCAGCTATATTGACTTTACCCTCTGAAGTGCCTCTTTCGTATTCTTTGAGGTTATCATAGTAGCCCTGGAGCTCCTTGAGGTGAGCTTCGCGTTCGGTAAGCTGTGAATCAAGCTCTGCATTCTTTGCCGAATAATTCTGATAAACGAGGAAATAAGTAGCGACCAAAATAACAAGACCTACTACAACGAGAATCATGTTGACGTCGCGTAATGATAATTTCTTTTTCATCTGTCCTTACCTCCTTACGCTGCTTCAGTTTCTTCTGCCGCAGTTGTTTCGGGAGCCTCAGTGGTAGTCTCTTCCACTACATAGAGGCAGTTGATTGTAAATGATGCCGTGCTTGCGCCGCCCTCACCATCTGAAGATTTGGCTATAGAGCTGACACTTACGATACCTATGGATTCAAAAGACCTGAACTGTCTGATAACATTTGCCGCCTCTTCAAAGCCGGGTACGGTGACATTCAGGCTGACACCTTCATTTGTAAAGTTGGCAGTCAGGACACTGATATCGGTAGGCATCTTGGCTTCCATCTCTTCGAGGAAGTCCTTTGCCTCGGCATTGCGGGTAATATATCCGTCAACAAAGCCCTGAAGTTCAGTATCGCCGGACTTGTAAATTACATAATCCTGATATTCTTTCTCGGCGTAGGCAAGCTGATCTATCTGGGCGTTAACCTTATCGAGTTTTGACTTTTTGACAAGGTTGTTGCCGATGAGCCAGCCGCTGAGAGCGAGAGCGATGATAGCACAGATTGCTATCGCAACGATACCGAAGTTATCGCCGTTGATGCCGCCTGATTTCTTCTTACCGGTTCTTGCAACATAATCAGCAGGAAGAAGGTTGAGCGGAGCAACTCTCGCGCCGAGGCAGTTGATATAAATCGAAATATCGTCTATCGAGTTAGCAAGGCTTTTGATATCCTTGATTTCCTCAAGCCAATAAGTATCGGCACCGATAGATTCGAAGATTCTGGTCTT
>JAEEGL015241525.1_pt1 | contig 15187 bp, 11 predicted proteins | sample 9134231 | NCBI WGS metagenome assembly JAEEGL01 (sample SAMN16246548, study PRJNA631951) | gut metagenome | biome: gut microbiome; feature: rumen; material: fiber-attached | host: Bos | place: Iran: Karaj | collected 2018-10 | reverse complement strand
TGTAACATTCCGAATTACACCTGTAATGGAAAATTACAGGTGTAACGGTGGGGCAAAATCAGCAAGCAAATTTGAAGAAATATGGGACAAACCCAGTGAACAAAAAAAGGACAAAATCAGAAGTCTTTGACAGGCGCTGAATACTTTTCTGGAATATAACATGCTGGAACCGGAACCATTTGAAAGATACTTCGGTTTCACGGAAGCCGAAACTGCTGAAATAGCAACACGGCCGTCATGCAAATTAACTCAGGAGGAACTTAAAGACTGGTACGAGGGCTATAAGCTTAACGGAATCGATATTTATAACCCTAATTCGGTGGTTTCCGCTGTGAAAGACGGCAAATGCAAAAGCTACTGGAGCAGATCATCCTCAAATGAGGAGGTCGCGCATCTTATCAATACGGATTATGCCGGGGTAAAAAGCGACATTCTGAATTTAATTGAAGGCGGCAGAGCGCAATTCGACACCAGCAATTTCCAGAATGACATGGTAAGCATTAACAGCAAGGACGATGTGCTTTGTCTTTTGGCATGTCTCGGATATGTGGGCTGCGAAAGCGTTAAAAACAGCGATGTTCTTAAAATAGCCTACGTTCCCAATAAGGAAATCAGATCGGTGCTGACCGGGATTGTCAGAAAACAGAACTGGTATGAACGCATGGATACCATAGAGCGTTCCGAGAATCTCCTGAAAGCAATAAAATCCCTGGACGGTAACAAGACCGCGGAACTCATTCAGGAGATTCATAACTCTCCTGCGGTGTCGCTGCTGGATTACAATGATGAGGAATCCCTCACCTATTGCGTAATGACCGGGCTTCTCTGGTCAACCTTGGATGATTACACCTGTCACCGGGAGGAACAGGCCGGCAAAGGCAAGGTGGACTTAGTGTACGAGCCGAACATAAAAGGCGCTGCGCCGCTTATTCTGATTGAGTTTAAATACGGGAAATCCGCCGAGGAAGCTCTTAAGCAGATTAAAACGCAGGAGTATTTTCGGCGCTACACGAAGCTTTACACAAAAAATATCCTTCTCGCGGGCATCAACTACGATCCCAAGAGCAAGAACCATCAGTGTCTGATTGAAAAGCTAAATTAAACGTCTCTGCATTTCCTGCAAAAAGGCCCTTCGGGAGCCGCTCCGCACGGTATGGCTCCGATTCCGGAACCTCTCTCCAGCCCCTCTCACCGGCTGTCCCTATGCGGCAACGCTGACCGCATTATCCTTGATTCCCTTGATAGCCGACACGATGGCGGTTCTTCTGGCGGCATCAAACAGCCGGGAAAAGCTCACCGGCTTATCAAACGGAGGCTTCTGCAGATCGGCCGGGCTTTCCATATAGCCGTTCCTCTCGATATGGCCGATGATTTTGTTGATGAAGGCGATCTGTCTCTGGTTCAGGGAGGCATCATTAATAAATTCCGAAAACGCCTGCATGGCCGCCTCGTGATCCAGCCGGGCGATTTTACGCACCAGAAGACCGAAGGGAGTGTCCCCGAAAACCTTCTGATAATCCTCGCGGCTCCCAAGTTCGCTGGTAAAAATCCGCTCCAGCTCCTGAAAATCCCCGGAGGTAAGCCTGATATTGTGCGTGAGCTTGTGTATGGCCAAAGTATCCCCGTGCTCGCAGATATAGCGGTTTACCCGTTCCCGGTAATCCTGAAAGTCATAGGCGGCATCCAGAGGCTCCCCTTCATTCATGCGGATCACGGGATCCGCCAGCCGGGTAATGACCGGAGCGCGGGAGGTCTTCTCGTCCAGAAATTTGATAAGCTCCCGGAGCTCGGTTCTGGTCTTCTCAAAGCGGAACACATTGTTAAGAGCCCAGTACTCATCAGTCTGGATCTCCCTTATGGCTGAAAGCCGGGCCCGGACCTGGGGCACCGCGGCCTTCTTCTCCAGGAGAGATGCGGTTTCCCGAAGAGCCGCCTTCGCCCTCTTAAAGGACGGGAGATGCTCCATGTCCGCCAGCATGAGTCCGTACATGAAGTTGTCAAAGCGTTTGGCGAACTCATCCTCTTCGTTCAGATGAATAACTGGAGCGATGTACTGCAGAAGCTCGCTGAGATCCCCTTCAGTGATCTTTTCAAAAGCGTGTTCCGCCTTAAACTTTTCCACGTAGCGGAGCCGCTGCTTTACCGAGATGAGATCCGGATTAAGGTCTGCCACCATTTCCCGGCAGACCCGGATAAGCTCCTCCCGCCATTTCTGAAACTCCTCTCCGGAATAGGCCGGAGCCTCCAGAAGCGACAGCAGCTTTGCCTGCTTCCCGAAAATGCTTTCGCTGAGACTTTTGGCCTCCCGGGATTCAAAGCCTTCCTTATGCTGGCGGAAGTATTCAAAATTCCCGCAGTAGTCAAAGATCAGGAAGCGTTTTTTGCCTTCATACTCGCCGTCAATGCGGTCAACGCAGCGAAGATCCCGGCACAGTCTGGTGCCCCGGCCGATCATTTGCCAGAATTTGGTTTTGGAGCGCACCTTCTTGAAAAACACCAGATTCACGCACTCCGGCACGTCGATTCCCGTGTCCATCATATCCACGGAGATGGCAATGAAGGGATTCCGTCCCTCCTGCTTGAAGTCATCAATTACCTTCTGGGAGTAGCTGTCATCGCAGATCACCCTTTTGGCAAAAACGCCGTTGTATTTCGGGTAAAGCTTGTTGAAGCGTTCCAGGATAAACTCGGCATGTCGCTTGTTCTGAGCAAAAATAATGGTCTTGCCCAGCCGGTCGCCCCCGGAAATGCGAATCCCCCGATCCATAAGATCCTGAATAACCGTATCCACGGTGATCTCGTTGAAAATAAAGGAATTCAGGGCCTGAGACGGAATGAATTCCGGTATTTCGCCGTCCTCCGCGAAGTCATCCTCAAAGCGTTCCCGGTCTCTCTCGGAAAGCTCGTCATAGTGAATGCCCTCCTCCATAAACCTGGTGGCAACCTCATAGTTGTAGTAGGGAACCAGCACCTGATCCCGGGACACCGCCGTTTCATAGTCATAGGCGTAGGTGGGGATCCCGTCCTCCATCTCAAAGAAATCGTAGGTATTGCGATCCACCTCGGTTTTGGGAGTGGCGGTAAGGCCCACTAAGACTGCATCAAAATAGGCAAAGATCTCCCGGTACTTTTTGAAGATGCTGCGATGGCTTTCATCGATGATAATGAGATCAAAATGCCCCGGAGAAAAGCTCCGGGAGCCGTCCGGGGTTTTGGTGTCATCAATGGCGTTCAGAATGGTCGGGTAGGTAGAAAACACCACCCGGGCATTGCGGTCGTCCTTGTTGTCGCAGAGATTGCAGAGAGACATGTCCGGAAGATAATCCTTGAAGTCATCCTTCGCCTGCTTCACCAGCGCCGTGCGGTCGGCCAGAAACAGCGCGTTTGACACATAGTTGCCCCGGGAAAGCACATCCATGAGGCTGGCGGCGGTGCGGGTCTTTCCGGTGCCCGTGGCCATCACGAGAAGGTGCTTTCGGACTCCCTGCTCCAGTTTGTCGCATACTGCTCTTATGGCCTCCTTCTGATAATAACGGTCAGTAATGGCGTCATTTATGGGAAGGGATTTAAGATCCTGACATTTCTGAGAACGCCGGTTCATGAGCTTCTGAAGATCATCCCGGCTGAAGATGCCGCTCACCTGCCGGGGCGGAAAGCCGTCATCATCGGCAAAATACGTCTCAAAGCCGTTGGTCAGAAAAATAAAGGGCCGGCGGCCGAATTTCCTTTCCAGAGAATCCGCGTAAAGCCGGGCCTGCTCCAGACCGCTTTTTGGATCCCGGGAAGATCTTTTTGCTTCCACTACTGCGAGAGGCCTGCCGTCCCGTCCCATAAGGACATAATCCGCGTAGCCGACTGCGCCGGATTTCCCGGCCATGTCCGCCACCCGGTACTCTTCAAACACGCTGGCATCGGCTCCGGTATCAGAATGATCTCCGGTGCCGGAAGAGCCGTCCTGATTTCCCCTGAGGGCAAATTTCCAGCCCGCGAGCTTCATGTCAGTGTCGATGAAGATCTTCCGGGTTTCAAATTCCGAAATCTCCTCGGCCTGAAATTCCCGCTCCTTCTGATGCTGTTCCCGGGCCGCCGTATACTCCGCAGCCATCTCCTCGATCTTCTTCCGAAGGGCTTCGATTTCGGAATCCTTGGCCTCCAGAAGACTTTCCTGCTCCCGGATCTTTTTGGTGTCAATCACCACCCTTTCGGCGGGAATCAGATCCTCCCTGAATTTTCGGGGTTCATAGCAGGAGCCGTAGCTGTAATCGATCCATTCGATAAACTCAAAGAGAGCCTTCAAAGACGCCAGGGCATCGCTTTTCTGGATGCTTCTTCCGGTATGCACTGCCAGGTTTCCCAGCTTCACCACAAAGGGCAGCCGAACCCAGACCGTCCGATTTACCGCCGATACGAAGGTCTGTTCATGAATAAGAGCCTGCAGATTGTCCTTGTACGGCATCTGAATGGAGGTATCGGCGGCATAGACCCATTTCACCGCAAGCTCCAGAGCCTTGCGGGCCCCGGCGGCGCACATGGCCGGAGCATAGGCATAAACCCTTTCAGCCTCAATAGCCGCCTGGGCAAATAACGCGAATTCGATTTTGTTATTAAGGAAATCAAAGTTGGACATAGGCGACGCTCCTGAATACTAATTTAACCCATAACCCCATGCTGTTAAACCCTGACAGGCAAATAATCAGGCCTGTTTAACAAATCACCCTGCCGGGAAAACCGGTACGAGCGTAAACAGAAAGCGAAAAAGAAAGCAGAACACCGGAGAAAGCGCGGCGATGGCAGAAGCTGGCAAGACCGGCGAGGCAAGACAGAAAAAGATCGCAAAACCGGTAAAGAAGCCGCCCTCCTGAAAACTTCACCAAACCGGGATCTCCGGAAGCCGGAAATCCCGGTCTCCCCGTAAATCCGGAGGCTTTCCGCTGTCATTCTGCGCCGCGCATATCATCTTCAGGAATCTTATTTGACATTAAGCCGCAAAAATCATATGTTGCCCCGGTGTTCAGCCCCGTATTCGCGGCTAACATAACCTTTTGAACGAACTTTTGCCGGAGCGCGGAGATTCCGGCGCCGACGGCAGGGATGGCTTCCCTGCTGCGGCGGCCGGCTTTCATCGCCCCGGACAAAAGCAGAAATACACCCAGGAGACACGCAGTGATAGAACTTACCCGTAATGAAATCAGATCAATGATGATGCGTTTTCAGAAGTGCCAGCAGGTACACTTTGACAGGGATACCGACATAGATACCGCCCTCGACTTAAAAGTCGCCTGTCTGCGGCAGGATAAGCCGGTAGATCCTTCCTACATGGCGACCATGGAAGAAGCAGCCTGCGAGCTTCTGGATACTCTTGAGATGGCCCTTGATGTCATTGAAGAGATGGGGCTTCCGGATCTGGCAGAGGCAGATGACGAACTTCGGGAAAAGGATCCCAAGGCAAAATTTACCGTAACTATCAGACACAGCGGGGAAGCTGACGACTGAGGCCGGCCCGAACTTAAGGCTCCCCGTCAGATGATGGCCCCATCCCCTCCGGGCCCCGTTATGCCTCAGGGCCCGCTTTGTCTCTAAGCCATCAGAGCTTGCCGCCCTTTCCGCAAAATATAGCTTCGGCAGGCAGGGAAATGCCGGCGGGACGGGCTTCCGGCTCGGCAAGAAGGAGAGAGAGTTTCGGGTAAGGAAATGACTCACGCTCTCTCTGCGATCATGAAGGGGGAAAACGTTCTTAACGGAAGGCCGGTGAGCCGGAAAAGTCAGATGAGATGATGACACAAGGAACGAGGGACTAATCCCGGCATTCATACCGCCGGCAGCCGTAAAATCAGGGATCGGAAAGCAGATTTTGAGCCTGCTCCCGTTATGAGCTCGCATATCACAGATAGCAATTCCGCGCCGTGTTTGAATGAGGATGTTACAAAGCATCAAAAAACTGAGACACTCACGGACTCAGGGGTATACACAGACTCAGGAGATTTGGATTTGCGGGGTTGTCTCAGGATGGATATGCCCTGCGTTAAAATACTGCTGAGCAGCTTTGGAAGAGCCATCTTTTGACGGCTACAGAATCTTTTCAGCCTTATAGCAGTCATAAATGTAGACCGGGCTTTCATAATAAAAGCTGCTGTTATAGTCATCGATTTTAGGACTAAGGAAAGAATTGTACACCTCTGTCAGTACGTCAATTACGTCCCTGTTATCATTTTCAGCAACCATTTTGATAAGGCGTTTATAGACTTTTCCGATATCCCAGGGGGACGGAACTAAATAGTGACATTCCGCCACGTTATCAAAGTTTCCGGTCTCAATATTGGCTATCGCAATAAAATCATCGCTTACTCTGTCCAGATTATCACAATGATAAACATCTGCCAGTTCGTAAATTTTTGAAATATTATCTTTTCCTAATCTGTTAACCACTTCCGCGCGAACATTCCTGGTTTTTCTGGAAATATATTCGATAAGTCCGCAGGTAAAGATCAGATCATTATCCTTCTGTGATATTCTCCCTTCGCCGGCCATTTAATTTACCTCCTCAAATCCCCTGTATGTCAAACACTTCAAAGCCTTATCTGTACAAAAAACGATTTGATGAGTGGGATACTTGAATCTTGCCAAAACCCAGAACTGCTCTCTGGTTATGGCACCATCGATAAAATCATACACGTACGAATAAATCTGATCGTCAGCCATTGCTCCAATTACAATATCGTAATCATGATTTTTACCGCTGCGACAGGCAACAATAAAATCAAGCCATTCGTCAGTCATTTCCTTAAATTCTAAAATACGTAATTCTGACAAAAACCGCACCTCGTATGAAGATACGATTTTTTTATTAAATCTTCTTGCCCATCGCTCTGCCTGTTCCCTGATAACAGTACAGTAAAACCCGGAGCCGAAATCTTTGGTATGCTTGTTAAACCTTATCTCAGGTTTTTCGACTGGCTGATATCCGCCATGATATACCGTCATCAATGCCATTATTGCGAGACCTTCTTAACCAAAGTATTCTTGCATCAGTTTATCAAACAGCAGCTGCGTATCCTCAAGTGATTTCTGAACTGCAACTTTTGATTTGTCGATCTGAGCTTTAAATTCTATAAATTTGTTTTGTATTTCAACCGGCGGTATATAAATACCAATATTTTGCAATTCCTGTGCATTTATATTTGCTTGACCTATTGCAGCTTTACACATTCCCAACAGCATTTGTTTTGAAAAATCAGTATTCATAAACGCTGATACAAATTCTGGCAAAGCTTTATCATTCATTCGAACCCTTACAATAAAACCAGCAAGTACCATCTGTTCATCACGATTGTATACACAAGTTTTACCAACTAGTTCTTTGCTATTAGTTCTGTTAAACAATAAATCTCCTCGTTTAACTGTACATTTTTCCAATTCACCATCCGGAATATCAATAGTTTTTACATCAGATAAGTCCAGCTCTCCAGAGTATGTAATATTATTCATCCGAAGATATTGGTACTGCCCACTATTTCCTTCTGCGGCTTTACGACTAGATCCGTATCTAACATCACTCACTAAATCTCGAATTTTACCGACCTTCCAACCTTTCTCATTTCTAGGGTAAGTTCCAAACATCTCGACAAATCGGGATTTGATAAGTTTGTCAAGAACAAATAACTGAACTCTTCTTTTTCGTATGACTGACTCTAGTGAATCCATTATGCCCATGCATTTTTGTTGCTCATTAGCCGAAATCTGAGGAATCTGAATTTCTTCTAAAACGTTCTTTCCTATTGCTTTAAACGTACTACCTGTCCCTTTGGCATTAAGTTCTTTGTTTTTAGCTTTTAACAGATGAAATACATAATTTCTTTCGGCTTCTTCTTTTATCGAAATTGCGGCCAAACCACGTCCTATGCAACACCTTTCTTTAGCATAGTTAAGAGCTCCTATTGGTGCTCTTACAGAAATCAAAATATCACCTGGTTCTGCTATTTTCTTTGGAGATGAGCACCATACTCTGGTATTAGGATAAACTTCTCCAAAATCAGCATTCCCCTGAAAAAAAGGCATCCCAACTTCTTCATCGTTATAACTTTCAGATTCTGGAGATTGGCCCATTGTAATATGGGCAATATCCTTTAATGCTTTAAACACCATCAATCATCCCTACAAATCTTAATTTGTCTAGCCGCCAACTAAAAGAGAGTTTGGCAAAATCATAAACAAATCTGCGTTTATACAACAATATCCACTCATTATTATGAGTTTAAAATTATTTTCAAAGTACTTGGATCAATGTTCGCCATCTTTGATACCTGTTTACTTGCATCTGATTCCAACAGCAAATAAGCCTCTTTAAAATAAGAGGTATTTCCGGATCATCTGCTTTTCCTTCCATCTGTTTGACAAGACAATCAATCCAGGCAGCCAGAAATAAGTAAAAATCCGGAATGCTGTCCCCGCTCAGGGAAATCATCTCTTTCGGATAAATAGTACGGGTCTCTTTTAATAAGTTCTTGAAATTCAGAAACGCATCCAGGCGTTTTCCAGTATCAGGAGCTGACATGTAATAACAGAGAAATATAGCTGGAATGACCATATTCCTTGCCGTTGTTCCTAAGTCTTTAAGCACATAGAAGGTGTACAGGTCATATAAATTCAGGGGGGAATCATCATGGCAAGCGCCAAAAACCATAACGTTCAGTGAAAGAAGCATCTCCGAAAGCTCTTTCCCCAGCTCAAACTCCTTATTATGAACACATTCAAGAAGCAATCTCATAGCCTTTTTGATGTCTGACAGGAGCCCTTCGCAATCATAAAAATCATACCCCGGATCATCGTGGCTAACTCGCCTCCATTGTTCCTTGTATTCAGAGTCAAGAACTCTGTCGCCCTTTTTGATAATCTGCAGGATCTTCTGAACCTCCTGTTCCAGGCCTTCCGGAGATTCTTCAGAACCTTCAGCCAGTAAGGCAAGAGCAGCCGGGCTTACCAGCTTCCTAATGAACTCCTCCCTTAAATCTGCCGGTACCCTGCTAAGCATCCATCTGGTAAAGGCGGTAAGCTCCTTCCGGGGTATATCATCCAGAACATCGTCTGCCTTCGGATCAATTGTCATGCACCGCTCCTTCGAGTTACCGCGCGCCTTTGAGTTATCCCCTGCACTTCCTAAAATGCCGGTTTTTCAGTTCCCGGTTTGGTTCGGGGTTCAGTTCTTATTCAGCTCTGCAGCAGCTTTTCCAGTTCAGCAAAGTTCTGCTGTATTTCACTTTCAAGATCTCTGATGTTTTTGAGAATTTCCTGTGTCGGAGGATACTGCACAGGCTGGTACTCTGTTTTCTTGTACTTGTTGATGGAGAGGTCATAGCCGTTATCAACGATTTCCTGCTTGGGAACAAGGAAGCTCTGTTCCGTACGAACTCGCCCTTCCTCATGATCCAAATCATGGAACCTTCTGATAATCTCAGGAATGTCGTTCTCGCTGATCTCAGACCTCTTGTCATCAAGGCTGTATCCGTCTGCCTTCATGTCAAAAAACCAGACCTTGTCAGTTCCTCCGGCATCGGTCTTGGTGAAGACCAAAACGGCAGTTGACACCCCGGCATAGGGTTTAAAGACCCCTGAAGGCATGGAGATCACCGCTCTCAGCTGATGATTCTCCACCAGTTCCCGCCTTATGGACTGATGAGCTTTGGAGGAACCGAACAGCACTCCGTCGGGCACAATGCAGGCGCACTGTCCGCCCTTTTTCAGGATCCGCAGGAAGAGAGCGATAAAGAGGAGCTCGGTTTTCTTGGTATTGGTTACCGCCTTGAGATTGTCATTGATGCTTTCTGCGTCCACCGTACCCTTGAAGGGAGGATTGGCCAAGCAGATGGTGTATTTGTCGCAGATTTCATTTTTTTTGGAAAGGCTGTCCAGGTAGGCGATTTCAGGATTGCTGATGGAATGCAGCATCAGATTCATGGCTGAAATTCGGAGCATGGTGTGGTCAATATCATACCCCGAAAACATGGTACTTCCGAAATGCTTCCACTGCTCCTCGGTCATGTCGTCTTCATAATGCCTGCGGATGAATTCCGCCGAACTTATCAGGAACCCCGCCGTGCCGCACGAGGGATCGCAGACAGAGTCCTCTGGCGTCGGTTTCAGAAGCTCCACCATCATCTCCCGGATATGCTTGGGAGTGCGGAACTGACCGTTCTGCCCGGCTGATGAGAGCTTGCTCAGCATGTACTCGTAAAGATCACCCTGGAGATCAAGCCCCTTGTGAAGCTCGGTCTTATACAAATCATTAAGACCACTTATGATTTTATCCAGCACCAGCGGCGTAGGGATCACAAAAACCGCCTTCTCCATATGCTGAGTAAAAGCGGAGTTCACCGAAGATTCACCGCCTGAAACAGAACCGTACACTTCAGGATCCGGCCATACCATTTGGCCGCGGGAATTAAAATCGGGAAGGCGGCCGTTTTTCATGGCCTTTATGGCCGGAAAAATCCGCATGGACATCAGATTGAAAACTTCTTCCGTAGATCCCAGAGTTGAAAAGTTGCTCCAACGCATAGCCTGACCCGCAGACGTATCGGGAAAGATCTTCGGAAGTCTCTCCCCGCAATCACGCTCCAGCGACTCTGTTTCCAGTTCTTTCTCATCCAGGGAATGAATAAACATCAGGTAGGTAAGCTGTTCTATGATGGTCAGCGGGTTTGTTATGCCCCCTGCCCAGATATCTGTCCAGATCTTGTCGATTTTGTTCTTGATTTCGCCTGTTATCATCTTTTGCTGCATTCTCCTGAATTTTACGAGCCTGTTTCCGGCAGAAAACCACACTTCACCCTCAGTACCCTATCATGTCCCTATGTGTAAATGGCGGCGGAGTTAAATATGGAAAGCAAGTTTTAGATTAGCCGAAAGCCTTACCTGTCAGCATCGTATTGTCTACGCGGTTATCATACACCATTCATTAAGATTCCGCCCCTCAGGGTTTTCCGCAATATTGAAATATTTCCGGGATTCTCATCTCCGGAACCGGAGTTGAAGCGGGACACATCATCTGCCTCCATTAGCTTTTCGACAAGGCACGTCTGGACTTTGAAAGAGAGAAGGACTTACAGCTTCGGGGGCCCAAAAAGATGCACGCGTCTCGGTGCGATGCCAACGGGAACTGCACCGAAAGGCCGGAGGTCTTCGATGCCTTTATGGAATCTGTGCCTGACAATACGCTCCTTCAGCTGGTGAACTCCTTCTCTGCTCTCAGCATTGCGGGTGAGACAAGCCAAAAAACTGATCCGAGGTGGAGTTTTGTATTCAGACCTGCGATGAGAATTACCCGGGAGCTTTCCGTCCAATCTCCGAGGTTCCGGAATATCCTCACACCGAGTTGAACTGTCGGCGGCGTTTTTTGAGGAGAAATACTATGAGGCACATCCGCATGATAAGGTATCTAAACGATATGACTGCATGCAAGCGAATATGCCGCTGAGATCGAAAAATTCAAAAAAAATAATGAATGTGTCTATCTCCACTTTTGGTTGTCAATGTACAATAGCAAAAAGAATTGGAGGCAATATGATACTTCTTAACAAGGTATATAGTGGCAATTATTTGGAAGAAAATATAGGTCATGAATTTATAAATGATTACGTAGACGATGAAGGTATGCAATATATCTATGTAACTCCATGGCAAAGAGTACAAAAGTCAAATGATGATGAAAACTACATAATCCAAATAAGATACGCCGGTAAGAAACGTTATGAAGTGCTATTCTATGCAAAAATTGAAAATTTCTCTGTTGATAATGATGGTAGCCAATTAGAGTACGGTGGATTCAAGCTTGAGCAACTACTAAGAGGCAATGATACTAATTCGGGAATATATGCCCATTTAAAAGCAGAATATATAAAAAAGTGCAACCCGAATACTTACTTATGTACTGATGATTTTCAGCTTCCTAACAATCCAACAAAGATAAAATTAAATAGCACCTTTAATTTTGGAAGACAAAGAAGATATATTCATAAGGGAGATAATGTTTACGATTCGCTATTATCTTTTATAAAAGACAACACCAAGTGGAGGAATCACAAGAATTCTAAACTGCAATTTAGAGATTTTGCCGAACAAGGAATAAGTATTCTAGATGTTGTAGGAAAGCAATATGAGGAATTAGCATTTTCAAATTGGCTTGCATTTTATCTGAACAATTCACAGCTATGTAAAATATTTATAACAGAATGCCTATTTAAAAACACAGATATAGTTAATACCGAAGATGAATTGCTAAACGGTCTGATGACTCCTAGACGCGAATATCTAAAAACAGACTTATGGATCGAATCAAAAAAAGCTATTATAGTTATAGAAAATAAAATTGATTCAAGAATCAACGGCACAAGACAAACTAAAGATGGGATTTTAACCCAACTTGATGATTACAAATCAGCAATAGAAAAAGAAGACAAAGAAGAAAAACAACCATTTTGTTTTATAATTAAACCTAATTACAATCAATTAAGCATTAGCGAGAAGAATACAGATTGGATAGTGATTGAATATAAGACAATACACTTATTTTTTGACAAAATATCAAAACATAATTCATTTAAGGATTTACCATACATACATGAATTTGTAAAAGCTTTGGAACCACTAACTAAAGACAGAAAAATAGATTACAAAGATATTATTGAAAACAGACTAATGAAAAAAATTGCTGAGCTAAGAGCAGAAAAAGGGAATAAATAGACTTAGCTTATTCATCACAAACAAAGGATCTCACCACGAGATCCTCCGTTTTTTACGAAGATCAAACGCCCCCTCAGGCTTTTCTGGCCGACACATCCCATCTACTGATACACTGGTCAAAATTGCCGAGAAAATGACGGATGCTGCTTCCTCCTCGGACAAACCCTGATGCGTCCCACCAAAACAGGCAAAAACCGCCCTGCGGTCTGATTATGGTGGCATTAATACCATAACTTGGATTCAATTCAGGATCGTGACTGAAAATTACCTCTATTGGCAACTGCCACCGCCGAAATTTAGTGCCACCATCTTATTATGAATGAATGGAAAGAACTGCCACGGCAGGACGAGGGAATTAACCAATAAGACGTGGACTCTCAATACTGTACCCAATTATTTAGAGTATGTACAACATAAAGTAGGGTTCTGAAGAAGAACTCCGACAGTAAAGATGTTCATCAACGGCTTTACCGTCAAGTACGCCGCCTCTGAAACCTGGACACGTTTAACAAAAAAGGTCGACATCTAAAAAAATGCCGACCTACAATAAAGATTACAACATAAACACTTAAGATTTGAAGAATGCAGAGTCCAACGGAATATTCACTATAATTAAGAATGATTTAGCACAGCCGAAAGGGTTGGATAACATGCAAGGCTTTTGTAAAAATTTCATATTTTACCTCATTATAAGTTAATACAAATACCAAACTATATTAGCTTGAATTTTATAAAATTAATCAAATATTTATTTAATTCTTTTTCAAATATGCTGCACACAGGATTGTCTGAATCACTATCACATCGCAAAAGACGGCACCCTCCCATACAAATTGGCAATAATTTACACTCGTTACATTGTTTAAAATTTGTATATGCAGGAACAATCCATTTTAAATAATTGTTTGATGTGGTATTTAATTCAGTAGCATTACATACATTTTGAAAAGCTTTATCTTTTTGGCCTGCTGTAAGGCTACATTTATACAAATTTCCTTCTGGATCTAATGTAAATGAATTTGCAAACTCTGCTGAACATGGAACAATCGTAGGCTTAGGTATCATTCTATCTAAAATATTGTTTATAAAACCAAATTTAATGCATTGCCTAAAAAAATCTACAACTGTATCAGACCAATCATCAATAGTGTCAATGCAATTAGATTTAGCAGACGAACAAACATTTATGTTGTAACTACTAACCCTCGCCGGATACAGAGTCAGATTAGCGTGGATACCAATTTCATTTTTAACAGTCTGTAACAACTCAGATATATAATTAACATTGGATTTATCGATATTTATTCTTAAATCCACCTTAAAATCATTTTGCAAGAGCAACTTAATGTTAGCAATAATCTTTTTAAAAGAATTTATCTCATTGAACTCAAAACGTCTTCTATTATGAATATTTTCTGGTCCGTCCAATGTAACCTGAAACCAAAATATCTTGGATTTCTTTAATTTTTCAATATCATCAGCCTGTAATAGTGTTAAATTCGTAACCATTGAACTAGAGTAAGATATATTTAAATCTGTGCAATATTGCAGTAACTCACATGACAAATCATAAACATGTTCTCGACATAACAAAGGCTCTCCGCCGAACCATATAATATTTAATGATGTTATCGACTTTTTTGTCTTTATAAAATTAAGAATTCCTTCCTTAACTCTTTGAGAAATAACACCTTTAACTTTCTTTTCATAACAATAGCTGCACCGGCAATTACATTCAAAAGTTGGAATAACGGTAATAATAAGCTTATCTTGACTGTACTTAACTATATTATTTTGATATGCTAAATTAAAGTGTTCATTATAATCATCATTTATAATTGCTCCTGCATAAACCATATTGGTAATTAACTCACTTGAAAAATTATCCTCTCTAAAACTGCCATTATTTATTTCAGTTATCACAGACAAAAAATCATCAAAAACCTCTGCGATTGCTCCTGTTCTGATATTATAGAAATAATTTCGGCCATCAACCTCAAAAAGCTTGTTAAATTTTGACAATTTCATATGTGCAAACACCCTCTTTCTCTCTAAGTCTACTTTTGTTTTTTTTTTGACCACTTTTTGCTTAACTTCCGTATTATTTTTGTGAACCGTCTCTAAAATAACCATCATTTTTAGACTGATGTCACACAATACCGTCCTCCCCTCAAAAACTCCCCTGCTTTCCCGGATTGTTCCCCGCTTACATACACTCCCTCCCGCATAGCTTGACGTTTTTCTCGGTACAACGCTGTGCAACTTTTAACCGCTCGGAAAATATTTTTCTATGTGCTTCGTCAAAACACCTGTTTGACGCCCATTAGATAACCAGGAGGGTTCATTTATGACCGAACAGCAAAAAATCTCAATTCGCGTTCTGCGTGAGCAGAATTTCAGCTATGTAGCAATCTCCAGGATTCTGGAACTTACCCTTGGCTCCGTCAGAAGC
>JAEEGL013050780.1_pt1 | contig 15187 bp, 14 predicted proteins | sample 9134231 | NCBI WGS metagenome assembly JAEEGL01 (sample SAMN16246548, study PRJNA631951) | gut metagenome | biome: gut microbiome; feature: rumen; material: fiber-attached | host: Bos | place: Iran: Karaj | collected 2018-10 | reverse complement strand
GATCGTCGACGGCGAGCTGTGGCTCAAGGGACCGAACATGATGGACGGCTACGTGGGCAACCCGCAGGAGAACGCCGCGGCGTTCGAGGACGGCTGGTTCAAGACCGGCGACCTTGCGCGCTTCGACGAGGACGGCTTCCTCTACATCACCGGCAGAACGAAGGAGATCATCGTGCTGTCGAACGGCGAGAACATCTCGCCCGCCGAGGTGGAGGCGAAGTTCAACGAGCTCGAGACCGTGCAGGATTCGCTCGTCACGGCGGAGAACGACGTACTGGTGCTGGAGGTCGTTCCGAGAAACGCCGTGCTGATGACACTCGGCAAAGAGGATCCGATCGCGTACCTTCGCGAGCAGCTCAACGAGGTCAACCGCACGCTGCCGACGTATCAGCGCGTCGCGAAGATCGTCATCCGCGACACCGATTTCAAGCGCAGCCCGAGCATGAAGATCCTGAGGAACCAGAAATGAACCGGAAAGAGATTTTTGAAAAGCTCAGGGAGATCGCGGAGCTGACCGTGCAGGACCCGTCGGTCCTTGCAAACATGACCGAAGCGTCCGACCTCAATACCGATCTCGGGCTGTCGTCGGTCGGGCTCCTCTACATCGTCATCGCGATCGAGGAGATGTTCAACATCCGCATGGACGACGTCAGCTTCGGCGATTTCAAGACCGTCGGCGACGTGGTCGATTACATCGACCGTAAACTCAAAGCATGAAATGGAAGCTCTCGACGCCCCGCTTCGGCGACCTTGTGCGAGTCGAAGCGGGACGCTTCTATCATTACGGGATCTACGCGGACGACGAGGAGATCATCCAGTTCGGTCCCACGCCGGACGCCGCGCATTCGCTGCTCGACGCGGATATCCGCGTGATCACTTCGGACGTCGACGGCTTTTTGAAAGGCGGCTTTCTGGAGGTCGCCTCTTTTTCGCTTGCGGAACGGCTGAAAGCGAATAAGCCCGCGGAGATCGTCGCACGCGCGCGCAAGCGGATCGGCGAAGGCGGGTATGATATTCTGAAGAACAACTGCGAGCATTTCGTCAACGAATGCGCGTTCGGCCAGAAATCGAGCGAGCAGGTCGACAGCGTGCGCGCGTTCTGGCAGAGCATTCCCGTGCTCGACGTGTATGTGTCGGTGCAGCCCGAAACGGTTTCGTTTTCGAAGGTCGAGCCGCCCGCGCGGCAGAAGGAGCTGGACGAGACGCGAAACGCCGCGCTGAAGGCGCAGCGGTACTTTGCGTGGCGGGTGCTCTGCACGGGGATCAAGCGGAGCCTCGGGCTTGACGCGGGCAGGATCGACCTGCACCGGAACGCCGAAGGAAAGTGGATCGCGAACGGCTGCGAGGTTTCGCTTTCGCACTGCAAAGGCGCGGTGTGCGCCGCGGTGTCCAAGCGTCCCGTCGGCGTCGATATCGAACCGGAGGACGATCCGCGCTACCGCGAAGCGCTGATCGATCGCATTGCAGCCGACGCGGAAAAGAACATGATCGCGGACCTGCCGGTGCGCACGGGGCTTGCGAAGCTCTGGACGCGCAAGGAAGCGGCGTTCAAGCGAACGGGCGGCGCACGGTTCGTTCCGGAGCGCACGGACGCGACCGCCGATACGATCCGCACGGTCCGCATCCGGCTCGATCGCGATTACATCGTTTCGGTCGCGGGTGAAAATCTCCCGAACCTGCGCGTCTACGAGGTCGTGGGCACGGACGAGCTGCACACCGAGCGCCGCACCGATTTTGAACCGGTCTGACGCATAGGAACCGCTGCTGCGGCGCACCATAAGCGCATGAAGCATGCGATCCGAAAACTCATCGAATTCGATACGCCGTACCGGCAGTTTGAACTCAAAGAGACGGAGCCTCACGGGACCCCGTCCTTTTTTGCGCGCGAAAAGCCGCGCAAGGCGCGGATCGCGCACGTCGGGGGAGCGCTCGACACGCGGCTCGAATCGAACCGCAAGGCGCTGATCGCGCTCTTTCACGGGGAGCAAAACACCGATCTCATCCTGACCGCGTTTCGCATCGGCGGCACGGTTTCGGCGATCGCCGCGAGCCTCAACGGCATGGCGGACGAAACGAAGATCGGCGATTTCATCCTGCGTCCGTGCCACTATGCGTCGACGGAGGGCGTAAGAACGCGCAGGCTTGCGGCGTATCTTGCGGAGAACGTGCTGTCGATGGCGGAGACGGAACGCAAGGCGGACTGGGAATCCGTCGTCACGGCGATCGCCGAGGGACGCACCGCGATCCTCATCGACGGGGAGACCGAAGCGATCCTCTGCGATACGCGCGGATTCGTGTCGCGTCCGGTCGGCGAGCCGCAGAACGAGATGACGATCCTCGGACCCAAGGAGGCGTTCACCGAAAACCTCCGCACGAACGTCACGCTGCTGCGCCGCATTCTGAAACGCCCCGATTTTGTCTGCCGGTTCCGCGACGCAGGCGGCACGAACCGCACCAAGCTCGTCGTAGCCTATCTGGACGGAACGGTCAATCCCGGTCTGCTGGAGGAGGTCGAACGGCGGCTCGACCGCATCCGCACCGACGGCACGCTTTCGATCGGACGCATCGAACAGCTGATCGAGGACTACACCTATCTGCCGATGCCGCAGATGCTCAAGACCGAGCGCCCGGACCGCGCCGCGCGCGCGATCCTGGACGGGCGGCTCGTGCTGCTTGCGGAGGGCTGTCCGCTTGCGGGCGTACTGCCCGTGACGCTGCAATCGCTGATGGAAAGCGGCGAGGACGCCGATATGCGCCAGCCGGTCGGGACCGTCGTGCGGCTCATCCGTATGCTCGGCGCGGCGCTGTCGGTGTGGCTGCCCGCGTACTTTCTCGCGCTTGCGCTGCACCATCCGGGGCAGCTGTCGAGCGAAATCCTGGAGACCGTGATCGCTTCGCGCTCGATGGTGTTCCTGCCGCTGTCGGTCGAGATGATCTTTCTGCTGCTCGTCTTTCAGCTCGTGCGCGAAGCGGGACTGCGCGTGCCAGGCGCGATCGGTCAGGCAATCGGCATCATCGGCGGGCTCCTGCTCGGACAGGCGGCGGTGTCGGCGAACATCGTTTCGACCGTCGTGCTGATCATCGTTGCGCTGACGGGGCTCGGCAACTTCGCGATCCCCGACTATTCCGCGCAGGTGTCGATCTCCTATTTCCGCATCCTGCTCTGCCTTGCGGCGACGGCGGGCGGGCTTCTGGGCATATCGGTCGCGGGACTCTGCATGGGCGCGCTGCTCTCGGCGGTCAAATCGTTCGGCGTGCCGTTTCTGACGCCGCTTGCGCCGGTCACAAAGCGCAGCGGCGGGCTTCTGCTGCGCGAAACGCTCAAAAACCGCGCGCAGCCGTCCGACTGGAGCAATCCGAAAAGGAGGCGCGCATGAACCTTCGCATCGGTGCGTTCGGACGGCAGGAGGCGGCGTCGGCCGTCTGGGTCTGCGCGTTCGCAAGCGGATGCTTTTCCTTCGACAACCGCGCGCTGTTCGCGGACGGCAACGCCTCGTATCTCGCCTATGCGATCGCGGCGATCGGATCGCTGCTGCTGTTCGGGTGCGCGGCGCGCGCGATCCGCAGACAGGGCGGACGCGACCTCTCCGCGCTGATCGGTCCGTCAAGGACGAAGAAGGCGCTTGCGCCGCTTCTGATCCTGTCCCTGCTGCTTGCCGCGATGCAGCCGCAGCAGCAGTTTCTGCTGACGGTCACGCAGTATGTGTTCGTCGACGCCAAGCAGACCGCCGTCTGTCTCTATCTGCTGCCGTGCCTGCTCCTTCTGACGCTGCTCGGCGCGGAACCGCTTGTGCGCACGGCGCGCCTGCTCGCGCCGCTGCTGCTCTGTTCGATCTTCGCCGCGCTTGCGCTGAACCTGCCCGAAATGCGTGCGTATCGCCTGTATCCGATCCCGATCGGGAACCCCTTCAAGATCATGACCGACGCCGCCGCGGCGCTGCACCGCGCGTTTGCGCCGCTTTTGGCGCTTCTTTGCATCGGCGAGGGAACGCAGAACGTGCGGTCGCTGAAAAGCGCGGGACGCATCGGCATGGCCGGCGGCGCGGCGGCGGTGCTTCTGATGCTGTTCGGGCTGTCGTTCGGGTTCTCGTACCGGATGCTTGCGGAGATGCCGTCGCCGTTCTACCGGATGCTCGTTGAGGCGCGCACGGAGAACCCGACGCTGCGGCTCGACCGCGTCGCGCTGTTTCTCTGGATGACCGGCGCGCTGCTCGCTTCGGCGGTCTATGTCTATGCGGCCGCCGTCCTGTTCTGCAAGACGTTTTGCGTGCGCGACGTCCGACCGGTCGCCGCCCTGTTCGCGGCGTTCTGCGTCGCGTCGATTCTGGTGCTCTATTACGATACGGAGACGACGGTGCAAATTCTGAAGCTGCTGTACCGCTTCGGATGGCTGATCGCCGTTGCGCCGCTGCCATTGCTGTGTATGAAAGGAAGGGAGAGAAGAACATGCGCCGCCTGATCCTGACGCTTTCGGCGTGCCTTTTGCTTACGGGATGTATGCATTCGAAGAATCTGGACGAATATGCGTACGTGCTGAACGTCGGCGTCGAGCGCGGCACGACGATGCCGTACAGCGTGACGGTGCTCGTCTCCGCGCCGGAGACGGGCGGGGACGGGACCGAGGTGAAAAACGTCGTGCTCTCCGCCGAAGCGCGTACGTTTTCGGAAGCCGTGGCGACGATGAACGCCGCCTATCCGAGCCGGCTGAGCTTTGCCCGCACCTCGCTGCTGCTGCTTTCGGAGGAGCTTGTCCGCGAAGGCGCGCAGACGGCGTTTCTGGACTTTGCCTTCTTCAAGGCCGATCTCTGGCAGAATCTGCGCATGGCGGTCACGAACAGCGCGATCGCCGAGACCTTCGAGGGCTGGGTCTCCGACTCCGATCCGAGCCTTCGGAAGATCAAAACCTCGGTCGGCGAGCTGTCCGCGCGATCGGGGCTGTCCGCCGACATCGGCTGCAGCAGTTATCTCGAATGCGTGCGCGACGGACGGATCGACGCGCTGATCGCCTACGCGGGCGTGAACGAATGGGACCTCAGAGCGGATATGACGGGCTCCGGCGCTTATCCGGTGCTCGGCGGCTCGCTTCTTGTCGAAAGCCCTCTCAAAACCACGACCGCGGGCAGCGCGGTGTTCGACGGCGACCGCATGGTCGGCGTGCTGGACGGACGGCATACGATGGCGGTGCTGATGGTGACCGGCGCGTTCAAAAGCGGCGAGCTGCTCTTTCCGATGCCGGACGGGCAGCAGCTTTCGGTCAAGCTCTATCGCGTGCGAAAGCCGAAGATCGCGCTCAAAGGCGATACGGCGACGGTGCGGCTGTATCTCGAAGCCGACATCGTCGGTCCCGAAACGGTCCCGATGACGAGCGAGGAACTGAAAGCGCTCCTGAAAGCGCGCCTGGAGGAAATGCTCATGCGCGTGTTCCTTGCGCTGCGGGAGACGAACAGCGACGCGATGGGCTTCGGACGCTTTGCGGCAAAGCGCTTTCTGACGGCGGAGGACTGGGAGGCGTTCGACTGGAAGGCGGCGTACCGCAGTCTCGATGCGAACTTTACGGTGTTTATCAAGCTCGCGCACAACCCGCGCGAGCCGATCCTGGAGTGAACGATGATCTATCTTTTCGCCCTGTCCCTGCTGCCCGTCGGTTACGGCGGGCTGTATCTGCTGTTCAGCATCCGAAACAGGCGTCCCGCACAGGCCGTTGCGGTCGCCGTGCCGATACTGCTGCTGCTCGCCGTGCTCGGCGTGCTGCTGTGGGAATTTCTGCGGCTGCCGTAAAAGAAAAAAACCGTTCCGAAGAACGGTTTCATTCGATCGTCAGATCAATGCACGGTGCAGGGGATGCGGGAGACCGCGCCCATGATATGATCGTGCAGCAGCTTCGTCGCGGCTTCGACGTCGCGGCGCTTGCAGGCGGCGAGGATCTCCTCATGCTCTTCGGCGCTGTACTTGCGCGCGGATTCCTCGCTGTAGAAGCCGCTTCTGAGATAACGGTCGATGTTCGCATGGATGATCTCCATCAGCATGTCCGCAAAGCCGTTCTCCGCGCGGGCGGTCAGAAGCTCGTGGAACTTGCCGTTCAGCGCTTCCGACTCCATCAGGTCGTTCGCGTTGCGCTGTTCCTCGATCAACTGCTCCAGCTCGACAAAGTCCTCGTCCGTCATGCGCGGGATCGCGACCGCAAGGACCTCCGTGGAGATCGCGGCGCGGACCTGCATGATGTTGATGAGCTTTTCGCGGGAAAGCTCGGTCACCGTCGCGCCGCGGTTCGCATGAATCGTGACGAGACGCTGTGCTTCCAGCTGACGAAGCGCTTCGCGCACGGGAATGTGGCTGACATTCAGCGCGGCGGAGATCTCGTCCTGCTTCAGCTGCATGCCGCCGGGCAGCATGCCGTTGACAATACCGGTGCGCAAAACGCGGTAAACCCATTCCTGTGTGCCGTATCCGTCCCGATTGCCGACGGAAGTTGCAAGTGCTTTGTAATCCATAATCACGCTCCGTAATAAAATATTTCCGGTGAATGCTGCACCGATGATTCTTCCTTACTAATATAATATAAAATCCGCGTTTCGTCAACATATGATTTCGAAAAATCTTAATTTTACGTAAAATTAAGCGATTGACGGATGTATAACCGCGATCCAGCGCGTTTCGCTCGCGCGGCCCGCAAACGGTTCGCCGTTCTGCAGCACGGGATGCACCGGAACGACGTAGTATCCGAGCGAGCCGTTCAGCGCGGAAACGTCGTCCTCGAGCGTGACGGGAAAGCCGGTGTTCTCGACGGTTTTCAAAAGGATTGCAAAACCGCTTGCGTCGACGCGGTATACGCGATACTGCATACAGCGCGAGGGCGGGGTAAAGGTCAGCGTGACGGTGTCGTTCGAAAGCACGGCGCAGAGATCGGTCGGCGGTTCGGGCACCTGCCAGTATTCGGAATAGGTCTTCGGCTCGGTCCCCTTGACGAAGTATTCGTAAACGGTCTCGTTCCGGGGCGTCAGACCCGTCGCCAGCACCGCGGCGTGCTCGCGTTTGAGCGTCGTTTTGTCAAGCGGCACCGAGATCACATCCTCCGGAACGGAGAAGGTCGGCGCGCTGCGGTCGCGGTACAGCGCGGCGAACACCTCGCTGAGCAGCATCGCGGGATAGGAACCGCCGCCGCAGTCCGGCGGCAGACAGCGCCCGTCGGCCGCGTCGTCAAAGCCCATCCAGACGACCGCCGCATAGTCCGGATTGAAGCAGGCGAGCCAAATGTCGCGGTTGCCGGTCTCGTCGCCGACGGTGCCGGTCTTGGCGGCAAGCTCCATCTGAAGTCCGGAGAGCAGCTTCGCGGTCCCGTTTTCGGCGACGCTGCGCAAAAGCGAGGTCAGGATGAACGCATTGCCCTCCGAGAGCACGCGCGTTTCGTGCGCGGACCGGCGATAGAGCTCGCAGCCGGAGCGGTCCGTGATGCGCATGACGGTGCAGGGCTCCCGATAGACGCCGCCGTTCGCAAGCGCCGCGTAGGCGCCGGAGAGCCGGTAGGGCGAAACGCCGTAGGTGAACCCGCCGAGCGCAAGCGTCAGCGAATCGTCGCGCACGTCGAACGGAATGCCGAAGCGCGCGGCGAACGCCTTGCAGTTCGAAACGCCGAGCGCGCGGAACAGCGACACCGCGGGCAGATTCAGCGAGCGCGTCACCGCGTCGCGCATCGTGACCCAGCCGGAATAATGACCGGATGCATTTCTGGGGACGTAGTCGCCGAACTCGGTCTCCTCGTCGAGCAGCATGGAAGCGGCGGTGTAGCCCGCTTCGAGCGCGGGCGCATAGACGAGGATCGGCTTGATCGCGCTGCCCGGCTGCCGCTTGATGCGCGTCGCGCGGTTATAGGCAAGCGCGCTCTTGAGATCGCGTCCGCCGACGATCGCCGAAACGCCGCCCGTTTTCGCGTCGATCAGGACCAGCGCGCCTTCGCAGGATTCGTCGCCGTACATGGGAAAGTAGGCGTCGTTTTGAAACGCATTCTCCGCGATCTGCTGCGCGCGCGAGTCGATCGAGGTTTCGATCGTATATCCGCTTTGCAGCAGCGTATCGATGTCGCAGTCCAGAAGCGCGGCCGCCTCGGTCAGCGCAAGATCGATCGCATAGCTGTGGCGCTGCTTCAACAGGTCTGCGCAGAGGTACAAGGGCTCCCGCTTCGCCTGTTCCGCCTGCGATCCGGTGATCATGCCGTAGCCTGCCATCAGGTCGAGAATGACGCCGCGGCGACCGACGGACGCCTCCGGCCGCAGGTGCGGCGCATAGGTCGCGGGGGATTTCAGAACGCCTGCCAGAAGCGCGCTCTGCGCGAGCGTCAGTTCGTTCGCGTGCACGCCGAAATAGCCTTCGGCGGCCGCCTCGACGCCGTAGTATCCGCCGCCGAAGTAGACGCGGTTCAGATAGCAGGTCAAAATCTCCTCCTTCGACAGCACCTGTTCGAGCCGGTAGGAGAGGATCGCTTCGTCAACCTTGCGGTCGAGCGTCTTGATCGCGGACAGATGCGTCAGCTTGATGAGCTGCTGCGTGATCGTGCTTGCACCTTCCACGTAGGAACCCGCCTTGAGATCGTTCAGCGCGGCGCCGCAGATGCGGATCAGATCGAACCCGGGATGCGTGTAAAAGCGCGCGTCCTCGGCGGCAAGGAATGCGTCGGTCACATGCTTCGGAAGCGTCGCCGCATCGATCGAGACGCGGTTCTCCCTGCGGTACAGGCGCGAGATCAGAGCGCCGTCGCGGTCGGTGACAAGCAGCGTTTCCTCCGTGACGAGGATCTTGTCGAGATCGAGCGCGCGCCATGCGTCCTGCGAAAAGATCCAGACGGAAGCGGCGATCAGCGGCGTCAGCACAAGCATCAGCGCGGCAAGCAAAAAACGCCGACGGCGGCGTCGGCGGTACAGGCTTCGATAGATTCGGATGGCTCTTTGCTCGCACATACCGATAGTGTGCGCAGGCGTTTTGCGCTTATGCGCGCGGCAGCAGGAAGCGGCGGAGACGCTTTCGGTAGAGCCTCAGATACAGCTGATAGCCCGCGTCGAGCAGAAACAGGAACAGGAAAAAGCCGAGGATCGCATACGCACATTGCGGCAGGTTCCATTCCGTATACGGATGCACGCCCAGAAGCGACAGCCCGTACAGGACCAGCGCGGAAAGGACGGTCACGATCAGAACGGTCAGCAGCGTCGCGTGATAGGAGCGCTTCATGCCGCGCAGCGCATGGCGCACCGGCACATACGGCGCAAGCACGCAGACGAACGCAAGCCATGCGTAGTGCGGCGCGGGCAGAAACAGCACGGCGGCCGCAACGAGCAGGTCGATCGCGACGAGCCACGCATAGAGCCCTTCCTCGCAAAGCGGCACGGCGAGCAGCGCGATCGGCAGAAGAAACAGCAGCGCAAACCAGCCGACGCTCTCCGCCGCCCACAGAAGGAGGAGCAGCAGCAGCGCGGTCATCGGGACCAGACGGGTCGGGGATATGCGCGTTTCGTTTCGATTCATAGCAGAAATACCGGAATTCCTTTCTGTTCCGCAAGCCGCATCGTCTGTGCGGAACCGCTCGGACGCCTGCGTACATAGGCGATGCAGAGGTCCGCGTCCCGCACCATCTTCGCATTGCGCTCGCGCATACAGCCGCGGCGGTAGGTCTCGCTGAGGATCACCGTCTCGTCCGCGGCGTCGAGAAGCGCGCGGTAGCGCGCCTTTTCCGCGTCCGTGAAGCTGTTCGCCTGTCCGCGATAGGGCACGTACACCGCAAGCGTGATCGCGGGATCGACCTTCTTCAGCGCGGCGATCCATTCGCCCGCCAGGAGATCAAAGCCCTTTGCGCCGCCGACGAGAAAACGGGTACAGCCCTCCGCTCGCGCGTCGCGCACGGCGGCTTCGAGCGCCTTGAGCAGCGCGCGATACGCCTCGGAGTCCGTTTCGGGCAGTTCGCGGTGTCCCGTAAAGCAGCAGGTCATACGAGCGCCCCCTTCTGCATCGTGCGGTCTTTGAGCAGCCTCCGCAGCGTTTCGCGGTCATGGCTTTCATACGCGCGGATGAGCCGCAGCGCAAAGTCCTTTGCCTGTTCGATCAGCTCCGGCACCGATGCGCGCGACGTGCCGCCCGGCAGAAACGGCTGCACCCACGTCCGCTTTTTGAGATTCATCGCGTCCTCGCGGTCCTCGCGCGGCGCGGCGAGCAGAAAGGCGGACAAAAGCCCGTTTTTGTGCAGAATCCGTTCCGCGCGTGCAAGAAAGCGATAGCGCTTCCCCGCGGAATCAAACAGGAACGGGATCAGCCGACGGAACTTCCGAAGGCTTCTTTTGTATGCGCCGCGCACCTCGACCAGACCGAGCCGGTCGGACACGCGCGCAAGCAGCGCGTCGATGCGCGACGCATCGGGACGGCGGAGGAGGATCGCGCGGTAATCGATCTTCCCGCAGGTGTCCGCATAGACGATCGAATCGATCACGCCCTCGAAGCGCGTATGATCGACGCCGGTATGGTGCGCCTCGACGTACGGATGCAGGGTGCTGTCCAGGGCGATATGCGTCAGAAATCCGAGAAGATACGGCGCGTCTTCGGGCGCGGCCGCGTCGCAGAGCGCGTCAAACAGCACGGCGCAGTCCTGCCGGTGCAGGGCGTTACCGTGTTTCTTCCGGTGCGGAACGAACGGCGTCGGCGGCAGACGGTCGAAGAAGTAGATATCCGGACCGAAGCAGCCGAGCACGTAGGCGTCGTCCAAATACGCGGCCGAACGACCGAGCGCCTCCGCGACCGAAACCCCGAATGCAAGATGCGTACAAAGATAAGGCATATTCCTATGATACCATATTTTCCCGAAATTGTATCCTCTTTGTCCGGAATTTTTATCTTTTTTGTAAACGAAATGTAAAATCCCTTCCGAAACGGAAAATGCATGGTAAAATGAAGCATCCACGGAGATCTTTCGTCGAAAAGGAGCGATTCCATGAAACGCATCAAGAAAAGAAGAAAGCATTTTCGGATCTCGAATCCGCTCGGGTTTTCGCTGTTCTGCGCGATCTGCATTCTGGCGGTCGGGCTGGTCGTGGGCGTGATCTGCCTTGCGGTCGGCTACGGCGAGGACGCGATCACCTATCTCAAAGCGCAGCTGAACGGCGTGCCCGTTTCCGCGCAGACAACGCCGTCGCCGTCGCCCGAACCGACGTTTACGCCGGTCCCGACCGAATCCGCGGTTGAGACGCCGGACATCGGCACGCCCGTGCCGGAGACGCCGACGCCGAAGCCGCTGGACACGCCTGCTCCCGTCGCGACGACGCCCGCGCCCGATCCGAAGGAGGACCCGAACGCGCCGCTGTACGGCTTCACGATCGGCATCGATCCGACGCGCGACGTGGATTCGAAGTACAAGGAGGAATGCGCGTACAATCTCGAGATCGCGCTGCAGCTCAAGGAGTATCTCGAATCGAAGGGCGCGACGGTCGTGCTGACGCGCACGGACAACAAGACGGACATCGGCAACAACTCACGCGCGAAGATCATCAAGAAAGCGAAGTGCGACATCGCGATCCGCCTGATGTGCAACCATATCTCCTCGAAGTCCTCGGGATGCTTCGTGCAGTATCTCAAAAAGAACAAGACCTACGCGAAGGAACTGATCAAGGCGTACTCGGAGGCAACCGGCATCAAGAAGCAGTCCGGCAAATCCGGCGGACTCGAAAACAAGAGCGATACGGTCGCATCCGACTGCGGCTGTCCGTGCGTGACGCTCGTCATGGGCAACTGGGGCAACAAGACCGAACGCGCGAACCTGCAGGATGAGACGATACGCGAGGCGATGGTCAAGGCGATCTACGAAACGCTCCTGGGTCGTCTGAAAAAGTAAAACGAACCGAGCATCCCGCACGGGCGCGAGGATGCTCTTTTTTCAAAAAAAGTCCGTTCGGTCCGAAATCGCTGCAACCGATCCGGACCGTAACCGGTATTACAAGTGAGGAGCAAAACCGTTGGAAACGCAATTGCAAACAGGGCAAACGCCCGTCAGCAACGACCTTGAATCCCTGTTCGCCACCTACGGCGACATGATCTACCGCCTTGCGCTTGTTCGCACGCGCAGCGCGGCGGACGCAGAGGACGTGGTGCAGGAGGTCTTTTTGCGATGCCTTCGAAGCAAGCCGTCGTTTGAAAGCGCGGAGCATCAGAAGGCATGGCTCTTGAAGGTCACCCTGAACTGCTCGAAATCGATCCTCGGCAGCGCGTTCCGCAGGCATTCCGTGCCGGAGAACGCGGCGGGCGAAATCGCGGTCGATGCGGAGGAAGCGGATTCCACGGTGTATGACGCTGTCATGCGGCTGCCCGAAAAATACCGGACGGCGATCCACCTGTACTACTACGAATCGTATTCCGTCAAGGAGATCGCAAAGATCATGCGCACGACGGAATCGACGGTCAAATCGTGGCTGCACCGCGCAAGAGGATTGCTGAAGGACGCTTTGGGAGGAACCTATGAAGTTTAACGACGCCTATCGCCGCGCGAACGATTCCGTGCATGTGCGCGAGAGTCTCAAAAGCGAGATCCAAGCCGAATACGAAAAGGAGACCGCGTACGCGCCGCAAAAGCGCGAGAACCGCAGGCGCTGGCTTGTGGCGATCCCGACCGCCGCAACGGCGATGGCGGCGGTGTTTCTTGCCGTGTTCGTCGGACTTCGCACCGGCATAGCCAAGAACAGCGCCCCGAAGGCGGCGCAGGACATGGTCATGGCGGAATCCACGGAGGATTCGACGGCGCGAAACGAGGCAAAGGGTATGCCGCTTGCGCAGGCCGCGGGGGCGGCGGACGCGGGCGCGCCGCTTCCCGTCGACTCCTACGAGACGCTGCACACGGTCATGGAAGAACGCGACGAGGCGGTCTGCGCATCGCGCAAGGGCGACGTGTTCTATGCTGCGGACATACCGGCGGCAGGTGAAGCGCCGGCGCCGGACGCCGTGCCTATGCCCACGGGCGCGCCGTCGACGCAGATCGATTCGGCGGTCAACACGGAGAATATAACCGAATCGGACGACGAGAATGCCTCCGGGACCAACAATCAGGTGGCGAACGTCGACGAGGCGGACATCGTCAAGACCGACGGCACGTGGATCTACGATCTCAACACCAAGACCAACAAGCTCTATGTCCTCTCCGCGGCAGGCGAGGGAACGGCGGTGCAGGTCGCGGCCGATCTTACGAAGGACCCGGACGACGGCGCGTGCGAATACCGCGAGATGATCCTCGCAAACGACCGGCTCTATGTGATCGCCGTCGTCTATGACTGGAACGCGGAGAACGCGAAGGACTGCGCAACGACGGTGACGGAGGTCTATGCGCTCAACGACCGTCAGTCGGTCAGCCGGATCGCGACGCTTCGCCAGGACGGCTTCTATCAGACGGCGCGGCTCGTCGGCAATACGCTGGTGATCGTTTCCTGGTACGACGTGTACGCGATCGACAGGGACGACGTGCCCGCTGACTGGTGCCCGGGCGTGGCGGTCGACGGCGAGAGCAGGACGCTGCGCCCGAACGAGCTCTATGTCAATCCGAATTCGAACCGGAACAGCTTTGCCGTCGTGACGACGACCGATACCGAAACCGACGTACGCTTTGAAAGCACGAGCGCCGTGCTCGGCGGCTGCCATACGGTGTACTGCAGCGATACGGAGCTTCTGATCGCTTCCGCCGAAGGCGAGCATATCGAGAGCGAGGAGCAGACCGATGAAAACGGCAGCCATTTCGTGACGATCACAAACCGCAGCTTCACCGGACTGTATCTGTTCCGGCTCGTCGACGGAAAAGCGGAGCCGGCCGCGAGCACACGGATCGAAGGACGGCTGCTGAACCAGTTCTCGATGGACGCCTGCGACGGCACGTACCGCTTTGTCGTATCCCGCAGCGCGTCGGTCGAAACGATCCATACCGACGGCATCGATACCTATGAATGGGACAGCAAAAACGACTGCGCGCTGTATGTGCTCGATGAAACCCTCGAGCCGCTCGGCGCGGTCGAGAACCTTGCGGAAAACGAGCTTGTGCAGTCTGTGCGGTTCATGGGCAGCGTCGTATACTTCGTGACGTTCCGGCAGACCGATCCGCTGTTCGCGGTCGATCTCTCCGATCCGGAAACCCCGCAGATCCTGTCCGAGCTGAAGATCTCCGGCTTCTCCGCGTATCTGCACCCGTTCGGCGAAGGGCGGCTTTTGGGCATCGGCTACGAGGCGGACGAACAGACCGGACGCATAACCGGCGTCAAGGTCGCGCTCTACGATATTTCCGATCCCACCGACGTCAAGGAGATCCTGCGGCAGTCGGTCAAGGCGGAGTACACGAACGTCGCGCAAAACCATAAGGGCGTCTACGTCGACGCAAAGAGCGGCACCTTTGCGTTCCCGGCGGAAAACAAGTATTTCGTGCTGCGCGTCACCGACACGAACGTTGCGCTGCTCGGCACGGTCGATGCGGGCGACATGGCGTGGGACGGCAGCATCCGCGGACTTTCGATCGGCGGCGCGTTCTATGTCGTCTCGCCGGACGCCGTCACCGTTCTGTCGTTCGACGCAATGCAGAAGCTGACCTCGGTTCCGCTGAACTGAACAAAAACCGAAAACGCGGCGGTTGCCTCTTGAAAGGACCGCCGCTTTTTGATACAATAAACAAAATGGTTTTTCTGAGGGAGGGCAATTATGATCATCGTCGGTATCTGCGGCGCGTCGGGCAGCGGCAAGAGCACGCTCGCAAAGCGCATTCAGGACAGTCTTTCGTGCAGCTGCGTCATCATCGGACAGGATTGCTACTACAAGAGCTTTCCGGAGCTGCCGTTCGAGGAGCGCGTTCACATCAACTACGACGAACCGAGCATCTTCGACTACGACGAGATCATTCGCGATCTCGACGCGCTCGAAAGCGGCAAGCCGATCACGAAGAAGGGGTACGACTACGCCGCGCATCTGCGCGCCGATTCGGACGAGCTGATCGAGCCGCCCGAGGTGCTGATCATGGAGGGCATCCATATGTTCCACGATCACCGGCTTTTGGATCGCATGGCGCTCAAGGTCTATATGCACGTGGATATCGATATCTGCCTTCTGCGCCGCATCAAGCGCGACATCAAGAGCCGCGGCAGAACGATCGACAACATCGCCGAGCAGTACGTCGAGACGGTCAAGCCGATGTTCG
>JAEEGL011986381.1_pt1 | contig 15187 bp, 4 predicted proteins | sample 9134231 | NCBI WGS metagenome assembly JAEEGL01 (sample SAMN16246548, study PRJNA631951) | gut metagenome | biome: gut microbiome; feature: rumen; material: fiber-attached | host: Bos | place: Iran: Karaj | collected 2018-10 | reverse complement strand
TGAAGTTAAAAAAAATGAAGAAGATAATAATATTATAAAAGAAGTATATGAATCTCCACCTAAAAATGCTCTTTATAGAAAATTTTCTGCTTCTGGTGGATTAAATATTAATAAAAGTGTTGTAAGTAGAACTCAACCTTTTGAATAAAATATATATTAAAATATATAAAATGTGTATAAATTATTTAAAATATCATTAATTCATACAAAAGAAATAATAAATAATTATCATTTATTAAAATTTTTTCTTCTCTTATTTTATTTGATAAGATATATTAAAAAAAGGATATAAAATTGTAAATAAATTTTCAAAAAACATATAAATTTTATATATTATAAATAATTATGTATTAATTACACATTTTCAAAATATTAATATTTAATTCATAATAATCATAGATTTACTATTAAATAAAAATAATTATTTAAAATTAACCTTAAATAAATATTCTTATATATATTGAATAAAATTATATATAATTAAAATTAGCATCTGTATTACATCTTACATTTTTTATATTACTTTTTACAATTTGTAATTTTAATTGTTTTATATAGATTTTTATCTTTTTATAATAAGCCTTAAAATTTGCAATAACTAATTTTAATTTTTCTCTTTTTTTCTTTTCCCTTTCAATATTTTTTTTAATTTTTATTATTTGATTAGTTTTATCATCATCAGATAATTCATCAAAATTATCAGTAACAACTCTTATTTTATTAAATTCAATTTGTTTCAAATTTAATTTAGGAATAATACCAAATTTAGGTTCTTTAAAATCACTAATAAATTGTCTTTCTGGTTTTTTATAATAAGGAAAATCAATATCATTAATATTATTAACAATATCATTTGATTGTGAAATATTTAAATTATTATCATTAAAATCAAGACTATAATTAATATAAGTTTCATCTTGTGAAAAATTTAAACTAAAAGATAAATCATCATCATTTTCAAAATCATTAAAAATTAAAGATCTATTTAAATCTTCTTCATTTTCTTCTTCTTCTATTTTATCTTCAAATTTTAAATTGAATTTTGGTATAATTTTTTCTGTGTTTAATCTAACATGATTTAATTCATTTTTTAAATTTTTATATTCTTTATTTAATTTATTAGATCTTAATATTTCTTGATTATGTTCTTTTGATATTTTTGCTAATTCTGTTTGATATTTTGATAATTCTTTTTCATGAAATTCATTAAATTTTCTACCATACATTAAATGTTTTTCAAATTTTTGTATATTATTATTTTTTATTAATTTTATTTGATCTTTTAAAATTGTTATATGTGATTGTTTCTCTTTTATAGAATTATCTAAAATAAAATTGTCCTCTTTTAATTTATCTAAATTACTAATTAATCCAGATATTGAATCATTTTTATCTTCTAATTTTCTATTATGAATTATTTGTAAATTGGATATTTCATTTTTTAATTTTGAATTTTGATTAATGAAAGATTTTAATTCTTGTGATATTGTATTTTGTAATAATTCTTTCATTGTATTTTTATTTTTTGGTTTTTTATTATCAATTAATTCAAATATTCGTTTTATTATTTTAATAAAAGCTTCATGTTGAAATATTTGTTCTTTTAACATTGAGTTAGTTATTACTTTTTCATTTGATTCATTTGCAAATATTAATAGTTCTGACTCAGTATTTGAATTTTTTTTCTTTTTAAAAAATAAAGACATTTTATTAATTTATTTTTTTAAAATATAATTTTTTAAAAATATATTATTGTATTATCATTATTATATTATATGAAACATTAAATGAATGGATTATTTGACATTATTAAACTTATTTTATTACTTTATTATCTAAATAGGATTTAATAAACAATCCACAATGCCTAAAAAAAATTATTATTTAAAAATTTGATAATATCAAAAAATATTCTCCTCAATAAATAAAAATAAAAATTAATATTAAACTAAGAATTTAATTACATAATAAAATGTCATTAAAACAAACAAAAATATTAATCTTTATATTATTGACTTTTATCTTTTTTCTAAATGATATAACAAGTTTCCAATGTTCTAGAGGTGATACTTTAAAAACAAAATTAGATTATACACATAGTGATAATCAATATAAATTAAACAGCAAATTTGAAATATTTTTTAAGGCAAAAGTAACAACTAATGATGAACAAAATTGGGGAATCGAATTTTATCAATATTTTTATGTTTGGACACTAAAACTAGTTAGAAAAATTCAAATCAAATTTGATTTAAAAGATCTGTCGGTTTCTATTGGTAATACATATTTTATTTCGGATACACAATTAAATAATTCTCCAACTGTAAAAAAAATTAACAAGAGAATTGATAAAAACTATAGATTTAGAATAGATGTACAAAGTGAAAAGTTAACAATATATCAAATTGAAAATAAAAAGGAAATTTCAATTTATTCATGGATAGGTAACGAATTATTAGCAGACATTTTCATACATAATGCAGCATATATAAATTTTATAGGATTCAATGAAAATGTAAAAATTAATACTGAAGGAGATGATGAACCATTATTATGTGGTGGATATTTAATTAATGATATGCTTTTGATATCAATTCATTATTATTCATTCAATGGTGAAAGTGGAGAAATTTATAATGAAGGAGAGTCCATTCCTGCTGATTCATTCAAATATTTATATTTGAATTTTTCTTCTACTCACACGTATAAAATTGTTTCAATAGATGCGCCAATAATTGATGGAAAAGTTATAGAAAAATTTATAATTGAAAATGGAGAATTTTATATTAGAATAAAACTTAATATTGATTCAATAGGAGAACATAATATTACTTTTTCAACTTCTAAAGGTATTATAAATTTTAAATTTTTTATAATATCTTCTGAAATTAATAAATTAATTTTTTATGGGCATGATGGAAAACAATATAAATTAAGTAATAATAAATTCAATTGGGGTAAAGTTAATGGAGATTTTAAATTAAGTGATTTTGATAATGGTTATTTAAAAGTAGATTTTTTAGCATATGATGCTAGAAATAATATTATAAAAGACCTTGATGTAAATGAAATAAAAAATTATATTAGTCTTTCAGTCGCAGGTGATGAAAATTTAGATTTTAAAATTGTAAATCTTCAAAATGGAATATATGAGATTCAAGCTAAAATCACAAAAGCAGAAAGATATATTTTAGAATCAAATTTCTTTAAACCAGAAAATAATTCTTTTAATCTTTATGAATTTTTAGTATATGAAAATAAACCATCTAGTTCATCTTGTTCATTAGTTTCATTAGGACCTTTTATTGCAAATGATAAAGTCATTTTTAATTGTGAAATATTATCTAATGAAAAAAAAAGTCCTCAATATTGGCATGATTATTTTGATTTAGAATTTAAATGTTTAGTTGAAGATTTAACGACAAAAGAAATTTCAATAGCTAAAGTAGAATATAATAATTTAAATTTAAATTGTGTTTATGATGCAGAAAAAGGAGGAAATTATGAATTTTCAGCATATTATATTTTAAATGATGAAGAAACTAAAATGAATTTTAGTGAATATACTAATAAATTTAATGTTATTGTTCCTCCAAATTCAATTAATTATACTTTAATTTATGGTTTCAATGAAAAAAAATGGAGTAAAAATCCAGAATATTTAACATATAATAAAGGTATTAATATTTTAGGAATTGCATTTTATGATGATAAAGATTATAATATTGCATCAGATTTTAAACAATCTTATATAAATTATTTATCAGGGTATATTTATTCAAAACATATTTCTAATAGAAAAATTAATCTTCAATTTAGCAAGATGGATATTGATGGGGAAAAAAATGCTGTTCTAGTTTCTGTATTAAATAATAATTTACAATTCTTTTTAAAAACCACTTATGGATATATTTGTGTTATTAAATATAATTATAAGGGAGAAAGTATAAAAGAAATTAAATTAAAAATGAATCTTGATAAAAATGGAGATTATGATGTATGTGATCATAGTTTATCTTTACAAAATACTATATTTATAAAAGATTCTACTATAAAAAAAGTATATCCAAATGAAAATATTAAATTAGGAGAAATTTTATTACAAACTGAAGATAATAAACTTTATAATTATAACAATCAAAATATTTCTATTACATTTGATATATCTCCAAAAATAAAAGAAGAATTTTCAATTAAAGCATATAATGATGAAAAAATTGATGGAAAATATAATATTTACATGAAAACTGTAAAATCTGGGAGTTATACAATATATATTACAATTAATAATTATCAAATAAATAATTGGAAAATTCAAAATGAAGTTTTACCATTTGAATCAATTTCAAATTTTAATATTAATGATTTTAATTATAAAATAGAGAATGGTTATATAATAATTAATGAATGTTCAGTCGATGATACTCCTATTTTCTATTTCAAAGGTGAATATGAATATAAAAATCTATTATATTATCAACCAAGTCAACAAAATAATAATTTAAATATAATATTTGAATTATCAATTAATGATAATATAGAAAAAGATTTAGATGTAGAATTTAAATTTAATAATGGTAAATATGAAATTATTGATAATTTAAAAAAAATTGGAAACTATATATTAACAGTATATTCAAATAAAAGTCAAAAGAAATTAAGATTTAAATATAATAAAATACCAGGAAAAGTTTCTGCATTAACTTCAACAATGAATATTATTAATAATAAACAAATTATAATAAATAATCCATCCACAATTGAAGTAGAATTAAAAGACAAATATGGAAATAATATTGCTTTAAATAAGGAAAAATTTAAAAGTGAAATTAATAATGTTAAATTTTATATTAAGTCTAAAAATGAAATTAAATATGAATATACAATACCTACTGATGACGAAAATATTAAAACTACTTTAAAAATGAAAATAGATGAAATTAAAGAATCTGGATTTTATACTTTGGAAGGTTTAATTTATGGTGAAATGGTAACTAATTGTCATCAATGTTCATTTACTTGTCTTTATGATTTTCTTAATATAGATAATAGTAAATTATATGTTTTACAAAGAGATTTTATTGAATTAGATAATTCTAATTCTACTTTTAGATTTAATAAAGAATATAGTTATCCTGTTTTTAAATTTGAATTTAGAAATGATCAAAATGAATTAGTAGAAAAAATTGATTCTGATATTCCATTAAATTTATATGTTGAAAATCAACATTCAAATAAAAAATATAAATTAGAAAAAGAAGTCTCTTCATTAAATTCTTTTATGTATTATTCAAAAGAAAAATTAAATAATTTTTATATTTTATCTATTGAATATGATACAGAAATTAAAAAAACATACACTTTACAGTTTTTAGATAATGATAATGATGGTTCTAAGAATGATTATGATTTAGAAAAAACATTTGTTTCAAGTAGAATTTTAAGATTAAAAGCAGGAGAAAAAAAATACATTAAACTTGAATTAAGAACAAATGATAATTTAAGATATGAATCATTTGATATTAATTCATTATCATTTAATCATGATAATAATAATTCTTATAAAATAAATAAAATAAAAGGAAATAAATTAGGTCAAACTATAATTGAAATTACATGTTATAATATATCATCATTAGAATCACCACATGAAATAAAAATATTATATAATTCAATTGAAATTACATCTATTCAATTAATTGTTTCACCAAATAAATTATCTTATTTTGAAATTGATGAAAAATCAATAAAAGATAATTTAAAACTTGTAGATGGAAGTATAAATTCAATCCTAATAATAACTCTTCATCCATATGATGAATTCGATAATGAAAATACAGATATATTTAATTCAGATATTTATACTCCTGAAATATTATTAAGTTTATTTAATATAATTAGCCAATATCCAGTTAAAGTAAGTGTAACTACAAACTCAGTAGAAAAAACAATTAATTTAAAATTATCTACTAATTATGCAGAAACAATACAATTAAAATCTATATACCTAAAAAATATATATACAATGGATATTTTACCAAAAAATATTTCAACTAAAAGTTCTGGGAATATTATTGGAGGAAATTCAGTAAAAAGTTCTGATAAGTTTTATTTTGAAATTTTACCTAGAGACTCTTTTGGTAATAAAATTGATAAATATAGTGATGATTTTAATTTTACATTAAAATATATGAAAAGTAATGAATATAATGAATATGATATTAATATAAATCCAATTAATGAAGAATTTCCTTTAAAATATGAATATTCATTCGATAAAATTGGCAGTTATATTATTAAAGGATATATTAATGGAAAAGAAATAAATAATTATAATAATATTATATATGTAAAAAATAATGATGTTGAATTAGAAAAAAGTAAAATTAAATTCAATGAAAATTTATATTCATCAAATGATATTATTGAAATTTCAAAATCATCTCTTCCATTTTTATATTTACAATTATATGATAAAGATGATAATATAATAGAAGATATTTCAGAATTGAATTTATCATTTTTATTTGATGATTCAGATAATGTAATCTGTTCATATAATTATAATAATTATAAATTATTAACAATATGTAAAAATTCAATTGACTTATTTTTAAGAAATACTCAAGAAGAACATAATTTAATTATTCAATTTAATGAAAAATCATTATTATTTAAAATAAAATTAACAGGTTTAATTGATTCAAATACAAGTGAAGATCCTATTGATTATTCAAAGACTTTAGTTTCAAAAAATACTTTAAATTTAATAACAGGTGAAAAAACTCAAATTAAAATAACATTAAGAACAGAAAATAAAATAAGATTAAATGGTTATTATGATAATTATGAAGAAATATTTGATTTAAAATTAGAAGGAATTGAACAAGAAAATGTATTTACAAAAGAAATAATTCCAGGAGGAGAATTTGGTACATATATAATTTTATTTAGTTGTAAAAAAGTATTTAAAGAAGAAGAAAATACATATTTAAATATTTATGTAAATGGAAATAATTTATCATCTAAAATATTAATTATTTCAAAAGCAAGTAAAGTAGATAAAGCATATTTTGTTTCAAATGATAATTTAAAATTAGATTCATTACCAAATTCAAAAGCAGATAAATCTTATAAATTAAGATTATTATTTTATGATAAATTTGGAAATGAAGTAAAACAATCAATTAATGAATTTAGTTATGAAATTACTAATTTAAATAAAAAAGATAAATATATAGAATCTTCAATTAAAAGTAATAATGATGGTTCATTTATTTTAATAATTTATCCAATTTATTCTGGTGATTATGAAATTAAATCAACATACTTTAATAATACATATACATTTAAGTCAATTGCTGGTGAAATTAATGAAGAGAATACATTTATTGATGAAGTTGATAATGTTATTGCTGGTAATAATGCTTTAATTTATATTATGACTTATGATAAATATAAGAATTTTATTGATTTAACTAATAATAATCCAAACGATTTATTTAGTTTATATTATAGGTATAAAGATGAAGAAAATAATGAATATGGAGATTATTCAAATATTCAATATTTAAATATTGTAGAAAGAAATGGTTTAAATGTTATTGCTTTTGAAAGTAAATTAGAAAAAAAAGATATTTATGAAATTAAAGGATATATTAATAACAGTGGAAAAAATATTAAATGTCATAATTGTTTTGTAAATGTTGAATCAAATCAAATGGATTTTGAAAAAAGTGAAATTCAAATCTTGATAGAAGAAACTGGAAATTTTGAAAAAATTATTTCAGGAGATTATATTAATAATTATAATTCAAGATTATTAATAAGATTATATCCCCATGATTCTTTTGATAATTTAGTGAAAGAATTCACTGAAAATACAATTACAGCAAAACTAAAAAAAGATAATATAGAATATTCATTAAATGTAGTAAATAATGATGAATTTTTAGAAATCAGTGATATAAATGGTTTTAATTTATTAGAAAAAGGAGAATATAAATTAGTAATATTTAATGGAATAAAAACAATAGAAAAAAATATTATTCTTTCAGGTTCACCTGAAAATGATTTAAATGAATTAGATGAATCTAAAACATTATTATCTAAACCAAATTTAAATTATATAGCAGGAGATAAAGGTTATATAATACTTCAATTAAGAAATAAAAATGGAATAATTTATAATTATAATCCAAATCAAAATATAAACACAGAAATAATTAGTTCATGTCAAAATTTCAATTATAGAAAACTCCCTTCTTATTCTCCTTCAGTTGTTATTATTATAAATTCAAATACATCAAATACATATCCTAAAGAAAATCCTTGTGATTTAACTATAAAAATTAATGAACATGAATTAAATTCAAAAGCAAAAATGAAAGTAAAACCATCTGAAATTGAATATGCTGAAATAAATGAAGATTATATTAGTGATAAAGAGAATAATAAACTTATAGACTCAAATGTAGATAGTGAATATAAATTTAAAATAAAAACAAGAGATAAATTTAATAATTTAGTAAAACCAAGTGAATCATTATTAAAAATACAAATAACGAAAGACATATCATCAATTAATACTTTATCAAATTTAGATATTAATTCTGGAGAATTAATTTATATCTCAACAATTGAATTAGAAGGAAATTATAATATTAAAGGAGGACTAAATTCAAATGAAAAATATTTATTTAGAAATAATAATGATGAAGAAATAATTTATTCATTCTATAATAAATTTGGAACAATTAATTCAGAAACAAGTGATATTAAAATATTAAGAAATGAAATTAAAGCAGGTGAAATTGCAGAATTAATAATTGTACCTCAAGATAAATATAAAAATATTATTAAAGATGAAAATATGATAAATGCATTTAATGTATATTTAATAAATGAAAAAAATAAGTTTTTAATAAATACAAATAAAACAATAATAAATGAAACTAAAATATCTTTTACTTCAATTTTAAAAGTTAAAGGATTATATAATTGGATTATTGAATTAAATGGAAATAGAATAGACTGTTTTAATTGTCAAACAAATGTAAATCCAAATATTGCAGATTATTCTAAAACTTTAGTTTATGCATATAATGAAAATTTCCAATATAATATTGTTAATATAAATGATATAATTTATTCTTCTCAAGATTATCCTTTAAATGTTTATTTGGTTTTAAGAGATGAATTTGAAAATATAATCAATTCAATTAATGAAGATTTTAATATTGAAAATACTAAATTAAGTGAAAATGATAATATACAAAAAACAATAATATTTAATTCTGCAAAATCAAGTGATACTAAAAAATATTTAATATATTTAAATGAAGATGAGGATAATATAAATACATTTAATCACCTTGTTGAATATATGGAAAATGATAGATATAAATTTTCATTTTCACTTTCTATTAATCAAGAAAATTTCAATTATAATTATATTGTTTATCATAAAACAAATAAAAATGATAATAATTATGGAAATGGATTTTATCTTCCACAAAATACAGAAATTGAAAAAGAAAATAATGAAATTAGAGCAGGAGAAATAATAACAAAAAGATTAATTTTAAAAACAAAAGAAAATAAAATATATAATGATGATATTGACTATTTAAATAATTTAAAATGTGAATTAGTAGACAATCAAATTGATAATTCATTTGAATGTAACATTTCTAAACAAAGTTCTGAATATGGAATTTATTTAATTTCATTAAAAAGTAATATTATTAATGATAAATTACAAGTTAAAATTACAATTAAATCAAATTATGAAAAATATTCTGATGATTATAAAATAATAAATATAAAAATTTTAATAGGTTTACCAGATCCTACAAAAACAGTTATTAAAAAAACTCAAGAAGATATTTATCTTGGAGATACTTTTACATTTCATTTTAATTTATATGATCAATATGGAAATCAATATAAAGGAAATGATGAAATAATATCTCATTTAAAAATAATAAATAATAATATTTTAATACCAGATTCAATTCATACTTCAGATAATGTTTTTATAGTATCTTTCATTCCAAAAATTCCTCCACGTGATTTAAATATTCAAATAATATATACAACTGATTCAGATAGAATAATATTAAATAATCAAAAAATAACTGGAAGAGTTTTATCAAATATTGAATATAAATTCACTCAATTTAGTGGAACGAAAATAACATCTATTAAAGCAGGTGAATCTTTACCTTTAAATGTTCATTTTTATGATAAAAATAAAAATTGTATTGAACAATATGATTCTTTAAATATTATGCTTACTGCAATAATAACTGGACCTATTGGAGAATATAGTAAAGTTAGACATTATGATTTTGAACAAAAAATAAATCAAGATCTTACATCTTGTAAAATATATTATTCTTTAAAAATGGATAATGATTTAATTACTGAATTAGGACATTATAATATTGAAATTAATAATGGAGAATATAAAAAGTCTTATGATTTTACTATTATTCCAAATACATTAAATTTAAATAAATTTGTTTCTTTCTATGATAATAATGATGAATACTTTGATTTAAATAATATTAAAGCAGGAACAGTATTTAATTTTACTATTTATGGTCAAGATGATTATGATAATAAAATAAATACTCAAATTGGAAATTTAATATCAATTAAAGTATTTGAAAATGATAATCAATTGAACGAACTTTCAAATGATAAATATGACATTAAATTAGAAGAAAAAGTAGATAATTTAGGAACATTATATAATTCACTATCAATATACGAAACAGGACAATATATAATTAAATATTATTATGATGAAACAGAAATAAACATTTTAAAGTATAACGATATAACAACACCAAAAAATATAAAAATAATACCAGGAAAATGTTCAAATATAAACACAACAATAGACTTTTCAGCAATAGAAGGAAAAAAAATAGGAACAAATATAAACATTGAAATAATATGTAAAGATTTTTATGGTAATTCAATAAACAAAGGAGGAGAATATTTCACATCAAATGTATATTATTCTCCAGATGAATCATCTCAAGAAACAATAATAGACTCATTAATAACAGATCAAAATAATGGAACATACATTTTATCATTTTATCCTCCTTTAGAAGGTTACTATTACTTTTCTCTAATATTAGATAATGAAATATTTTATTTAGAACCAGATCAAAAATTCTATTTAGAAATATTAAAATGTGATAAATATTTATGTAAAGATGGTTCATGTGTCGATTCAATAAAAGATTGTTTAGACGAAGAAAATTTATGTCCAGAAACAAAACCAATAAATTGTACAATAAATGGTATATACACATGTACAAATTTACAAACAGAATGTGATTGTCCAAATAATTTAATTAAATGTGATAATGTAAATTATTGTGTTGAAAGTTATGATATAGAATGTCCATTTTTCCTTCCTATAAGTTGTAAAAAAAAATATCCACAATATGAATATAAAAGTTATGATGGTATATGTAGATTAAATAAAGAACAAGAACCAAATAAGAGAATATGTCCAATTGGTTATATTTTATGTTCTGATTTTACTTGTAAAACATCATATGATAAATGTATTAAATATCCTGAATGTAATGAAGATGAAATAAGATGTCTTGATCAAAGTTGTGTTAGTGATCAAGAATTTTGTCCTTCTCAAATATCTTGTGGTGATAGTAGTAAGTTTGTTTGTCCTGATGGTTCTTGTGTTGATAGTGATTTAGATTGTCAAAAATTACCTAATTGCCCTTCTAATGCTCCTTATCTTTGTTCTAATTATTTTTGTGTTGAAAATGAAAGTCAATGTTCGAAAAATCAAGCTTGTGGACATGGGAAAACTTTGTGTAGTGATGGGATTTGTAGAGAGGAGTGTTAAGTGATTTAGGTTAAATTGTTTTTATTAGTTTTTTAATAAAAAAAATAAACTTGAATTCTATTTTTTTTTTTTAGTTTTAATTGATATTATTTTTTAATTTTTTTTTAGTTTAAAATTCATTTTTTTTGTTAATAATTATTGAAAAATTATTAAGGGGTAAAAATTTAATTAAAGTTTTTTTTTTATTTCATAATATTTATCTTATTTTTTATAATTAAAAATTGATATTATATTTTTATTTATATTTATAAAAAAAAATTAGTATTTTTGATAAATGATGGATTAAAAATATTATTATATTTAATTGGCTTTAGATTTTTCATTTGAAATGAATAAAGTTTTAATTTATTATTCATATGATTAATAAATTTTTTTTCATATTCTCTTCTAATTTTTTCACCAGAAACAAGAAAAGCAAATAATCTTTTATTACCATCATTTAATCTATTTACAGTATTATATACTTCGTCATTATCTTTTATCCTTTTATATCTTTTAATATTAAAAATGCTATTCTTTTTTTTATTAATTTCTTCAAAACTTTTTCCTTTTTTTTCTTTAGATATAGTAAGTTTATTCTTCTTAATAGATGGTAAAATTTGTTCAGATAAATTATTATTATCAATAATAGAAGTAGTTTTATTTGATTGTTTATTCAATTTTAAATTCTGTCTCATTTCAGAATAATTTTTTCTATTAGTAAATAACATATCATAAAAAGAATCTATATATGATTTATTATAATTCTTATCAACAACATTAGTAAAAGTTTCATGAGAATGAATAATAAGATTTCTATCAACAACTCTTTTATGTTCTTCAACAAAAGTAGGATGAATTTTCATAGTATTATTCAAAATACTCAAAGGTTTAAATTTTTCATAAAATTTTCCTACTTTAATTTCCATATTAAAAAAAATTAATATAAAAAAAAAAAATAAATCAATTATATTATTTTATAAATAATAATTTATCAATATAATAATTAATATTCTTCAATTCTATTTCTCCAAATTACAATAGCATGATCAGAAGAAACAGAACATAATCTTTTATCATGAAGTTGAATTAAAAGAATCATAGCATGACCATAATCACTTAAAACTTCATCTTCTTCAAAAACACTTTTACTTTCATAATATTTCCATATTCTAATAGTTCTATCTCTAGAAGCACTTGCCAATCTTCCATCTTTTAATTGAATAATAGATAATATATCACTTAAATGTCTATTTAAAGATTGACTATATTCAAAACTATTATCATCTTTTGGTTTCCATATTATAATTAAATGATCAGAACCACCTGAAGCAAGATAAAAATTATTATTTAAATCAATTTGACATAAACTTATAACTTTTCCAGTATGACGTTTTAAATAAGTAATAAATTTAAATTCATCATTTTTTTCTCCGAAAATATTAATAATTTCTTCATTGAAATGATATGCTATTCTATTATGTGATAAACCAATAACTTTTATTATTGGTTTATTATCATTATTTATTGTATATTGTACTATAAATTCATTTGAATTTTCTATCCATATTTTTATAGTAAAATCTACACTTGATGTTACTAATCTTAAATCATTTAATTGTGCCATTGATGTTACTGTTTTATTATGTGCAGTAAGTGATTGACTTAAATTATAATTTCCATTTTGATTAATCCAAACTTTAATATTATTATCATTTATACTTGATGATAAAATTCTACCATCATTTAATAATAAAAGACATTGTATTTTACCACATAATTGAGTTATTGTACTTTTATTATGATATGTATCATCATCTTCTTCCCATATTTTTATTGAGTAATCTGCACTTCCTGTTATTAATTTTTGATCAGGAGTTTCTAAAATTGATTTTATATATTCAGAATGTGCTTTTAATATTACATCTTCACATTTAAATGATCTTGGTACTTCATCAAAATTATAATTTATATTTATTATATTTTGACGATTTGCTTGTGACATACTTTCTAATATTGATTTTATTTCTCCTAATTTTGAATTTATTGATTTATCATGAACAATATTTAAATCCATAAATTCTAATGAGATATTATTTACAAAACGTAATAAATTTACTTCTATTGAATCTTTACATAAATCTTTATCATAATAGTAATTTAAATAAAATAATTTTATTAATTTTAATGATTTAACACAACGAGTTAATTCTTTTTCATATGATTCTTCAAAATTTTTCTTAAATAAATAAAGTGAATTTGCTAATTCATTTATTTGTCTTAATGTATCATTATAATCTTTTTGTAATGATTGTTCAATTTTTGAGGTCATTACATCGAATTTTTTAATAAATAAATCTTTATTAGGAATTTTTAAAGGTAATTCTTTAATACTTCTTTTATATCTTATTGCTAATTTACTTGAAGGAACTATTAGATGAGTTTTATTATTTTCTAAATGAGTTTTTACACATTCTTGACATATACTTAATGAACAATTTAAACAATATTGATTTATATATTTTGATTTATGCTCTTTACAAAAAGGAGTTGAATTACTAAACATTTTTGATTTTTTTGACATTTCTCTTTCTATATCTATTTCTAATTTTTTTTGAAGTAGTGTTTCAATTTCATTAAAATTTTTCCCTAATGTTCCTTCGTCTTTTTGACATTTAATTGTAATTATTTCATTATCATTTTTAAAATCTTGTAAATAATTACAAAATATTCTTCTATATAAACATAATATACAAACTTTGTGTTGACATGAATATTTATAATAATCTGTTACACTTTCATGGCAATTATCACATATTTCATCTTGATTTAAATCAATTTTTTCATTTTCTAAATTTGTTGCCATATATTCTATTATTAAATATTTTAAAAATTTATTTTTAATATCTTAATTTTTTTATTTATTTATTTAATTTAATATATATTATTTTTTCGATTTATTTCATTTATTTTTTTTCAAATTTTAAAAATTAAAATATGGAAAATAAAGAAATAAATTTAGAATTTCAAAAAGAAAATGCAGAAATAACATTTAAAAACTTAGGAAATAAAAAAGAAGAAAACTCCCAAGATAAAATAAATAAACCACAAGAATTAAAAGAATTTAATGTACTTCCTCATTTTAAAGAAAATATAATACACACAGATAAAAATTGCAAAGAACCAATTAATGAATATAGTTATTATTGTTTTACATGTAAACATAGTGTTTGTGGAGAATGTGGAATTTATAATCATAAAGATCATTTACTTATTCAAAGAGAAAATTGTTTAACTTATGATAAAACTTTTTTT
>JAEEGL010559592.1_pt1 | contig 15187 bp, 12 predicted proteins | sample 9134231 | NCBI WGS metagenome assembly JAEEGL01 (sample SAMN16246548, study PRJNA631951) | gut metagenome | biome: gut microbiome; feature: rumen; material: fiber-attached | host: Bos | place: Iran: Karaj | collected 2018-10 | reverse complement strand
CTCCAGAAGATGCAACAAAGGCATTAATGTCTAAGTTTGGATTCTCTGAAGAACAAACTGCTGCTATTTTAGCAATGACCCTCCGTAGACTTACTGGTCTTGAAGAAGGAAAACTCGAAGACGAAAGAAGAGAATTAGAGAAAAATATCAGCAAATACCACTATATTTTGGAATCAAGAGACCATATTGTTGATGTCGTTGTTGAAGAATTGCTTGAAATTAAAGAGAAATATTCTGATGAACGTAAGACCGATATTTCTGATGAAGCCGCAACAATTGAAGATGAAGCTTTAATCCCAGAAAAAGAAATCGTCATTACTCTTTCTAAAAACAACTATGTTAAGAGAATGGAACTCAATACATTCCGTACACAAAATAGAGGTGGACGTGGTGTTAAGGGTGCAGCCCTTCATGATGAAGATGAAATCTCCATTATGCATAAGACAAGAACTCACGTTGACGTCTTATTCTTCTCCAACTTAGGTAGAGTTTATAAACTTAGAGGCTACCAAATTCCAGAAGGAAGCAGAATTTCAAAAGGTATTCCAATTCAAAATTTACTTCCACTTGAAAAAGGTGAGAAGATCATGTCAATCATCTCAGTCTGGAATTACGAAGAAGGTAGATTCTTATTCTTTGCTACAAAAGATGGTTTAGTAAAACGTACTTCTGTTAAAGAATTTGAATCAGTTAGAAAGAATGGTAAGATTGCAATTTCACTACGTGAAAACGATTCCTTATTAGATGTTAAATACACTAAAGGTAGTGAAATTATCTGTCTTGCATCCAATAAAGGCAAACTCGTTAAGTTCAATGAAAATCAAGCTAGACCACTTGGTCGTACAGCCTCTGGTGTTAAAGGTATTGAACTTGATGCAGGTGCCCAAGTTATTGGTATGACAACCTCACTTGAAGGTAATTACATTCTTGTTATTACAACACGTGGTTTTGGTAAGATGAGTGAAATCTCTGAATACCGTGAAACAAAACGTGGCGCTAAAGGTGTTACAACTGTTAACGCTACTGTTAAGACAGGCAAACTTGTCGCAATGAGAGCTGTTGAAGGTGATGAAGATTTAATGATGGTCACCAATGGTGGCACAGTCATTAGAATTCCACTTGAACAAGTTAAGGTTGCTCACCGTGTAACTCAAGGTGTTAAAGTCATTAGACTTGATGATGATAAACAAAGAGTTTCTTCAATTACAGTCGTTCCTCGTGATTTAGAGGGTGAAGAAGAAGGCGAAGAAATCATCGAAGAAGCACCTGTTGAAAATGAATAAATTTGCAGGAATTCCCGTGAATTTTAAGAGGTAAACATTATGTTAGACATTAAATTAATCCTTGAAAATCCAGAAGCAATTGCAGCCAAACTTGCTAAGAAAGGTTGTATTGTTGATTTTGCTCCACTTATTGAACTTAATAAGAAACGCAAAGAACTTCTTGTTTCAGTTGAAAATGCAAAAGCCGAACGAAACAGACTCTCTGCTTCTGTTCCACAAGTAAAAAAGGAAGGTGGCGATATTAATGCTATCTTCGCAAAGGTTAAAGAAATCGCTGCTAAGAGCGCTGCTGATGAAGCTGAACTTGCTAAGATTGAAGAAGACATTAAGGCATTCTTAATTCCGCTTCCAAATCTTCCAGATGATGATCTTTTACCAGGCGGAAAAGAAAATAACAAAGTTATCCATGAATACGGAAAACCAATTAAGTTTGATTTTGAGGCAAAGAATCACGTTGATTTATGTGAATCGCTTGGCTTAATTGATTACGAACGTGGCGCAAAGATGAGCGGACATGGTTGCTGGGTTTATACCGGCCTTGGTGCACAACTTGAATGGGCATTACTTAATTTCTTCGTTTCAGAACATTTGAAAGATGGATACACAATGATCCTTCCTCCACATTTATTAAACGAAGAAAGCGGTTATGTCGCAGGTCAATTCCCAAAATTCAAGGATGACGTATTCTGGCTTGGCAATTCCGAACCAAAGAAATTCATTCTTCCAACTGCTGAAACAGCACTTGTTAATATGCATAGAAATGAAATTCTTGATGAAGATGAACTTCCAAAGAAATACTTTGCATATACACCATGCTATCGTAGAGAAGCAGGCACATATCGTACTGAAGAACGTGGTATGATTCGTGGTTATCAATTTAATAAAATTGAAATGTTCCAATACACAACAGAAGAAGGTGACATGCCAGCATTTGAAGAATTAGTCACAAAAGCGATTAGATTACTTGATAAATTAGGCTTAACATTCAGAGTTTCTAAGCTTGCTGCAGAAGATATTTCTGCTTCTATGGCCAGAACTTATGACATTGAAATCTACATTCCATCAATCGGAATCTATAAAGAAGTTTCTTCAGTGTCAACAGCTCACGATTATCAAGCAAGACGCGGAATGATTAGATATCGTGATAAAGCAACAGGCAAAACTAAGTTTGCAAGAACCTTAAATGGTTCTGGTCTTGCCACATCACGCGTCTTCCCAGCCTTAGTTGAACAAATGCAACAACCAGATGGCTCAGTTAAGATTCCAGAAGTCTTAAGACCATGGATGGGTGGACTTGAATATATCAAACCAATCAAGAAATAAATAACTTAAAGATTAGGCGACATTTATTGTCGCTTTTTCTTTTGCTTTGTTATAATAGTTAAGCCATCGCAATGGTCTACTACGAACCAGGTCAGGACAGGAATGGAGCAGCCTTAAGGAGATCAGGTCATGTGCGATGGTTTTATTCTATGGACCATTTAACAGATAACGAATTCATGCTTGAAGCATTAAAAGAAGCGGAAAAATCCGCGAATTTTGATGAAGTTCCAGTTGGTGCGATTATTGTTAAAGATGGAAAAATCATCGCTCGAGGTCACAACTTGAGAGAAAGAAAAAATGATCCAACAGCACACGCTGAAATAGTTGCAATTCGTAAAGCTTGCAAGAAACTTAAATCATGGAGGCTTGAAGGTTGCACGATTTATGTAACCGTAGAACCGTGTTCAATGTGTGCCGGCACTCTTCTTTGGACAAGAATCAAAAGAATTGTCTATGGAGCAAGTGACCCAAAAGGCGGAGCGTTAGGAAGTAGTTATAACCTCTTTGAGGTTAAAAATATAAATCACAAAGTAGAAATTACTCGTGGTGTTTTAGAGAATAGATGTGCAATCCTTATGACATCTTTCTTTAGAAGCAAAAGATAAATAATTTATACACTGTATATATATTTTTGATATACTTTATATGCAAAAGTTAAACTTTTAGTGTTCCAGTATGTTAAAGATATTCAAGAAGTTCAAAAAAGAAGTTAAAGCAGAACATATTCCTGTTAATTTGGAAACTGGTTTAACAAGCGAACAAATAAATCAAAGAATAGAAGACGGCTTAGTTAATAAAACTAAGAAACATGTTACAAAATCATATTTAAGAATCGTTTACGAGAATGTTTTTAACTTCTTTAACATTCTTTTGTTTGCAATTATTGCTGCAATGATTGTGGCAAGAATTCCAATTGAAAAATTCTTGTTTGCAGGCATTTTGGCTCTTAATATTGGCATCGGCTTATATCAGGATATAAGAGCAAGAAAACTTATCGATAAATTAAAAGTTGTTTCATCCGTTAAAGTTAACGTTTTAAGAGATGGCGAAATTAAGGAAATTAAAGCTAATGAAGTCGTTTTATCAGATATTATTTCAATCAAACAAGGTAACCAATTAGTTTGTGACGGAACTATTGTTGATGGCTTCGTCGAATTAAATGAATCGCTTTTAACTGGCGAGTCAAAGAATATTTCAAAGACAATTAATGATGGAGTTTACTCCGGATCTTTCGTTACAGCTGGTACAGCTTTATATCGTGTAGATAGACTTGGGAAAGACAATTACGCAGAAAAATTGCAGCAAAATGCCAGTAAATTTAAACGAGTTAGGTCTGAAATGCTTATTTCACTTAAGAAGATTTTTAGAATTATTGGTTTTGTAGTAGTTGCTTTAGGTATCGCTCAAATTATTAAAAACAGACTAAACTTAACAGATATTCATTCAGATGTTTTTTCGGAAACTGTTTCATCTATTTCTACATCATTAGTCGGTATGATTCCAATTGGAATGTATTTATTAACATCAGTTACGCTAGCAGTTGGTGTTATCCGTTTAGTTAGTAGAAATATGCTTACTCAAGACATGTATTGTATTGAGACATTAGCAAGAGTAGACACTTTGTGTCTAGATAAGACCGGAACACTTACTGATGGTAATTTAAATGTTTTAAAAGTTGTTAGCACAAGTGACACAAGTGAAAAAGATCTAGCAAAGATTATTAAGACTTTAGTGGACGCAACAAAGGACGACAACGCAACCGCTAGAGCTATCAAAAAAGAATTTGAGAACTTGAATAATTTCGACTCCTATTCTGCCATTCCTTTCAATTCTGAAAGAAAGTATTCTGCAGTTATGCTTGAAGATGGTCGTTCAATAGTAATGGGTGCTAGAGAATTTATTCCACACACAAACAAAGAAATTGATGAAATGTGTAGAGAATACGAAAAAGACGGAATGAGAGTTCTTGTTTTAGCACAGCATTCACACGTTATAAGTATTGATGAAAAACTTGAAGAATCGCAAATTATTGGATTCATTGTTTTACAAGATCATATTCGTGATGATGCCCCAGCAAATATCAAGTGGTTTAAAGAAAATGGCGTGAATATACGCATAATTACTGGAGATAATCCGGAATCTGCTGCTGAAATAGCTCGTCGTGCAGGCATTGAAGGAGCAGATAAATTTATCTCGCTTGATGGTATGTCTTTAGAAGAAGTTAGACGTGTTGTTAGAGAGTATACAATCTTTGGTCGTGTTACTCCTGAGCAAAAAGAAGTGATTATTGAATCATTAAAAGATGATGGTCATACAGTTGCAATGACTGGAGACGGCGTAAATGACATTTTAGCGCTTCGTGTAGCCGATTGTTCAATCGCTATGGCCTCTGGTTCAGATGCTGCTAAAAACGTTGCTCATCTAGTTTCACTAGATTCTTCATTCTCTTCACTTCCTGATGTTGTTAGAGAGGGACGTAGAGTTATTAATAACCTTCAAAGAACTGTTTCTGTTTTCTTAATCAAGACAGTCTTTGCTGCTGTACTAACATTCTTATTCTTGGTTGGCGCATTTAAGATTAGTCCACAATATCCATTTGACTTAGCTAACATGTATCTTTGGGAAATACTTTGTATTGGTATTGGTTCATTATTCTTGTCGTTACAGCCTAACGACGAACAGATTAAGTCTAAGTTCCTAATGAACGTTATATTTAGAATTATTCCTGCTTCTACAGTTCAAATTGGGTTAGTTATTTTCTTCTTCCTTTATTGTAAGGATGTAACAGCCGCCCAAACATTATCAGTTTTAGCTTTTTCAATATTTAGCTATGTCATATTTGTCCGTGTTTGTTTGCCATTCGATGTATATCGTGTGTTCTTAGTTGTAGGCTTAACGTTCGTTGGAGTAATTGCAACAATAGCAGATATATTTGCTAAGCAAATAGATTTCTTCGGAATGGATTATTCAATATTCAAGAATAATTCAAAATATGGTATAGCATTGTGCCTTGCTTTAGTCGTGGCTTTAATTGTTTATGCTGGTCTTTCAGTAGTAGCATCTAAAGTCCATAAGTATATAGATAAGAAACGTGAGGAAAGAAGATATGATCATTTCTAAAGAAGTTCAAGAAGCTTTAAAAAACAACAAACCAGTTGTTGCATTAGAATCAACAATCATTTCACATGGTATGCCATATCCAAAGAATGTTCAAACAGCATATCAAGTTGAAGAAGAAATTAGAAAAAACGGCGGAATTCCTGCAACTATTGGAATTATTGATGGTGAACCAGTCATCGGAATGAGTAAAGAGCAAATAGAGGAATTTGGAAAAAGAAAAGGCGTTAAAAAAGCATCTAGAAGAGATCTACCAATTATCTTTGCTAATAAAGAATGGGGTGCCACTACAGTAGCGGCCACAATGATTCTTGCAAATATGGCAGGTATTGAAGTTTTCGTTACAGGTGGTGTTGGTGGTGCGCACAGAGGTGCTGAAAAGAATTTTGATATTTCAGCTGACTTAGAAGAACTCGGAAAGACTAACGTCACTGTTGTGTCAGCTGGAGTTAAAGCAATTTTAGATTTAAATCTAACATTAGAGATCCTAGAGACAAAAGGTGTTCCAGTTTTATCCTATGGAACAGATGAATTTGCAGATTTCTATACAAGACATTCTGGTATTAAAATGGAGAACGTCGTTAATTCTCCGCTTGAAATTGCCAAAATTATTAAAGCTAAACGCGATAACAAATTAGATGGAGGCATTCTTGTAGCGAATCCAATTCCTGAAGAATTTGCCATGGATCCAGATGTTATTAACTCAGCTATTGATAAAGCATTAAAAATGGCTGATGAAGCACACGTCAAAGGAAAGGATATTACACCATTCTTGCTCAAAACTATCGTTGAATTAACTGGTGGTGACTCATTAGAGTCAAATATTAAATTAGTTTTAAATAATGCTAAATTGGGAGCACAAATCGCAAAAGAATTTTGTAACTTATGAAAACTGAGCAATTGTTCCAAGAAGGTTTAAGAACTCTGCTAAAGCAGAAACCTCTTGATGAGATTAATGTAATTATGTTGTGCGATTTTGTTAAATCGAATCGCCAAACTTTTTACTATCATTTTAGAGATATTTCTGATGTAGTGGATTCAACATTCCTAAAAGCAAAAGTTGGATATGGAAAGAAGTTTTTAGATTACGAACCAATTTTAAAAGAGATGATTAATTATATTAGTGAAAACTACCAATATGTTTCCGCTGTCAATAAGTCATATGCATCTGATAAGTTGTATTCGTTCTTCTTCTCATATTTTTACTTAAAAGTTGGAAATTTATTGAAAAATCATGGGTATTCTGGTCAAGAAATCGTTAGATATATCTCAGTTTTATCTGCTCAAGAGCTTATCTTTTGGATTTCAAATAAGAGATCAGAGAAGAACGCATCATTAATCAAAAGGTTAAATACGATTTGGAGATATTTAGTTACTCAATATCAATCAGACATTAAGAGAGTTTACTAGGAGAATTTATTATGAGAAAAGAAGAAATTAGAGGTTTAATCATTTATTCAATCTTAATCGTTGCCGCCCTTGTTGTAGGGTTTGCAGTAATTAAACCAGCAATGGAAGATTTTGGGCCAAATAAGATGAGCTCATTTGGCTTTATCATTGTTGTTTTAATCATTGCTTATTTATTTAATGCAATAATGTTAGAGGTTCTTCATGTGCTTGGCGCTGTTTTTGGAGGTTACAAAGTAACCTCATTTAACGTTTTTGGTCTTTGCATCCATAAAACAATTGATAAATGGAAACTCGGATTGGCTGACTTCAATGGTATTAGTGGCGAGACAAAAGTGGCTCCAAACAAAGAGAAATTAAATGCCAATTTACAAACATGGTTCCCAATCTTTGGGTACGCTATTGAGCTTGCAGGTTGCATTGTTCTTGCATCATCTGTTACTAAGGGCGGAGATACTGCTTGGTTAAGACCTGCAGCATTATTATTTATCCTTATTTCCTCAATGATTGCTTTCTATAATCTCGTTCCATTCAAGCTTGACTCAATGACTGACGGTTATAAGATTCGCTTATTTACAAAGCCTGTTAATATTGAAGCATATAACAAAATGCTTATGATCCAAGAAGACCAAAGATTAGGAAAAACTGTGGAAAATATACCTGTTTTTGAAGTAATTACTGAATACACAGCTGAAATCAACACACTTGCAATGTACTTATATTTAGAGCAAGAAAAGTATGATGAGGCCACCAAGATTGTTGATCAACTTCTTGAACATAAGAACGTTCTTAATATAAATGACTATAATCGCTTAATTGCCCAAAGAATTTATTTAGCTATTCTTCTCTCACCAATTGAAGAAGCAAAGAAACTCTATGACGAGATTTGTCCAATTGAAATTAGAAGATTTATAGCAAATGATGTCTCAATGCCTTCTATGCGCGCATATATTTTAATCGCAGGTATGGTGGAAGGCTCAGAAAGCGAGGTCCAATTTGCTCTCTCCAAAGTTGAAAAAGCAAAAAAGAGAGCCTTGGCCTCTCAAATAAAAGCAGAAGAGAAGTTGTTAGAAAAAGCTCTCAATTATGTGTATGAAAATCATCCTAATTGGGTGAAAGAAAAAGACGCTGAATAATCAGCGTCTTTATTTTGTGATTTAATCTTTTTCCTCGTACCTTGCGTTATCTTCACGCGCATAGTCCTCATAGATTTCATTTTTCTTTTCTATATGAGGCTTTGTTGCACAAGGATGTTCACCATCTTTAATCTCTTTTGAAAGAGCGGATTGATTATCTAAGAAATCTTTAGCATCGAGATTGAAGTAATTACAGATCCATTTAATATCATCAATTGTTGGTTCTAATAATCCCTTTCTCCATTTTTTGAGTACGCTTATTTTAATCCTAAAGCGGGTGCAAAAAGCATAATCATTTAAATGAAGCTTATTCTCAATAAATGCTATTTTTTCCAGGAATTTCATCCTATTTCTTTGCTTTTAAGAGATCTCTAATTTCAGCAAGTAACTCTTCTGAAGTTGGTTTTGGTGCACCTTCTTCGACTGGTGCTGGTCTTTCTTCTGGGTGTTTCTTGTAGTATTCTTCGCGTGCTTTTAATTTGATTTGTTCATTCTTCTTAGCGATAGTGTTAGAAACTTTAACGATGATAAAGAGAACAATAGCAATGATTAAGAAGCTAATGAATGCTGTTAAGAGTGCGCCCCAGTCAATAATGGCTGCGCCATTGAAGCAGAATTTGCCACCGTGTGCGGTATAGTTTGATGCAAGTTTTGAGCTACCATAGAGGAGTGCTTGACCGTCATCTGTAATACCAGCAGCTTGGCCGACTTTTAATGCGACTGCATCATAGTCACCTTTAGCAAAGTATTGCCCAACACCGTCTAAACCTTCTTGTGCTGGATTAAGTGCTGGAAGGACTGTAACTAAACCTTTAAGTCCTCCTGGAACTGCCCAAGTAGCAACATTCATAAGGATGTTGACGAATGCTGTTACGATTGCAGAGAATGCGCCACCAATAACAACACCAACAGCGAGCATTAGAGCATTGCCTTTATTAATGAATTCTTTGAATTCAGCAAAAAAGCTTTTGCCCTTGTTTTTGAGTTTTTTCTCTTTTTGTGCCATATAGATATTTACTCCTTTGTAAAAATGATTATAAATCAGTTTTATTTGTTATTAAAGATAAATTGATATAATATACTCGCGGAGAAAAATTATGAATAAAGTTAGAATTTTAGTCGACTCATGTGCAGATTTAACTGCAGAACTCTACAAAAAATATGATATTGATGTTGTTGCTCAAAATGTTTTATTTGGTGAAACAACTTATAGAGACAATGGCGAAGATATTACACTTGAACAACTTTATAAAAAAGTTGAAGAGACCGGAAATCTTCCACACACTGCCGCCGTTTCACCAGGAACATTTGACGAATATTTTAAGAAAACACTCGAAGCTGGATATGATATTGTTTACGTTGGTTTAGGATCAAAACTTTCCACAACATTCCAAAATGCTCATATTTCAAAACAAGCATACCCTGAAGATAGAATCTTCATGGTTGACTCTATGTCATTATCCTCAGGAATCGGTTTATTGGCCTTAAAAGCTGCCAAGTTCAGAGATGAAGGAATGGCTGCAAAAGATATTGCAGAGAAATGCCAAGCAATGGCCCCAAATGTTGTTGCTCAATTTACAGTTGAAACACTAGATTATCTCCACAAAGGCGGAAGATGTTCTGGTGCTTCCAAATTAATAGGCCACATCTTCCATGTTCACCCATACTTAAAGATGGTTGATGGTACACTTATAGTGTATAAGAAGCCAAGAGGACCAATGAAAGTCGCATTAGATGAGCAAGTAAAAGAATTAAAAGCTGTTTTATCTAGAGTTGACTTAGATCACGTCATGATTACGCACGCAGGTTTAGATAAAGATAAAGAAGATTATCTCAAAGCAGAAGTTGCAAAACTCGTTCCAGAAAACATTATCTCAGTTACTAGAGCAGGAAGCGTTATCGCTTCTCACTGTGGATACGGAACAGTAGGTATTCTTTATATCCTTAAATAAGTGAAAACAACAAAAAAAGATGGGAATTTCCCATCTTTTTCTTTATTTTAAGCTATCTTTCAACGCTATTGATGTAGCGCTCTCTTTTTCTTAAGACCTTAGCACGTCTATCGTAGCTCTTAATTTGATTAGCGCGATATTTAAGTGGGCGTCTAAGGATCCAATAAGGAATTGCAGAGACAGCGAATGCTAACCAAACAAATGATGGAATTAAACAACCGGTTCTAACATCAAAGTTAATAGAATTTGCGTAATCCTTTAAAGCATCAACTCTACTAGCGATGGCTGGCCATAAGTACTTAGTACCATAGGTAAGTAGTAAGCCAAGGATGACTTGAAGGAGTGCTCCCCAGATAACAATTCCTAATCTGGTGTAGCATTTATGCTTACGGAATGTGCGCATTAATGTAACGAGAATAAACCATGCCCAAGGAAGTGCGAAGATTGCGACAATTGCTAAGAAAATATATGGAGCCTTTTCACCAACTGTTCCGCTCTTTTCGGTGATGTTTTCAGGAATCATCTTATAAAGATAATCTTTGATTGTGGCTTCTAAGGAATCCTTATCTTCCGCTTCTTTAACTTCTTCTCTAACAATAGCTCTTGATTCGCCAGAACCGCTGCTATTTCCACCAAGGAAATTGTTGATTAAGGCATTAACTGCTGAGTCAATATCATTAACAACTTTATCTACAAAGTAATAAGTTGTGTTTGCATCATATGCGGTTGGAAGAACTGGATTGCCTTCTCCATCCAAAATGTAATAAACTCTATCTTTTTCGTTTTCGATAGCAATATCGGCTGTGACTTGTTCTTCAGTTGGTTGTGGTTCACAAACTCTTGGAACTAATGTTACTAAACCGTCAGCATCTTCTAATGCTTTAACCATTTCATCAGTGATTTTTTGTTCATCAATATCACTATCAGTATATGGTTGTTCATCATAATATTGTACTGATGAATCGTAAGGTTCAGTATTGTGTTTGTAAGCAACTTTTGCGATGTAGTAAACTTCTGCTCCTGCTTCAGCAGTTCTATCTGCTTCTACTTCTTCTTCGGTTGGTTGTGGATCAAACAATTCGTATGTATCATCACCTGTTTTTTGGAAATAGGCGTTTTCTGCATTATATGCAGATGTATTATGTGCATAAGTAAAATAGGAAACGAAGTAAGTTTGATTCTCGCCTTCAGCAGTTCTGTCTGCTTCTACTTCTTCTTCGGTTGGTTGAGGGTCAAATAAAACATATTTGTGACCTCTACTGTTGATAATTTCAAGAACGCCACCTTTTCCTTCTTCGTCACCATGGAGAATTGTTTCGGCTAATGTATCTACTGTTACTGGTTCGTCGCCATCAAGAAGCGAATAAACATTATCAAAAACTTGATCAATTTCTTCTTCAGAAGCCATTTCAGCTCCTGGGAATTTTTCAGCAATTTGTTTATTAATTTCGTTAGTTAATGTGTTCTTAGCAAAACCTTTAAAGATATCTTTAAACATGCTATGAAGTGGATCAATAACGGTTTCCACTACGTTATCAACAATCTTATGAAGGTTATTTTGAATAAGTTCATCTAAAAGATGAGTATTATTAAGATTAAATGCACTTGTTACAGGAATTTGAACAGGAATGGTCACTTTGTAACCATTTGGGAAGTAATCTTGAATCTTTTCTGCGGTAACGTAATCTTTGATATTTTGGCTTTCTCTATAGACTAGTCTAACTTCTTCCCCTTCACCTTCTCCTTCACTTTCCGAACTTTCATTATTCTTGTTTAAAACACCTCCTAATAAGGTGCCCATTTGTTCTTTACTGAAATTGAGGGTGATTGATGCATTTAGCATTGGTCTTGTGCATAATGCATAAAGAGCAACACCAGCAGCAGCGATGTAGACTAAATTCAAAAGTCTAACCAAAAGCTTCCTCATAAATTACCTCTTGGAATAATGATATAAATAAATAATAGTATTGTCTATTATTATTTTCCACTTATTGGCAATTTGCCCACGAAAATTGAAGGGCAATACATTTGGTTAGAGATAACCAATTTATTGTTATTTGCAATACATTTAATGTTATTAAAAACATTAAGTAAGTTGCCAGCAACTGTAATTAAGGCTAAAGGCTCAGCCTTTTTTCCGTCTCTAATCATAAATCCAGCACATTGCAAAGAAAAATTTCCTGATTGGGGATTCATACCAGAATGTAAGCCGGTCAATTCAGTTAAATATACGCCTTCCTTAATTGATGAAAGCATTTCTTCTTCTGATTTCTTACCGCCTTTCACGATAGTATAGCCGGTGCCTGCGCCAGCCTTACCTGTTCCTGCGCCATTGCCGGTTGGTTCGACTCCAGCTTTTGCAGCTGTTTGTAATGTGTAAAGATAGGTTTCGATAACGCCTTTCTTAATCAAATATTTCTTGTTTGTTGCTACTCCTTCATCATCGAAATATCTGAAAAACAGGTTCTTTTCTAGAGGATTTTCGATAATTGTAAGCTTTTTGCTAAGTGCTTGCTGGTGGAGTTTACCTTCAAGCAATGATGTGTGTTTTTGGACTTCTTCTGCATCGAGCGAAGAAATCAAAACTGATAAGAGCGATGCAACACATTCTTGATTAAGAACGACAGGATATTGTTTTGATTTACATTGAATAGCCCCAAGTTTTTGTAATGCTTCTTTTGCAACTTTTTCAACAAATTCATCAATTTTAAATTCATCTGCATCTTTAGATGCAAAAACAGTAAATCCGGTTCTGATTTCTTCCCCTTCTTTTGCTGTAACTTCGGCAAAATAAGCATAAGTATTTTTCTTTTGAGAAAGTTTTAATCCATATGAATTAGTCTTTTTATGGGTTTGTGTGCCTGTTTCAAAACCAACAGTTACAACTTCATTAATTCGTTTATCATATGCAAGTAACTTTTTCTCAATTTCGAGCAAAATACTTACTTTTTCTTGGATATTTTCACCAAAATCAACATTTGAGAATACGTTTTTCTTATGATATTTTGGACTGCCTTTAAAGATAAAAACCGGATCATCGCTTTCGATAGCAGATGCGCCACGTTTTATTTCTTTAACGAGAAGTTCTGGAGAGTTTTTATCAACATAGTCAACTGAAACTGAACCCATTTTTCCTTTATATATACCGCGCGCAACTAATTCGAATGAACTATTGTTTGTGAGCGAATCAACTTCGCTATGATAGATAGAAACTGAAAGGGAACTTGATTCATTAACAGTAATGTCAGCAGCCTCAAATCCAGCATCTTTTGCTAAAGCAAAGAATTTCTTTTCATTTAATTTCATTTGAGTTCTCCTCCGTTTCCACCGACTGTCATTTCACTTACTCTAATTGTTGGTTGGCCAACATCGACTGGAATAAAACCAGAAGCGGCGCCACACATACCTTGAGCAAGTTCCAAGTCGTTTCCAATCATGTCAATCTTCATGAGAATTTCCTGGCCTGTTCCAATAACTGAAGCACCTCTTACAGGTTCGCATATTTTACCATCGCGAATTAAGTAAGCTTCGCTACAGCCAAAATTGAATTCACCAGTGACAGGATTTACTTGTCCGCCTGCAAGTGATTTTGCATATAAGCCAAATTTAGTAGCAGCAATTATTTCTTCAGGAGTTGATTTGCCTGCGCAAATGTATGTGTTAGACATTCTTGATGTAGGTTCATATTTATATGATTGTCTTCTACACGCGCCATTCCCTTTTCTATTCATACGTCTACCATTGAAATCATCAATCAAGTAATCTTTGAGGATACCATTTTCGATTAATAACGTCTTTTCAGTTTTGTTTCCTTCATCATCAATATTGTTGCTTCCCCATTCGTTTGGAATAGTTCCGTCATCAACAGCGGAAAGTATTGATGAAGCGATTTGTTGACCAATTTTTCCCGAGAAAACCGATAGATTTCGAGAAACAGATGAGGCTTCAAGTGGATGTCCACAAGCCTCGTGGAAGAGCGTGCCACCAAAGCCTTTTCCAATAACGACAGGCATCTTTCCGCTTGGGCATTCTTTTGCTTCAAGCATCATAATTGTTTTCTTTCCTGTTTTTTTGCAAAGATCAACAATGTCGACATTTTTAGCGAAATGTTCAAATCCAGCGCTGGCGCCAGGTCCTTCAAAACCGGTTTCAATTTTTCCTTGATCTGCTGCAACGCACATAACGCCGCATCTTCCTCTTTCTTTGTAATCGATGTGATTAAATCCTTTTGTGCTAACGATTTGAACCTTTGAAATTGAGTAGGTAAAAGAGACCTCTGTTCTTACGACTCTTTTATCAACATTTCTTAAGGCGGTTTCACCTTTTCTTAAATAATCAATGATGACTTTGTCATCAATATTTGCAAATGAGTTCTCAATTTGAGATAAATTTTTAGCTTTTTTAGTTACTAATTTTTCTACTGTTAAAACTTGTTTATCATGGAAAGAATTAGATAAGTTTTGAATCAATTTTGTTAATGATTTTTCGTTTACTTCATTCGTGTATCCATAAACACTTTGAAGCTTGTTTAAAAGACGAATTCCTGCTCCATATGAGTGACGAATTGAAGCGTTCTCAACTTTTCCGTTTTCGATTGAAACAGCGAAAGAGTCTTTTTCTTCGATGTAGATTTCAGCGTAATCTGCACCAGTAAGTAAACCGCTATTTAGGATACGAATAGCTTGATTTTTGTTAATCATAGTACCCTCCTTCTGTAATTTTGTAAGTGGGATTATTATAAACCAAAACCTATCAATATAAATGTAAAATGCATTTATTCTTGATTTTAGTTTGTTGTATGCTACGATATAAGCACTTTCTTTAGGAGCCGCACGAGCCCTAAGGCGGAAGGAGTTATTATGAAAAAAGACATTCATCCAAAAGTTTATGAAGTAGAAGTTACATGTGTCTCATGTGGCGCTAAGTTCAAAACACATTCAACAAACAAGGAAATCCGTGTTGATACTTG
>JAEEGL016013494.1_pt1 | contig 15188 bp, 14 predicted proteins | sample 9134231 | NCBI WGS metagenome assembly JAEEGL01 (sample SAMN16246548, study PRJNA631951) | gut metagenome | biome: gut microbiome; feature: rumen; material: fiber-attached | host: Bos | place: Iran: Karaj | collected 2018-10 | reverse complement strand
GCTTATCATCAGAGGCGTTAACGTATTCCCGACACAGATCGAGGCTGCGGTCATGAAGTTCAAGGAAGTACTTCCTCACTACATGATCTATGTAGACCGTGTAAACAACCTCGACGTTATCTCAGTTAAGATCGAGCTCAACCCCGAGCTCATGTCTGATACGATGTCCGGTCTCGAGAAGCTCACCAAGGCTATCGAGGGCGAGATCGCAAGCATCACAGGTATCCATGCTAAGGTTCTTCTCGTAGAGCCGAGATCTTTGCCGAGATCCGAAGGAAAGATGGTAAGAGTAATCGATTCCAGATTCAAGAAGTGATCTTATGAAGAAGTCTTTATTAAGAACAGCAACAGCCATTCTCACCGCGAGCCTCACGCTCGCGGTGTTTTCTGTATATTCACCGGCAATAAGTGAGATCGTAAGAGCCGAAGCATCGGCGACGGTCGAGTCGACAAATCCCTGGGGAGACGGAGGTCAGATAACTCTTAATCTCAGTGGCTGCTCGGGCTACGGACAGATCGAAGTCGTAGTAGAGTTCGACGGCACTGTAAGCTCAGCTTCAGGCTGGGGATTTGATTCTTATGTCATATCCGGCAATCAGGTCATCGCGACAGTATCTTCGTCGGGTGCCAACTCATGGGGCTTCGACGGCAATGTCGGTATCCAGGTAACAGGTTCCAATATCAACACCATCACACTCGTCTCGGTCACAGGATCGGGTACGGGTTCGACACCTTCGCAGACGGACACTACTGAAACTTCGGCAGGTCAGCAGGATGCTTCCGGCGGATCTTCCGTTCCTTCTGACTACAGCGATATCGAGTTCGTTCAGGGTGACGACTGGCTCACGACTGACGGCGACCGCATCGTTGATCAGAACGGCACAGAGGTGTGGCTTACGGGATGTAACTGGTTCGGTTATAACACCGGAAGTAATATTTTCGACGGGGTGTGGGCATGTAATATGCGCGAGGCACTTGAGTCCATCGCAGACCACGGCTTCAATTTGCTTCGTATCCCGATGTCGGCGGAGCTTCTGCTGCAGTGGAGTAACGGCGAGTACCCGCAGGCGAACTTCAACCACGCTTATAATCCCGAGCTCGAGTCCTTGAACTCGCTCGAGATCTTCGATTACGCTCTTACGATCTGTGCTGCGAACGGCATCAAGGTCATGATCGATATCCATTCGCTCCCGACGGATGCGATGGGTCACAATCTGCCTTTGTGGTACACGGATACCATGACGGCAGACGACTTCTATGCGGCGCTCGACTGGCTTTCCGCGCGCTATGCTAACAACGACACGATCATCGCATACGATCTTAAGAACGAGCCTCACGGCAAGCCTTCGGAGCCCGATCACGCAATCTGGAATGACTCCGAGGACGCGAATAACTGGAGATATGTCGCGCAGACTGCGGGCAACATAATCCTCGACAACAACCCGCATGCGCTTATCATGATCGAGGGCATCGAGATATATCCTATCGATCCTTCCGCAAACAACTTTACGTCGACAAACAGTGAAGATTATTACTTCTCATGGTGGGGCGGCAACCTGCGCGGTGTCGCGGATTATCCCATCGACTTTGGCTCGCCCGAGCGTAATGCTCAGATAGTTTACTCTCCTCACGACTACGGTCCTGCTGTCTATGCGCAGCCCTGGTTCGAGGGAGGCTTCACATACGAGTCCTTGTACGAGGACTACTGGCACGAGGCTTGGCTCTACATCGATGAGGAGCAGATCGCTCCTTTGCTCATCGGTGAGTGGGGCGGCTTCATGACAGGCGACAACTTTACGTGGATGACTTACATGCGCCAGCTCATCGCGGAGTATCATCTGAACCACACGTTCTGGTGCTTCAACGCGAACTCCGGCGACACGGGCGGACTCGTTCTCGACGATTTCGTCACGTGGGATGCGGACAAGTATGAGTTCGTGCGCGAGGTTCTCTGGCAGGACCAGGACGGCAACTTCATCGGCCTCGATCACGTCATCGCTCTCGGCGACAACGGCATCTGCTTAAGCGACTTCTCCGGCCTTGAGGCTGTACCCGTGGTTAATGCGGGGGAGGCTCCGGCTTCTTCTGACGGGACACAGGCGACCTATGCTGACGGGACTCCTGCAGGTACCGTCACGGGCACTGCGGAGACGGTGCTGTCGGGGGAGACCGTCACGGGAACTCTCGGCAACGCGCTCAAGATCGTGATCGGCGCTGCGGCTGCGCTTCTTATCGTCCTCGGAGGCTTCGCGGCTTACGCTCTCGGCAAGAAGACAGTGCGAAAAGATTGACAAATATCAAAGGAATTAAATTGAATAGGGTATATACGCACCTTATAATTTAAGAGATAGGAACTAAATTGATAACGCATTCAGGATCAAAGTGTTTGGGGGCTTACGCTGTGACTCGAAGAGTATTTTCCAAGGTTTTTGCTGTTTTTATATTACTGTTTTTTACATGCGGTTATGTTCTGATCAACCCTTCTGACGTATCCGCTATGGCCAACGTATCCAGCGGTACCGGACAGGCATGGGGAACTACGGCGCAGATTCCGATCCGTATATCCAATGCATCTGCCGGTGAGACGATCACCTGTACGGTTACGGTAGATGGAACTATCTCAAGATGCTACGACTCACAGGATCATGAAGGTTCGGTAAGTGGCAGTTCGGGAACGTGTACACTTACCGTATCGAACGGCAATATTAATACTATTCAGGCATGGTACTGTATTTTTGTTACGGGTGAGGATATTACTTCTATCTCTCTGACTAGAGTCGAGTGCGGAGGAGGATCCACACCGTCGCCGTTACCATCACCGTCACCTGTTCCGGCAACACCTTCGCCCGTTCCTGCAGCGACTACACCTGCTCCTGCACAGACAGAACCTGCACAGACTCAGGCTCCCGCGCCTGTACAGCCTGCGGCAGATCCTGCAGCTCCTGCAGTTGACCCCGGCGTGGCTCCTGCAGCTCCTGCAGCAGATCCCGGTGCGGTTGCTCCTGCGGCAGATCCCGGCGCAGTTGCTCCTGCAGCAGATCCCGGTGCAGCTCCTGCGGCAGATCCTGCAGCACCTGCCGATGCACAGCCTGTTGAAACTACTGCTGCTCCCGCAGCACAGCCTCAGGGCGGCAATAACGGAGGCGGTCAGGCCAACAATAATAATGATTCCGATGATGAGGATGAGCCTGAAGAGACAACTGAGACTGTAGAGACAGAAGAGACGACAGTGCCTATCGTCATCATGGATGCACAGGGTAACCTCATCACTGTAACTCCGACTCCTACTCCGTTCCCCAGAATGAACGGAAGCACACTTACTTTCGATAACGCTACATTTACTTTCCCAATCAAGCAGGTAGCGATCTATGTCATCATTATCGCCGTGCTCGGAACAAGATACTTCATGCTTAAGAGCAGAGGCCTCCGCGGAGGTGCCCTGGCACTTGAGTTCATTCCCGGCGTTTCCGATATCGTTGATAAGATCCAGAGAAGCAAGGGGACAAAGATCGCTGAAGCACCCAAGACGGAGAAGAGCGACTATTCGCAGTCGACTGCGGCAAGGGCTGCCGAGGCTGCAAGAGAAGCTCAGCAGGCAAGAGCAGAGTATGCCAAGGCTGCTGCTGAGAGAAATATGGCTCAGTCCAGCCCTATGGCTGTAGCAGGAGTTAAGGCTCCTGTTAAGAGACCTGCGTCTGCGTCTGCTGCAAGACCTGCAGCTTCCAGACCCGCATCTGCGGCAGGCTCCGCTAAGCCCGTACCGAAGGCTAAGCCTCAGGAACCCGAAGGCATCAAGATGGCTCCCGGCTTCAAGTTCACGGCTCCGATCCCCGGACAGTCATGGACTGAGAATCCCGAGGGTGTTCCCTCTCCTTTCAAGCCGAACACGTCAGTTGCCTCCGGAAGTGCCGTTGAGGGCGAAGTTTCTGATGCACCCAAGAAGAGTCCGTTCAAGAGCACTCCTCCTTCGGGACGCAGCAACTAAAGCAGGAACGTCATGGGCTTAAAAGATCTTTTCGCGAAGTTTAAGGGAAAGCCTGCTGAGGACGCGTCTTCCGGTGACGAAGACAAGCCCGTAGTTGTTAACGGATATCTTCAGACTTCCAATACTCGCGTCATCCGTCCCGTGTACTCGAATACGAGGCAGGGAAGGGCTGCTCAGGAGGCTCTCGATAAGAAGAAAAATTCGTCATCTGTTAGTGACTAATAATTTACTTTTGAAGTATAATAATATAAACAAAATATGTTCGAGGGTGGCATCAGATGCTTAACGAATCATCAGGTAACAGAGGCACCGGACGAGTTCCGTCAATAAGGAAGAGAGGAACCGGGTCCACGATGAACCGCCCCGATTCCACGAGCCTTAACTCAGATGCAACTGCAACAGCTGCAGCTCAGGCTTTCCTGAGATCCCAGTCAGAAGAGAAAGAATATAAGCCCGCGATCGCTACGGGATTTATCCCTCCCGTTGTTAACGATGCACCGGTGCCGGATTCACAGAAGGCATCTCCTTTCAAGGCGGCTCCGAAGGGACCTATTAAGAGACCCAAGGGAGTTACTCATCTTGCTGATGCAGGTGAGGAAGAAGAGGAGGAGACAAGAAGTGCTGCTCCTGCCGGTCCCCAGATCGCACAGTTTATGCCTATACCCGTAATCGAAGAACCCAAGTCCCCGTTCGCGCCTCTCGAGAAGAAGCCGTCGGGACCTATCAAGCGTCCGCCGTCAGCATCGGTTAATCATGCACAGGCCAAGAAGGATGAGGAAGAGCTCGAGAAGTTAAGAGAAGAACTTGATGCCATGGGCGGAGTATCCGCACCTAAGACGGAAGTTACTCCTATGGCAAGAACCACAAGACCTACACCTTCTTCGGCTCCGTCCAGGTCGGCATTCGGAAGCAAGTCTGCATTCGGTTCCAAGGCACCTGCTGCGGCTCCCGGAGCAGCTCCCCGTAAGGAAGGCATAAAGACCAGCGATAAGACATTCGTTCCGCTTGCTCCCGTACCTTACTTCGCAGAGAAGAAGGAGGAGATCAATCCTTTCGCTGCTCCCGTGCAGAAGACTGAAGAGCAGATCCGCAAGGAAGAAGAGGCAGCAAGAAGAGCTCTTGAAGAGAGCAGAACTGTCGAGAAGAAGAAATCCAAGCTTGATAAGATCATGGACGAACTTAATCGTCCGATATTCTGATAATGTCCGGAACAGCTGTTGTCACAGGTGCATCTTCCGGTATAGGGAAGGCTTATGTTAAAGCGCTTCTCGAATCAGCTGATTGTCCCGATAAGATCTGGATCGTAGCCCGCCGCATCGACAGGCTTGAAGAGATGGCGAAGCTTTCCGATAAGCTTGTTCCCGTTCAGGCGGACCTTCTTTCTTCTGAAGGTATCGATGTAATTAAGAGTAAGCTTCAGGCGGAACATCCCGATGTGACTTTGCTTGTCAACTGTGCCGGTATGGGTAAGAAGGGCAAGATAGCAGACCGCGATCCTGCTGACATCCGCGATACCGTTACGTTGAATTGTACGGCTCTCTCCGTGCTGTCCCGTGAAGTAATTCCGTATATGCCTAAGGGTTCAAGGATCATCAATGTCGGTTCTTCCGCGGCATATCTTCCCCAGCCGGGATTCACTGTTTATGCAGCATCGAAGTCCTATGTGGTCTCTTTCTCGCGTGCGCTCGCGATAGAACTCAAGCCCCTGGGTATATCAGTGACTGTTGTTTGTCCGGGACCTGTCGAGACAGAGTTCAATAAGCTTGCGACAGACGGTGCTTCGGGTGAGTTCACAGGCTTCCGTAAGCTCGTTGCAGCTGATGCTGACAAGCTTGCCGTCGCATCGCTGAAGGCTGCAAAGCACGGAAGAAGGATGTTTGTTTACGGTCTGCCGAACAAGGCTTTGCACGTAGCGGCCAAGTTCATTCCGGTGGGACTTTTCCTTGAATTATTCTACAGAGGTTAACATGAGACTTAACGGCATTTTCAAAGACAATATGGTGTTCCAGCGTGGTGAGGAGATACGTGTTTTCGGCGTGTCTGTTAAGGGGGCTGAAGTTACGGCAGTTGTGAAGGACGGAGCAGAGGTCCTGTCTCAGGGGCAGGTTGCTGTTGCTTCTGATGACGGCACGTTCGTTGTTATCCTGCCTGCGCTTACCGCGGGAGGTCCGTATGCTTTGGAGGTTGCTTCTTCCGAATACGGTGCTTCTGTTGTGATCGATAACGTATATATTGGTGAGGTCTGGCTTGCGGGCGGACAGAGCAACATGGAGTACCCGCTCGGCAGATCCGCGAATGCTGCCGAGATTGTAGCTTCGTGTCCCAAGACGCGCATTCATTTCTATAACGTGCCGGTGTTCGATAAGGTTGATGAGGAGATGCTTGCGGCAGAGGCTGAGACTAAGTGGAACGTGATCGATTCGTCTACGTGTTACGGCATGACGGGCATCGGCTTCTACTTCATGATGAAGATCCAGGAGTATATGGAGACGCATGCTGATGACGGTGAGCAGCTCCATTACGGTGTTATAGGCTGTTATCTCGGAGGCACGTCGGTGTCATGCTGGCAGTCTTTCGATGCACTTAAGAAGACGCCCGAGGGACAGCGTTATATCGATATGTTCCAGGCCGAGTGCGATAAGTGGGCGTCGAAGGAAGAGTATCTGGCGGCCGAGGCTGCTTACCTTGATGAGTGCGAGGAGTTCGGAAGCAAGGTAGAGGCAGTGCTTCGTAAGGATCCTTATATAACGTATTTTGATGTAGAGAAGATAACAGGTCCCGGTGCGTGGCCGCCTCCTGTAGGTCCGCTGTCGATGCGGCGTCCCGGTGCGCTGTTCGAAGCGATGGTTATGAGGATTGTTCCTTATGCGCTTCGCGGTGTCATATTCTATCAGGGGGAAGAGGATACGAACGGACACAGTGATGATTATGCAGTAGTGTTCAGGTCGCTTATCGAGGAGTGGCGTGCATTGTTCCGTAATGCCGATATGCCGTTCCTGTTCTGTAAGCTTCCTGTGTTCCCGCCCGAAGGTGATCCCGAGGAAGTTACGTGGGAGGCGCTTCGTGTGCAGCAGCAGATCGCAGCCGATACAGTGCCTAATACATACATGGCGGATATCATGGACTGCGGTGAGATCGGCAACGTTCATCCGTCTGATAAGAAGACTCCGGGAGAGCGCCTGGCAGCGCTGGCGTTGAAGAACGTTTACGGCTTCGATTATTGATATTCCGTTAATCTTTGTGATATACTTCTTAAGCTTTTTGAGCGTGCCTCTATAGCTCAGTAGGTAGAGCGCATCCATGGTAAGGATGAGGTCGCCGGTTCGATCCCGGCTGGAGGCTCCAGTTTCACGCCACATCTTCGCTACGTACTCCGCGCTTCGCTTGTGCGTAAGTCCGCTCAGAGATGTGGCGTTTACTATACCCTGCGGGAGCGCCTGCGTAAGTCCGCTCGGGGTGTTTTTTTATGCTATACCCTTCGGGGTCAGCGCAGCTTCGCCTTCTCGGCATACAGATGCTCGTCAGCAGTCTCGATCAATTCCTTCAAAGACACATCATGAGATGCCTTCTCATAACCGATACTGACTGACAACTCATAAGGCGAAGCAGCCTCTTTATTAAGACGGTTAAGCTCGCGGGTAATGCGCCCGATGATATTCTCGACCATGACATCACTCTCGGCCCAGATGAGGATTACGAACTCATCACCACCGTAACGTGCAACGATCGATCTTCTGTTATGACCTCTAAGTGCAAGACGCATGGCATCTGCGATGCGGATCAGTGCCTTGTCTCCCTGGAGGTGTCCGTATGTATCGTTAATGCTCTTGAACTTGTTGGCATCGATCATGAGAAGATAAAGCGACGCCTCATCGTCCTTGTCGTCATGCCACAGATCGTAGTAGTAATCGAGCATCTTACGGTTACTAAGGTTAGTAAGAGGATCGACTGATATCATCTCGTCGGTCCAGTCCATATAGATGATCAAAGTCGCGAATGACAATGCTGCGCACGCGAGAGGAAGGGCGGGATTAATAAACTGGATGATACCCGCGATGGCAGGCACGACAGGGAAGAGAGCGAGCTTGATAAGCTTGCGTCTCTGTGAATAGTACTGCTTCTTGAACATACGTATCAGTGCGCGGGTGCATGTGAAGAATACATAAGAGTACGAGATGATATAGAGCAGTACGAATAAAGGTCCGCGGTTGTAGACGCCGTTCTCGTCGATGTTAAAGCAGATGCCCGTGAATACGTTCACGATAAGAAGGACTGCCATGACCCAGACAAGAACAGACGACTGCAGTACGCGCTTCCTGTTCTTAACAAACGGTGTGCCCTGCAAGTGTTCGAAGTAAACGAACCAGTAGAAGCACATCAGCGATGTCGAGAAGAAGTAAACGGTCTTGAACGTGAAGACCAGGAAAGGGATGTACGCGAACAGGCCGTAGTACATCGTGACACACATGGTATCGGAGAAGAAGAATATCATCTCCGCGTCGATAGCCATGGCGAAATTACGCTGGGCAACCATCTTAGTCAGGCCGCTCGTCTTATAGTGGACGAGCGCGACCAAGATCAGGGAGATCACATTGATCTCCAGGTACATCAGGGTGTAATTCAGATCGCTGCCCATGATGGATAACGGCTTAGTATCAAGCCGGGGTTAATCAGAATACAAAGGAGATAGCGATTCCGAGAACAGCTACGATAGCTGCTGTGAAGAACTGCTTCTTTCCTGTGAGACGGTCATCCTTGAGGTTCTCGAACAGAAGGATAGCGATGTAAGCTCTGCCGCAGTAACCGAAGAAGCTTCCTACATAAGGGATGAAGGAAAGGCTGTGACCCCAGATAAGGATAAGTGATCCGGGGATGATCGACATTGTTATTGTGGAAAGAAGCTCAGGGTACTTTCTGTTTGTGCGCTGGATCTGTGATGCGATCCATGCGAGACCTGCCATACCGAATGTCAGGAGTGCATAAGTAACGAAAGCATTTCTGATGATAACGAAGATATCAGGATCGTAGTCCTTGAAGATGTAGCTTCCGAGTGTCAGTACAACTGAGAGCACATAGAGAGCAAGTGCGCATGCACCGGAGAATACGAAAGCTGCCGTAGTAGACATCTTCGAGCTTAAGTCTCTGATACCGAGGACCGGGTTGTAGAAGCCTGCGAAAGCTCCCTTGGGATACTCAGAGAACTGAATGCCGGGTGTGTTAGTAGATTCTGCCATGGTTTTACCTCTTTCTTTATTATAGGACCTTCGCGAGGAAAGTCTTGAGTCTCTCGTTGTCCGTCTGACCGAAGATCTCGGCGGGCGTGCCCTCGACGACTATCTTGCCTTCATCCATAAATATTATACGGTCTCCGACTTCTCTTGCAAAACCCATCTCGTGGGTAACAACAACCATCGTCATGCCTTCCTTGGCAAGATCCTTCATAACATCGAGAACCTCGCCTACCATCTCGGGGTCAAGAGCAGACGTGGGCTCATCGAAAAGCAGTACATCAGGCTTCATCGCGAGAGCTCTTACGATAGCGATCCTCTGCTTCTGTCCGCCTGAAAGCTGTGAAGGATAAGCATCCGCACGGTCTTCAAGAGCAACCTTCTTGAGAAGCTCACGGGCATAGTCCTCGGCCTCTGCCTTGGAGACACCCTTGAGCTTACGGGGTGCGAGCGTCATATTCTTAAGGATCGTCAGGTGAGGGAAGAGGTTAAAGTGCTGGAACACCATTCCCATCTTCTGACGGAACTTGTTGATGTCATTGGCTCTGGAAGTAATGTCCGCACCTTCGAAGAGGATGCTTCCTGAAGTAGGGACCTCGAGAAGGTTCAATGATCTAAGAAGGGTCGATTTACCGGAACCTGAAGGTCCGATGATAACTACAACCTCTCCTTTGTCGATATCGAGGCTTACTCCGTCGAGAGCCTTGATGACTCCTCCGTTATAGTGCTTCTTTAAGTCTTTTACCGATATGAGGTGATCAGCGCTCACTGTTTCTCAACCTCCTCTCGAGTATATTAACAAGCTTGGTGAAGAACATAACGATCACAAGATAGATGATCGCGACCGCGAGAAGCGGCATGAATGCCGTATATGTTCTGGATCTGATGATCTCACCGCCCTTGGTAAGGTCGTGAAGTCCGATGTAGCAGGAAACGGATGTCTCCTTGATCAATACGATGAACTCATTAGCAAGAGCGGGAAGAACGTTCTTCAGTGCCTGCGGAATGATGATGTAGAGCATCGTCTGAGCGTAGTTAAAGCCCAGGGATCTTCCGGCCTCGAACTGTCCGGGATCGATACTCATGATACCTGAACGGATGATCTCAGCGACGTAAGCGCCTGAGTTGATACCGAACGCGATGATCGCGACGATGGTCTTGTGCTGTGATATGGATACGAAGATAACGAAGTAGGCGATCATCAGCTGCACGAGCATAGGTGTGCCTCTGATGATTGTAAGATAGGCTGAAGCTATCTTGTTAAGTACGATGAGGAAGCCCTTGCCGAAGCCGGACTTCATATCGCTTATGTTCTTGTCATAGGTCGATCTTACGAGAGCTACAACTACACCGAGGATGATTCCGAGGATAGTCGCGCCCAGCGTAACCAGGAAGGTATTACCGAGACCTTTGACCAGAAGCATGTAGCGGTCGTCGGCGATGAAGTTAAGGATGAAGGTGTCTTTTAAGTCGTTCCACCAATCCTGTATCGTCAGTTGGTACAAATACATTTCACTACTCCGTTATCTGTAATAAGCAACTTCTTTATTTTAAATGCGAAAGCGGCGGAAATAAAGAGTAAATCCGCCGCCTTGTAAACTGTTATGCCTTCTGGCTGATCTTAATTAAGATCAAGCCTCTTCTGAAGGGATGTATGTCTCGATGATAGCATCGATAGTACCGTCAGCCTGGAGCTCTGCGAGAGCCTCGTTGATAGCAGCGAGGAGAGCCTCGTTTTCCTTGCTGACACACATAGCATAGTCCTCAACTGTGTAAGGAGTCTCGAGGATTGTAAGACCCTCGTTAGCAGCTACGAATGCCTGAGCAGGCTGGTTGTCGATAACAACTGCGCCTACAACGCCGTTGAGAAGTGCGAGAACTGCATCGTTACCCTTGTTGTAACGGTCCATTCTGTCCTCACCGACCTCATCAGTCATGTAGATATCACCTGTTGTACCTGTCTGAACGCCTACCATGCAGCCGCTGTCGATGAGGGAATCGAGATCTATGATGTCGGAACCCTCAAGAACGATGATGGACTGAATGCCTGTAGCATATGTTGTTGTGAAGTTAACAGACTGCATTCTCTCTTCTGTAACTGTCATGCCTGCGCATCCGATGTCATACATACCGGACTGAACACCGGCGATGATTGAATCGAACTCAACGTCCTCGATAACGAGCTCAAGTCCGAGCTTGTCAGCAACAGCCTGAGCGATCTCAGCGTCGATACCAACGATCTCGTTGCCCTCGTAGTACTCGTAAGGCGGGAAATAAGCGTTAGTAGCCATTGTGAGTGTGCCTTCTGTAACAGTTGTGAATGCGCCCTGTGCAGCAGTCTCGTTAGATGTCTGCTCTGCCTCCTCTGAGCATCCTGCCATAAGGAAACCCATGGATGCGATAAGAGCGAGAGAAACTGTCTTAATAAGCTTCTTGTTCATGGAAATAACCCTCCTGATAATAATCAACATTATGGATTATAGTAAGGAAGGGTAGAGGTTACAAATCGAATACTTAACAAATAAATATATTATTTATCTTCTTTATTGAGCATTTTGGCAACGAATCCGTCTGCAATATCGCTGCTGTTCTCTCTCCACTTGGCAAGGATTCCTTCAACTTCTGAAGCTTCTGCCTTGAATGTGCAGCTGAAGCTTCTGCCGTCCTTAATAGTCGAGAGGGTGACATCACACATGCCGGATCCGTCGGAAGAGGGCTTCGCGAACGCCTTGACTGAGTTCTTCTCGCGCACTTCATCCTGAAGCTCCGCCGCAGCCTTCTTAAGGTATCCGAGAGTCTGAAGGTTCAGCGTCGACTCGACATCCTCGAGGATAGCTTCTCCGCCTCTTGTGATCCTTATAGTCTCGTTGCTGCCGATGACTTCGCCCGTGCCGGTGTCGCCGACTTCCTTGTCCAGAAGATTACCTGCGATGAGCTCGTTATAGCATCTGCTGAAGTTAAAGAAATCGAGGTATAAAGACTGCAGGCACTTATCCATCAGCATCTGGTAGCTGACGCCCGGTGCGTGCTTTACAAGATACAGGATATGGATCTTGCCGTCTGAGATCTCTGAATTGCTCATCATTTCCTCCGATTGAATCTCGTCAAAAAACATTATAACATTTTCATCAGATAACGCTGTTATATTTTCAGGAACCGTTGTATAATGACTTCGGTCACAAAAGCAAAAGGAGGCATAAACATGCTCCAGATAAGAGATCTTACATATAAAGTTGAAGAAGGCGGCGAGGAGAAGCTCATCCTCGATCACCTTAATCTTGATATACCCGAGGGCAAGTTCACGGTCATCACCGGCCCTAACGGCGGCGGCAAGTCAACGCTCGCGAAGCTCATCGCGGGCATCATCAAGCCCACGTCAGGTTCCATCATCCTTGACGGCGAGGACATCACCGAGATGAACATCACTGACCGCGCAAGAAGAGGCGTGTCGTTTGCTTTCCAGCAGCCCGTAAAGTTCAAGGGGCTCGAGGTTTTCGACCTGCTTAAGATAGCTGCAGGCAAGGACACGAAGCTCAAGATCGACGATGCGTGCCAGTACCTGTCGGAGGTCGGCCTGTGTGCGAAGGATTACATCAACCGCGAGGTTAACGGCTCTCTCTCAGGCGGCGAGCTCAAGCGTATCGAGATCGCGACGGTGCTCGCAAGAGGCACGAAGCTTTCTGTTTTCGATGAGCCGGAGGCAGGTATCGACCTGTGGTCCTTCCAGAACCTCACGAGGATCTTCGAGAACATGCGCAAGAACATCAAGGACAGTTCCATCATCATCATCTCGCACCAGGAGCGCATCCTTAAGATCGCGGACGAGATCGTGGTAATCGCGAACGGTAAGATAAAGGAGCAGGGTGCGGGTCTCGACGTGCTGCCGGCGCTCACGGGCACGGCCAACGCGGTGCTCCCCTGCAACAAGTTCACGGAGGTGGAAAATGGTTGAGTTAGATCCTATCCAGAAAAGATTAATTGAAGAGATCGCTGACTTGCACGAGGTACCCGTGGGGGCCTACAACTTCCGCGCGAACAGCAAGCTTGCGGGCCGCAACACGACCGCCAACATCGACATCACTTCCAAGGAAGACGGCTCCGGCATCGACATCAGGATCAAGCCCGGCACCAAGAAGGAGAGCGTCCACATCCCCGTCGTCATCTCGGCTTCGGGCATCAAGGAGACGGTCTACAACGACTTCTACATCGGCGAGGACAGCGACGTCGTAATCGTCGCGGGCTGCGGCATCGACAACTGCGGCAAGCAGGACTCCCAGCACGACGGTATACACCGCTTTTTCGTAGGCAAGAACGCACGCGTTAAGTATGTCGAAAAGCATTACGGCAGCGGTTCTGGAACGGGCAAGCGCCTTCTTAATCCCCAGACTGAAGTCTACATGGAGGAAGGTTCTTCCATGGAGATGGAGATGGTCCAGATCAAGGGCGTCGATAACACTACCCGTACGACTACCGCGAAGCTCGCGGCTAACGCCAAGCTTCTCGTTCAGGAAAGACTAATGACGCACGGCGACCAGCAGGCTTACAGCATCTACAAGGCAGAGCTTAACGGCGACGGTGCGGCAGCTGACGTAGTTTCACGTGCAGTAGCGAAGGATGACTCTTACCAGAAGTTCGACGCCGTAGTTATCGGTAACTACGCATGCCACGGCCACACGGAGTGCGATGCCATCATCATGGGCAACGGCAAGGTGCTTGCAGTGCCTGCGCTCGAGGCCAATAACGTTGATGCTGAGCTTTTCCATGAGGCGGCAATCGGTAAGATCGCAGGCGAGCAGCTTGATAAGCTCATGACGCTCGGCCTTACCGCAGAGGAAGCTGAACAGCAGATAATTAACGGATTCCTCAAATAATCAAGGAAAAATGCGCAAAAAAGTGCTTTTAACAGACGCTTTTGGGGTGTTATACTCTATAACGTTTAAAAAAGCTCGAAGGAGATATATAAGATGGTAACTCTTGATTATTCCAACGTATTGCCTTTTATCGGCGGTCAGGAAGCAGTTGACAGAATGGAGCCCCAGATCAAGGTAGCTCACGATATGCTTCATAAGAAGAACGGTCCCGGAAATGACTTCCTGGGCTGGCTCGATCTTCCTACAAACTATGACAAGGAAGAGTTCTCCAGAATTAAGAAGGCTGCTGCCAAGATCAGAAGAGATTCCGATGTTCTCATCGTAATCGGTATCGGCGGTTCTTACCTCGGAGCACGTGCAGTTATCGAGATGCTCGGTCATTCTTTCGCTAACACAGCTTCCAAGAAGATCAGAAAGAGCCCCATCATCCTGTTCTGCGGTAACTCCATCTCTGCTACATATCTTGCAGACATGATGGATGTAATCGAGGGCAAGGATATCTCTCTTAATATCATTTCCAAGTCCGGTACAACAACTGAGCCTGCTATCGCATTCAGAATTCTCCGTGCTTACATGGAGAAGAAGTACGGTAAGGAAGAGGCTAAGAACCGTATCTACGCTACAACAGACAAGGCTCGCGGAGCTTTGAAGGGCCTCGCTAACGAGGAAGGCTACGAGACATTCGTAGTACCTGACGATGTAGGAGGAAGATTCTCTGTTCTCACAGCTGTAGGACTTCTTCCTATCGCTGTTGCAGGTATCGACATCAGAGAGCTCATGAAGGGTGCTAAGGACGCTTCTAAGGAATACAAGAAGATGCCTCTTGCTGAGAACCCTTGCTACCAGTACGCTGCAGTTAGAAACTGCTTGCTCAGATCCGGTTATTCCACAGAAGTTATGGTTAACTACGAGCCTTCTTTCCACTACATGACAGAGTGGTGGAAACAGCTTTACGGTGAGTCTGAGGGTAAGGATCTCCGTGGTATCTTCCCTGCAGGTGTTGATAACACAACAGACCTCCACTCCATGGGTCAGTTCATTCAGGACGGCGCAAGAATCATGTTCGAGACAGTTGTTAACATCGACAACGCAAGAAGATCTTTC